>Ga0272444_10001244_pt1 | contig 24940 bp, 15 predicted proteins | sample SSMForm13_FD_201033 | JGI IMG/M metagenome (GOLD analysis project Ga0272444, IMG submission 201033) | Marine sediment archaeal communities from Little Sippewissett salt marsh, Falmouth, MA, United States - SSM-Form-13 | ecosystem: Environmental > Aquatic > Marine > Wetlands > Sediment ...
TGTCCGGTCACCTGGGGCAGCTCGCGTCGACGCCGGAGGAGCGAGGCGACAGCGCCAGGGCGGGGTTGGACAACTATCTCAGCATGATCCGGCTGGCGACGGTGCCGATGATCGAGGTTCTCGACGGCGGCCTGACGGCCGCGGAGCAGACCGATGCGTTTCTGACGACACTGGTCTTCCTGTCCAGTGCGTACGCCGACTTCCAGGAGCTGCTCCAGGATTGGGAGGTCGAGATCTGGGTTCGTCCGGGCGAATCGATCCAGGCCGCCGTCGATGGCGCATGGGAGGGTGCGATCGTGATGATCGAGCCGGGCGTCTACCGCGAGACGCTCGACATCTCGATCGGTCTGACGCTTCGGGGGATCGGCGGCGACGTCGTCATCGAGCCGGTCGGCGACCAGATCGGTCTCTTCCTACGCGTTGACGAGGATGCGGCCGTCCGTCTCGAGAACCTCGCCGTGCGACGTGCGACGATCGGCATCCAGCCGTCGGCGAACACGGTCTGTGCCTTGAAGGATGTCGACATCTCCGACTGCGAGACGGGGATTCAGGCGCTCGAGCGGGCGCAGCTCGCTCTCGATCGGTGCACGTTGCACCGAAACGGGGTGGCGATTCGGGCGCTCGGGCGGAGCGAGACCTCCGTCTCCCGTTGCACGATCGACGATTCTCGGGGCGACGAGGCGGCCGTGATCGCGCAGGAACTCGCGACCGTGTCGATCGACTGGACCGAGATCGCCGGCGGGCTGGGGAACGGGGTGTTCGCTCTCAACGCTGCGACGCTGAGCATCCGAAGCTCACTGATCCGAGTCAACGAGTACGACGGCATCGTCATCGCAGGAGATGTCTCGGTCTACCTCGATGACGTCGGGTGCCATGGCAATGGCGGGTACGGGCTTCGTGCCGTCACCTCGGCGTGTCCGCACGAGACGATGTCACCGATGCCGCCATTCACCGGCGCGGTCTCTTGCGGCCGTTGCTCCTTCGGCGATCCGTCCGAAGGCACCGAGAACGGCCTCGGCCCGATCTGCCCATCCGATCTGGAGTGCGAAGGGCTGTAAGGGCGGCGTTTCACGGGGCATATCTCCGCTTTGCCCGACGCTGGGCGAACCGGCGACATGTCCCTTCTCCTTGGCCGCGATCGGCGCGTCGCGCCGCATGTCTTGCTGCTGCGCGATGGGCCTATCCGGTGGGTGTCGCAATCGATGAGACGACGTTGAGCACGGGTTGATGGGCGTTTGAGGCTGCGCGAAGGCACGGTGTCGGGCGGGAGGTGCATCTTGAGAAGGAAGACTCGGAGTCTGCTTGTGGCAACCGTCGTCGCGATGGTGTTTGCGGTTTGCGTGGTGTCGACCGCGGTGGCGGCGACGTACTCCCGCGACGAGCTGATCGAGGACGTGCGTCAGCTGGCGCGAGTCATCGAGGCGACGCATCCGGACCCGTTCATCCAATGCGGCGGCCGGATCGAGTTCTATCGGGCACTGCAGGACGTTCTCGAGTCGATCCCTGACGAAGGGATGACACGCGACGAGTTCATTCGTCTGCTCCGGCCGCTCGTCGCCCTCGTCGGCGATGCCCACACGGCGATCTGGAGCGATTACGCGGTCAGCGACTCGTTCCCGGGCGGTGTTCCGCTCGTGTTCGGCGTGATCGAGGAGGACCTCTACGTCGCGGGGATCCGCAACGGGGACGATCGGGATCTTTTGGGTGCGCGATTGCTTTCGGTGGAGGGCGTTCCCCTCGCGGAGCTGTGCGAACGACAATCGACGGTTTACGCCGTCGAGAATGCATACAGCACGCTCCATCTCCTATCACACGAGTCTCTTCGGTACGGAGCCTACATGCAGGACATCCTGCCCGAGTGGGAGATCCGGCAGCCCGTCCACCTGATCGTCGAACTCGTGACGGGGGAGGTTCGCGAGCTCGTGTACACGCTGCCTCGGTCGATGCGGTCGATCGTACGGCCGACCACGCAGATCACCATCCCGGCGGCGAGACAAGGCGGGTTCGTCTGGACGTTCTGGGATGACGATCGAAGCATCGCCTACTTGCGGGTCGATCACATGCTGTACTACCGCGAGGCGTACGAGATTTGGCAGGCGGCCGGTTCGAAGGACGTGTCGGACGAAGAGGTTGCGGCGATCCCTTCGGCGACCGAGTCGTTTCGCGATCTCGTCGTCGCGATGAAGGAAGCCGGCACGAAGACGCTGATCGTCGACCTCCGTCAAAACCAGGGAGGACACTCGCTGATGGCCGACATTCTGGTGTACTTCCTCTATGGGCGTGATGCCCTCGTCGAAGACGTGATGAAGGCGGGGTTTGGTGTCGGACGCGGAAAGATCTGCCGATACTCCGAGCTGTATTTCGAGAGCTGCGACAACCAGACGATCGACGACTTCAACGAGGGACGATCCGTCCCGATGGTCGTCGGCGACTACGATTTCCGCTACTACCTCACCGATCCGGCAGCGGTCGCGGAGGTGCTGGCGGATCCCGAACCCGGGTTCGTCACCGATTGGCTCGATCGTTCGCCGACGTTCTACGACGAGTACCTCTCCGAGGCGCACGGCGGCTACTTCCGGCCGGAGAACGTGCTCGTCGTGACGACCTCGGAGACGTTCAGTTCGGGATTCACGCTCGCAAGACACCTGTATCTGGCCGGGGCGACGCTGGTCGGGACGCCGTCGGGTCAGTCCTCGAACTGTTTCGGCGAGCTGACGTGGTTCGATCTTGCACACTCCGGCCTCCGCATCGCCGTCTCGGAGTCGCGCTTCATCATGTTCCCGGTGGAGTCGGAGCTGGCCACCGTGCTCCCGGTCCACCACTCGCTGACGTACGAGAAGCTGGCGTCGTACGACTTCGACCCGAATGCGTGGCTTCGCTACGCGCTGGAGCTCGCGGGGGCGTCCGAGTAGGAGAAGACGGCCGGCACAGGAGGCTCGATGCAGTTCGGAATGCGACGCGTACCGTTCCTGACGGCGATTCACGAGGAAGGCAGATCGAAGGGTGCGTTCCTGCAAGCGAGAGAAGAGCCGGGACATGACGATCGGCACCGAGGCGGGCTGTCATGATGTCGGCCCGAGGAGCCCATCTTCCGCGGACAAGAGACGGAGTTGATGACTCACCGATTCCATGGTTTGCGAAAGGAGGCTGGATGAAGCGGATGTCGTTTCTGCTGGCCGTGCTGATCGGGCTCGTCGGCATGGAGATGGCCGCATGTACGGGGGTTGCCGTTGCGGACGGCGGATGCGTCGTCGTGGGCGGGAACGAGGATTGGACACGGTTCGACGCACACATCTGGGCGGAGCCTGCCACGCAGGAAGCATACGGCGCCATCTACCTCGGCTATGAGATTCGCGGGGAGTTCGGGCCGCGAAGCAGACACTGGTTCGAATTCCAAGGGGTCAACAGCCAGGGCCTCTACTTCGACACGTTCGGCGCGCCGACGCTGGCGAACCCGACTTGGGAAGGGAAGCCGGCGTGTCGGCAGCACATCGAGATCCTGATGTTGCAGCAGTGCACCACGGTCGAGCATGCCGTCTCGCTTCTCCATGCGTACGACTTGTCGCGATATCGGCAGTACAACGAGACGATCTTTCGCAGCAACATGCAGTTCTTCCTCGCCGACCGTACAGGCGTGGCCGCCGTCGTCGACGCAGAGCATGTGCACTGGATGGAGGACGGTCGCATGGTGACGACCAACTTTCGATTGAGTGATCCGTCTCTCGGTGGGTGGCCGTGCTTCCGATACGACCGGGCGACGCGGATGCTCGAGGAGGACGCCACAGCGAGCATCGCTCGGGTGGCCGAAATCCTTGACGCGACGCAGTTCCCGTGCGCGAATGGCTATGCTTCGTGCACCCGCTATTCGGTCGTCTGCGATCTGACCCATGAGATCCTCGCACTCTATTTCGATGGAGATTTCACACGATCCGCCCAGCTCGATATCGCCCGCCTCTGCGCTGAAGGACTGCAGAGAACGCCAATCGAGAGCCTTGTCGCGGATGCCGTCGCGTCAGAGTCTGAGAGTCCGACGGACATGGCTGGGACGGACGCCGGCAGCCTCGCATGGGTGCTACAGGAAACGATCCGCGAATCGTGGGGCGTCCGAGGTCCGGGCGCTTCGGAATCCCCATGTCGCGTATCGCGGTCGGTCGCTTCGAAGCCTCAAGCGGAGAGTTCGTCGCTTAGAGGTTCCGAGTAAGAGCACGCGTTGCTCCACCGCCGCGGTCGATGTGAGTTCGAGGAAGGAGGGCTCGTGCAAGCAAGAATCAGTGATGCCTTGAAGCTGGCGGCGTTGATGGCCATCGTTTCCGCGGCCGGCGCTGTGGCGGCATTCGGGTTTCCCCGAGACGAGCTGATCGAGGATGCACGACAACTGGCGGCAATCATCGAGGAGGCCCATCCGGATCCGTTCCTGCGCTGCGGAGGCCGGATCGCCTTCTATCGAGCGCTGCAAGACGTACTCGAGGCCATCCCGGAGGAGGGGATGGCGAAGGAGGGCTTCATCCGCCTTCTTCGCCCCCTCGTTGCGGCGCTCGGCGACGCCCACACGCAGATCTGGAGCAGCTACCGTACGAGCGACTTCCGCCCGGGCGGGGTCCCCCTTCGGTTCGGGACCGTCGAAACCTTTCTCTACGTAACCGGAACGCGTCCGGAGGAGGAGCGACTGCGCGGTGCGCGGTTGATCTCGGTCGAAGGGCGGACGCTTGCGGACCTGATGGCCGTGCAGCGGACTCTCGTCGGGCTCGAGAACGACTACGAGGTTCTCCTCCGTCTCTCCGAGCAGTCGCTCTGGTACGAGCCATACCTTGAGGGACTCCTTCCCGACTGGGAGGATCACAGCGAGATTACCGTCGAGCTGCAGCTTGTAACCGGCGAGACGGACACGACTGTGTTCGAGCTTCCCGTGCGGTCGAGCCGAGTTCTCACACCGTCGAGCTCGGTCGAGATCCCCCCAGCGAACAGCGCAGGTTTCGGTTGGGGGTTCCTGGACGACACCGGGCGCGAGGCCCCCATCTGCTACCTCCGGATCGATCACCAGGGGGCGTTTCGGGAGTTCCGCGAGGAGAACAGCGCCGTCGGCGCCGACCCGATGACGCCGGCGCAACTCGCGGCCATCCCGTCTGCCACGGAGGAATTCCGAGACATGGTCGTGGCGATGGCCGAAGAACGGATCGACGCACTGATCATCGATCTCCGGCGCAACTCCGGGGGCACCGACACGATGGCCGATATCCTCATCTACTTCCTCTACGGCCTCGACGGTTTGGTCGCCTATCGAACGGATGCGCTCCTGCACGGTGGGGGTTCGGTCATGCGGTATTCGAAACTGCACTTCGAGAACTGCCCGAATTCCTCCATCGAAGAGGTCAGCGCGAGGGTCGGAGGCGTTCCGATGCGCGTCGGGGATTACGACTTCTCGGAGGACACGAGAGGTCGGGAAAGCGAGATCCAAGCGCTGCTGGAGAGCATCGAGCCGCTCTCCTATCTGGAAGAGAGCTACCGGAATGCGGCGACGTTTCACGAAGAGCTCATGAGTGGGACGTACGCAGGCTACTACGTCCCGGAGCAGGTCGTCGTGCTGGTGTCTCCGAAGACGTTCAGCTCGGGCTCCACCACGATGCGAGCACTCGACATCAACGGCGCGACGCTCATCGGAACACCCTCCGGCCAATCGATGAATGCATTCGGCAACGGCACGCTGTGGCGACTCGACAACACCGGTGTTCATGGGTGCATGTCTAGGTCCTATCACGAGCCGTACGCCGACGATCCGGAACTCGGGCGCGTCTGGCCGATCGATGTGGAGATGACCTACGACCTGCTCGCTTCGTACGCCTTCGATCCGAACGCCGAGGTCTTGCTGGCGCTGGAGCAACTCGACGATCTGAGGGGCACGCCGTGAGCGCCGGAACGAAGAGGAGGATGACGTGAAAACGCGACGCATCAGGCGAGTAACCTGGATCCTCGGTTGCGCCGTACTGGCGAGCTTCGGAGCCATCCTCGCGCTCGGAGCCGACGCACGTCTTGGCGAGATCGACACGCTGATGAGTGCGTACGAAGCGGCCGGCACGTTCAGCGGCGCCGTCCTCGTCGCCGAGGCCGACGAGGTGATCTACGAACGGGCGATCGGCTTTGCGAATCGGGACTGGGGGATCCGGAACACGACCGACACGCGGTACCGGATCGCATCGATTACGAAGACGTTCACGAAGGTCCTGGTGCTGCAACTGGTGGAGGACGGCGTCCTGAACTTCGACAGCACGATCGCGGACTACCTGCCCGACTACGCCGGCCCGGCGTCGGATCGGATCACGGTGCGGCAGCTGTTCGATCATCGATCGGGGATCGTCGGCGAGCCGTCCGTCGAGGATCTGGATCGGATCGAGCGGGACTTCTTCACTCGATCGCAGATGCTCGACCTCATCGCCGGCTACGACCTCGCCGCCTCTCCGGGCGCGCGGTGGATCTACTCGAACTTCGGCTACTACCTGCTCGGCGCGATTCTGGAGAGCTCATCGGGGAAGACGTACGCCGAGCTTCTCGAGGAGCGGATCTGCGCCCCCGCGGGGATGCACGACACGTTGCCCGACGTCACGACGCAGGTGATCGAGCACCGCGCCTCGGGGTATTCGATCGATCGGGACGGGCGTCTGACGCTCGACGTGCCGCTCGACATGTCCTTCGTTTTCGCCTATGGGCACTTGCTCTCGACGACGCGGGACCTGTACCTCTTCTACGAGGCCATCGTCGACGGCAGGCTGCTCCGACCCGCGAACCGACGCGTCGTCTACGACGCGGAAGCCGAAGGGTGTCCGATCGGGAACGGGAGCCGGACCGCGTACGCGGTGGAAGACGGCCCGGCCAGCGTCAACGGGTTCCGGGCTGGGATCTACAGCTACCCCCGGGAAGATCGGACCGTGGTGGTCCTGATGAACACGCGCGGCCCCGGGGCCGCACTCGTCTACGAGGTCGGCCGCAATCTTGCCGCCGTGCTCTACGGCGCCCCGTATGAGCCTCCGGTGTCTCCCACACCATGAGGTCGAGCGATTCGGGAGTCGTGACGTCGTCGGGAGATCCCTGTAGCCGGACAAGGTCGGACGGCTGAAATCGGCCAAACCGGCTAGAGCGGCCCGTCGCTCTGCCATAGCCAATTCGGCGCCTTCCCGACGGCAATCCGCCGGCTTCACGTCCGCTTCGCGGAACCCACGATACACGACCGGCTGGGAGGGTCGATTCGTCGAAACCGGTTACGTCATGGGAGCGCTCCCATGTCTCCTTGTGGAATCCTTGTGTTGGCCGATAATGGCCATAGGGACTGAAGAAGGGATGCTCGAGAGCTGCGGCGGATTCTAGCTCGCGACGGTGGCTTCGCGGAAGGAATGAGCCAAGCTCGCCGAGGGAGGACGAGAGGGAAGGGGCGCATGCGGTACAAGACGGACAGGGCAAGGGCGGCCGAGTTCGAGCGCGAGCTGACGGAGAGCATCCTTCCGTTCTGGATGACCCATGCGGTCGACGAGCTTCACGGCGGTCTTCACGGGGCGGTGGCGAACGACCTTCGCGTCCTCCCCGATACGCCGCGGTCGGCGGTGCTGTGCGCTCGGGTACTGTGGACCTTCTCCGCCGCCGCATCGCGGTTCGGCGGTGAAGCGTATCGGCCGATGGCCGAACGGATGCTCGGCGTACTGTCGGAGACCTTCTGGGATCCGGAACACGAAGGGCTGTACTGGAGCGTCGACCGGCATGGCGTGCCGGTGCAGGATCGGAAGCACCACTACGCCCAGGCGTTCGGGATCTACGGTCTGAGCGAGTATCACCGGATGAGCGGGGATCTCCGAAGCCTCAAGCTCGCCCAGCGGCTGTTCGCGTTGCTCGAGGAGCACGCGTTCGATCCAGAGTATGGAGGCTACACGGAAGGGAGTACGCGCGACTGGCGTCCCCTCGACGATCCACGATTGAGCGAACGCGATGTCAATGCCCCGAAGTCGATGAACACGATGCTCCATCTGCTCGAGGCGTACACGAACCTCTCCCGCGTCTGGCAAGACGGCCGACTTCGAGCGCGCCTGGTCGGGCTAATCCGTGCCTTTCTGACGCACATTGTCGATGACGCGTCGGGTCATCTGAAGCTCTTCTTCGAGCCGGACTGGACGTCGGTCGTCGACATGTACTCGTTCGGCCACGATATCGAGGCGAGCTGGCTGCTGTGCGAAGCGGCCGCGGTCTGCCGCGATCGGGCACTGCTCGTCGAGACGGAGCGAGCCGCGATCGCGCTGGCGAGCGGCGTGCTGCGAGACGGCCTCGACGTGGATGGCAGCCTGTTCGGCGAGGCGACGCCCGACGGCGTCGTCGATCGCTCGAAGGAGTGGTGGCCGCAGGCCGAGGCGATCGTCGGCTTCACCCACGCCTATCGGCTGTCCGACGACGAGCGGTTCGTCGACGCCGCGTCTCGCTGCTGGGACGTGGTTCGCACGCGCTTCGTCGATCGCACGAACGGCGACTGGTTTAAGCGGCTGGCGCCGGACGGAACGCCGGATCCGGAAAGCCGCAAAACCGGCCCGTGGGAGGGCCCGTACCATCACAGCCGCGCGTGCCTCGAGATGATGGAGCGGCTGGCCGGCTCGGGGGAGGACTAGCCATGCGATACGGGCACTTCGACGATGCAGCCAAGGAGTACGTGATTACCCGTCCCGATACGCCGACGTCCTGGTCGAACTATCTCGGGTCGACGGAGTACGGGGCGATCGTCACCAACAACGCCGGCGGCTACGGCTTCTACCGGTCCGGCGCGCGAGGCCGATTCCTCCGGCTTCGGTTCAATGCCGTGCCGATGGATCAGCCCGGCCGGTACGTCTACGTGCGCGATCGCGACAGCTCTGACGTCTGGTCGGCGTCGTGGCAGCCGATCGGCAAGCCGCTCGAAGCCTATGAGTCGATCTGCCGCCACGGCACGGCCTATACCGTCATCTCCTCGCGGTACGCCAGCATCGCGACCGAGACGACGTACTTCGTCCCCCTCGACGAGGCGTTCGAGGTCTGGCGGCTCGAGGTCGCGAATGAGAGCGAGCGGCCGCGACGCCTGTCGCTGTTCTCGTTCTGCGAATTCACCAACCAGTGGGACACGTATCAGGACCGCGTCAACCTTCAGTACTCGCTGTTCATCGTGCGGGGGACGCGGATCGAGAACGGCCTGCTGCGGATCGCGATCCAGGACAACTTGACGCCCGAGTCGGGCGGCTTCTTCGTGCACGACATCGCACGTCGCGCCTGGATGGCGCTCGTCGGGAGCACGGTGACCGGGTACGACACAAGCCGCGAGGCATTCCTCGGGCCGTACCGCGGCTACCACAATCCGCTGGTCGTCGAGCGGGGTGGTTGCACGAACAGCGATGCGTACGGAGACAACGCGTGCGGCGTGCTGCAGACCGACATCGATCTGGCACCGGGCGAACGCCGGCAGATGATGTTCCTGCTCGGTGTCGGGGACGCACGGACGGTCGGGACGAGGACCGTCGAGAGATTCGACTCCGTCGTCCGGGCCGACGAGGCGTTGCGGACGTTGAAGGCGTCGTGGCATGCGAAGCTCAGGTCGCTCGTTGCCGACACGCCGGACGAAGACCTCGACCACACCGTCAACGTCTGGGGGCCGTACAACGCGTTGATTACCGCCGCCTGGTCGCGTGCGGCGAGCCTCGTCTACAACGGCGAGCGGGATGGCCTCGGCTTTCGGGATTCCGTCCAGGATGTGCTCGGGATCGCCGCTGCTGTGCCGGAGGAGGCCCGCGAACGACTGACGCTGATGCTGACCGGCCAACTGTCGAACGGAGGCGCGATGCCGATCGTGAAGCCGTTCGAGCATCGACCGGGGCACGAGACGCCGCCGCCCGACGAGGCGTTCCGGTCCGACGATTGCCTCTGGTTCTTCAACGCGGTGCCGGCGTACGTGAACGAGACCGGCGACCTGGGCTTCTACGAGACCGTCCTTCCGTACGCCGATGCAGGCGAAGCGACCGTCCTCGGTCATCTGCGCCGGGCGCTCGAATTCAACCTCGATCGGACCGGAGCCCATGGACTGCCGTGCGGGCTGTCGGCCGATTGGAACGACTGTCTGCGGCTCGGCTATCAGGGCGAGAGCCTGTTCGTCGCGTTCCAGCTGCGGCTCGGCCTGACGCGCTACGCCGAGATCGCGGAGCGCCTCGATCGGTCGGAGGACGCGGCATGGGCGCTCGAAGCGCGCGAGCGGCTCGATCGGAGCATCCAGGCGGTTGCGTGGGATGAGGACCGTTTCATCTGGGCGATCGGCGACAACGGTGTTGTCTACGGGACGCGGGATGCCGACGAAGGACAGATCTACCTCAACACCCAGGTCTGGGCCGTGATCTCCGGTGCCGCGACGCCCGAGCAGGCCGCTTGCTGCATGGAGACGGTGCACGAGAAGCTGGCGACGCCGTACGGCCTGATGCTGTCGGCCCCGCCGTTCGTCAAGACGTCGATCGACGTGATGCGGGCCGTCGTCTTCAACCCGGGGATCAAGGAGAACGCGGGGATCTTCAACCACACCCAGGGGTGGGGCGTCATCGCCGAGTGCATGCTCGGACACGGCGATCGGGCGTACGCGTACTACCGTGCCGCGATGCCCGCCGCGTACAACGACCGCGCCGAGATCCGGCAGATCGAGCCGTATGTGCAGGGGCAGACCACGTACTCCCCGTTCTCGCCGCGGGCCGGAACGGCGAGGACGCCGTGGCTGACCGGCGCGGCGCCGTGGGCATACGTCAGCTCGACGCAGTACATCCTCGGACTTCGCCCCGAAATCGACGGCCTCCGCATCGACCCGTGCATCCCGCGCGCGTGGGGCGGCTTCACCGTTACGCGACGGTTCCGCGGCAAGACGATCGAGATCCGTGTCGAGAATCCGAATTGCGCCTGCCGGGGCGTTCGGACAGTCACGCTGAACGGGGAGACCTTGGCCGGGAATCTCGTGCCGGCGAGCGCGCTCGGCGAGGTCAATCGGGTCGAGATCGAGATCGGCTAGACGCCGGCGCGATACGGCCCGGTCGGCGCATAGGTGTCGACCAGGGACGTGACGTGGAGGGCCGCGCGCGTCCTTTGCTGCGTCCAATCGGACGGGATCGGACAGGTGACGAGGCACGTGCGTCCGGCGGGCAGGTCGAAGTCGTTGTCGCTGAACACCACGTCCGGTGCGCCGTCGAGTCGGAGCTCGACGAACCGAGCAAGGGTATCGGAGCGCAGTGCGATCGTGAGCCGATCCACGTCGAGGGATGTCCGGACGTCGATCGACGGACGTCGTAGTCCCAGGTGTTTGCTCGGCACGAACGGATGGACCGACAGCACGATCCGCCGCCCGTCCTTCAGCAGCTCGCAGACGAGTACGTGGTTGGGCCGGTCGTCCGGCTGCAGACGGTCGGCGAAATCGAGGGCGGCGACCGTCGTGTCCGACAGCGCCGACGCGCCGATGTCGAGATCTCCGGATGAGATGGCATCTCCGTCCAGATGCTCCAGGCTCCACCGCACCGTGCCGGTCCACGCGTGCGGGAGATCGTTGGTCAGATGCAGCTCCATCCGCGGCCCCTCGTCGAGCACGGAGAGCAAGATCGGCGCGTAGAAGCGACGGGCGGCGTAGTGCAGCGCCTTCCATCGGCCGTGGTAGTCGATCGACGACCAAGAGGCCACCGGCCAGCAGTCGTCGAGCTGCCAGTAGAGCGTGCCGCCAACGCGATCGCGGTGCCGACGCCAGTGCTCGACACCGATTCGGATCCCTTCGGCCTGGAGGATCAGGCTGAGGTAGATCCATCCCGCAAACGAGGTCGGTGTCCGGAAGTGGTCGGCCATCTGCGAGAGGATCAGGCCGTTGCCGTGATGGCCCCGTTGATGGGACTCCATGATGCGGGAAACGAGATTGCGATCCTCGGGATCGGTGTACGTTTCGATCGTCGCCATCGTCGGGAACGCCTGGAAGCCGAACTCGCTCATGAACCGCGGCGTCACGGTGCGGAACGCCTCGAACGGTTTGCGACCGTGCCACACCTCCCAGAAGTGGGCGTCGCCGGATGTGCCGCCATTCGCGTCCGTGTACGGCGTTCCGGAAGACGGTGACGCTGGCCAGTAGGCGACATCGGGCGCGAGATCGAGCAGCCACGCCGGGAGGCGGTCGTAGAAGAACCGCTCGTAGCGATCCCGCAGTAAACGCCAGTCGGGAAGCCTCGTCGTTTCGTCCGGCGGGTCGACCCAGGAGCCGAGCGCCGGGATGCGCGCCGCGAGATCGAGGAGCTCGTCCTCGGCATCGTGCTTGCCCCAGCCCCACGACTCCCATCCCTGGTCCATCTCGTTGTTGCCGCAGAGAAGCGCGAGCGATGCACGGTGTCGGATCCGTCGGACGTTCTCCTCCACCTCGGCGCGGACGTTTCCGACGAAGATCGGGTCGTCGAACGGATACACGCTGCACGAGAACGCGAAGTCCTGCCAGACGAGGAGGCCGTACCGGTCGCAGAGGTTGTACAGTTGCTCGGAGCCGTAGCCCCCGCCGCCCCAGATACGCAGCATGTTCTGGTGCGTCGCGGCAGCGGCTCGGATCAGCGACTCCAGCCGATCGTTCGTGATTCGCGGTTCGAACGCGTCCGGCGGGATCCAGTTCGAGCCCTTCGCGAAGATGCGGAGGCCGTTGACGACGAATTCGAAGCTTTCGCCCCACGCATCGGGCTCTCGCCGAAGCTCGATCGTGCGAAGGCCGAGCGTGAACACGCGTGTGTCGCAGACCGCATCGTCCCGATGGATCAGCTCGACTTCTACGGCGTAGAGCGGTTGGGGGCCGAAGCCGTTCGGCCACCACAGCTTCGGATCCTCGATTGGAAGCTCGAGATGGGCGGCGTCTCCGTGGATCGGGTGCGAGACCTCGCCGATCGCTTCTCCTTCGGGGGCGACGATGCGAAGTGACAGGACGAGATCGCCTTCGTCCCACCGTTCGATGGCGGCGTCGACCCGGACGGAGACGGAGTCGGGCGCATGGTGTTGGCGGAGATCGACATCGCGCAGGCGCGCGCCGGAGCGCGCTTCGATGCGGAGATCCTTCCAGATGCCGACCGTCGGCAGTTTCGGTCCCCAGTCCCATCCGAAGTGATACGGCGCTTTCCGGAGATGGGGAGCGCCGGGCAGCTGTTGTGCGACTGTCGTCATCGGGCGTGCGACCTGTCGTGCGGCCGCTTCGTTCACCGGACTGCGAAAGACGATCTCCAGCTCATTCCACCCGTCGGCGATCGCATCGTCGACCTCCCACTCCCACGAACGGAACTGGTTGTCGACGTCGCCGAGCGTGCGGCCGTTCAGGGTGACGGTCGCCAGCGTGTCGATGCCGTCGGCAACGAGAAACCGCTTCGTTTCGCGACGCAACGCATCGGGAAGCTCGAAACGCTTTCGGTAGATCCACTCGCGCTCCGCGACCCATTGCACGTGGCGCTCGTTGTCACGGAAGAACGGATCGGGAATCTCAGCGAGAGCAAGCAGGTCCGTGTGCACACAACCGGGGACGGTCCCGCGTCGCCAGGTGGACTCTCCGGACGCTTGGAACTCCCATGCGCCGGCGAGAGAGAGCGAGCGCATCAGCCGTCCGCCCCGGCGCACGCGCAGGCGACGCGATGGCCCGGTTCGACCTCGACGAGTCGGGGGCGTTCGTCCCTGCAGCGGGCCGTTCGCAGCTCCCGAGGGCAGCGACCGTAGTAGACACATCCGGGGGCGAGTTCGTCCTGCTTCGCGCGCAGCTCGATCTCGACCTCCTCCCACTTGCGGTCGAGCCGCGGGACCGACTCCATCAGCATCTTCGTGTACGGATGCATCGGATGGTTGTAGATCCTGTCGGTGCCGCCCAGCTCGACGATGCAGCCGCGATACATGATGGCGGCCTGCTCGCTGATGTAGTAGCCGAGCGACAGGTCGTGGGTGATGAATAGGACGCTGAGGTCCCGCTGCTTCAGGTCGGCGAGTAGGTTCAGGACATCGATCCGTGTCGATGCATCGAGCATGCTGATGATCTCGTCGGCGACGAGAAACCGGATGTCGAGCAGCAGCGCACGAGCGATCAGGAACCGCTGGAGCTGGCCGCCGCTCAGCTGATGCGGATACTTCCCGAGCACATGGGCGGGGTTCAGCCCGACCGACTCGAGCGCGTCGTGCACACGTCCGCTCCATTCGGTGTCCCGCATGCCGTGATAGAAGTGCTGGCGGATGCCCTCGAAGACACGGTCCGCCTTGAAGATCGGGTTGTACGAGCTGAACGGATCCTGGAAGACGCCTTGAACCTCTCGGTAGTAGTCGCGCAGCTTGGCCTTCTTCAGCGTCTTGACGTCCGTTCCGTCGAACAGGATTCGTCCCTCGGAGATCGCGATCAGCCGGAGGATCATCTTGCCGATCGTGCTCTTGCCGCTGCCGCTTTCGCCGATCAGCGAGACGACCTCGCCCTCTTCGACATCGAACGAGACGTCGCTGACGGCGTGAAGCAAGCCGCCGCCGAAGGTGCCGACGCGATAGGTCTTCGACACACGATCGAGGCTAAGCATCGGATCCTGCCTCCTTGCAGCAGGCGACGAAGTGGCCCGGGGCGATCTCCCGGAGCGGCGGGATCTTGCGGCACGCGTCGGACGCGTCGGGACAGCGCTCGCGGAACCGACAGCCGGTTGGCGGCTCCAGCAGGAGCGGTGGCTTTCCGGGGATCCCCTCGAGCCGGGCCAGATCATGCTTCACGCCGACCTTCGGGAGGGACGTGATCAGCAACTCCGTGTATGGATGCCGTGGCGTGTGGATGATCGTTTCGGTCGGCCCCTTCTCAGCCAGCTGACCGGCGTACATGATCAGGATCGTGTCGGCGATCTGGTACAGGATCGACATGTCGTGGGTGATCACGATGACGCTCTTCACGATCTCCCGATCGCGGAACTCGACGAGCATCTTCGCGACGGCCTTCTGGGTCGAGACGTCGAGGGCCGACGTGATCTCGTCGGCGAGGAGCAGCGACGGATCCATCAGCGTGGACAGGACCATGACCATCCGCTGTTTCATTCCCCCCGACAGCTCGATCGGATACATCGTCAACACCTTTTCGCTGAGTTCGACGAGATCGAGACGCCGCCTCAGTTCGGGGAGGACCTTCCTCGGATCGATCCCGCGCGAGCGCAGCAACTCCGAGACCATTCGCCCGATCTTACGCGTCGGATTCATCGCATTCATCGCGTACTGCGGGACCACCGAGACGTCGCGGAAGCGGAATCGGTTCATCGCATCGATGTCGGCGATCGGAAGCTCTTGACCGTCGAGCAGCACCCGCCCATGGATGTGCTTCATCGGCGGAGCGAGCAGGATCAGGCTGTTGGAAAGCGTCGTCTTGCCACAGCCGGATTCACCGGCGAGGCCCATGATCTCCCCGTCGTCCATCGCGAAGCTCGCATCCTCGAGGGCGCGGACATCGCCGCGCAGGGTCCGGTAGTAGACGGTCAGTTCTTCGACTCGTAGGCTCACGGTCTCACGTCTCTCTCAGTTTCGGGTTGAAGACTTCATCAAGGCCGACATTCATGATGTACAAGGCGCCGACGATCGCAGCGATCGCAGCCCCGGGTGGAATGAACCACCACCAGAGCCCGAGCTGCAGCGCGCCCCAGTTCACCGCGTTCTGCATCATCAGTCCGAGCGACATGCCCGTCGTCGGACCGAGGCCGATGAAGTCGAGCGTCGCGGCGATCAGGATGGCGCCGCCGAACTGCAGGATGAACGCCATCACCAGGTACGACATCATGTTCGGCGCGATCTCGGTGAAGATGATCCGCATCGGCCGCATCGCGGTCATCCGAGCGAGGTCGACGAACTCGCGTGAACGCAGCGACAAGGTCTGGGCTCGGATCGCGCGAGCGGTCCACGGCCACGCCGTCAGACCGATGAAGAGGCTCTCGGTCATCACCCCGCGGACCTTGAGGTACGCGGCGACGATGATCAGGATCGCAAACGTCGGGATGACCAAAATGATGTTCGTCAGCACGTTGAGCGATTCGTCGATGGCCCCACCGCGGTAGCCTGCGACGAATCCGACCAGCATGCCGATGAACGTGGCCAAGCCTCCGCCGACCGCGCCGACGAGGAACGTGGCGCGCAGCCCGACGACAAACTGCGAGAAGACGTCCTGACCGAAGAAGGTCGTCCCGAACCAATACTCGCCCGAAGGACGGGCGGACATCGGGCCGATGTACTCGCGTGGATCGTTCTCCGTCAACAGCGTCCCGAAGATCGCGACGAGGAGGAAGAAGGCGACGACCGCGACGCCGATCTTCAGCTTGTTGTTGCGCAGGGCGAAGTAGACGAACTCGTTCTTCTTCTTGCGTTTGGTCGCTTCGGCCATGTCTACTCCCCCACCATGCCGCGCCGCACCCTCGGGTCAACGATGACGTACGCGATGTCGATCAGGAAATTGGCCAGCAGCACACCGGTAATGATGAACAGGAAGCAGCCTTGGATCAGGAAGTAGTCCTGGTTCTGAATCGCCGCGAGCAGCAGGTAGCCGATCCCCGGATAGGAGAAGACGACTTCCGTGACCAATGCCCCGGCGACGATGACGCCGAGCTGCAGTGCGAGACCGGTGATCTGCGGCAGGATCGCGTTGCGGAACGCGTACTTGCGGACGAGTCTTCGCGGTGCGCCGAGCGCCTCGAGGTAGTGCGAGTAGTCGGCCTCGAGCTCGTAGATGATCATGTTTCGCATGCCGATGGCCCAGCCGCCGAAGCCGACGAGGAACAGCGAGGCGAACGGAAGGAACCAGTGTTTCAATACGTCTCCGATGAACAGCCAGGACCAGTGCGGCTCCATCGAGAATGAGTACGCTCCGGCGATCGGGAAGATGTCGAGAACGATCCCGAACGCCCAAGCCAAAAGGATCCCGAGCCACATGTACGGCGTTGCGGTCAGGATGTAGCCGATCGGCAGGAGCGTGTTGTCGAGACGCTTCGTCCGCGCCGCGAACGCGCCGAACTTGTTCCCGGCCCACCAGCTCAGCAGGATCGCCGGAAGCAGCAGGAAGATGTCGTAGGGGATCGACTCGCGCAGGACCTTCGCGACCGGCTGAGGAAACAGGTAGACGCTGGTTCCGAGGTCACCGTGGAACAGCGCGTTCCAGAAGTTCAGGTACTGCTGCCATATGGGGACGTCGAGACCGAACGCTCGGGTGTAGTAGCTGTACATCACTTCGGCGGCCTCGGGGCGAACTGCCGCACGGGCCAGCATGTTCTGTACGGGGTTTCCGGGCATAAATCGGGGGATCAGCCAATCGATCGTGACCGCGAGAAAGAAGGTGATGAAGTAGATCAGTAGCTTGCGCCCGAAGTATCGCCTCACCGGTTCTCCTCCCCGCCCCGAGGGGTAGAAAAGCCGCCCCTTCCGCAGCGTACGAAAGGGGCGGAATCGGATCAAACTGCCTACTCAGCCAGCTCCAGCTCGAGAAGCGTGAGCAAGCCGCCCAGCTGCCAGTAGCCGTGCCACGTGCTCGGCAGGCGCGCCGGATCGTTGGAAGCCTCCGTCGGCCAGTTCGTCCAGACGGCTTCGCTGTACTGCGCCCAGAGCCCGTTGTACCACAACGGGATCATCGGCACTTCGGTCAGCATGATCGTCTGGATTTGCGAACAGACGGCCTGCATGCCGGCAAGATCGGTGGTCGGGACGGCGGCGAGCGCGTCGACCAAGTCGAAGAGCTCCTGGTTGTCGTACGCACCGAAGTTGCCGCTGCCCATGATGTCCTGGATCGGATGCCGGAACAGCAGGTTGTACAGCGTCCACGGCGTGTTGCTCAGATTGGCCCAGTTGTTCAGGGTCATGTCGAATCCGAGGGTCGTCAGCGCCGTGTTCCACGAACCGTAGTCCGGGGTGACATCTTCGATGTTGATCCCGGCGGCCTTCGCGCTGTCGGAGATGACGGCGATCGACTCCATCCAGTCCGTCCACCCGAGCGGGCAGGTGACCTCGAGAGCGATCGTGGAGCCGTCCGGTGCTTCGACATAGCCGTCGCCGTCGAGGTCCACATAGCCGTTGTCGGCAAGGATCTGCGCGGCCATCGCCGGATCGTAGGTCCAACCGGATTCGTCGATGACGGCCTGGTCGTCGTACTTCGACAGCTGCGGAAGAAGACCGGTCGGGCTGGCCGCGGCGACGAGGTTCGCGTAGGCGACGCTGACGATATCGTCCACGTTGATCGCGTAGGCGAGTGCTCGTCGGAACGCGGCATCGTCCATCGGTTTCTTCGTCGTGTTCAGGAACAAGACGGCGGTGTTTGCGGCGAGCATGTACGGCGCGCCATCGAAGTACGTCGTGACGTAGCCCTTCTCGGCGAGCGTCGCGATGCCCGGCAGGAAGTTGTTGCTCAGGTCAACGTCTCCCTTGATGACCGAGCCGAGCGCGACCGAATTGCTCGAGAACCGCACGTCGACGATCCGCTTCATCGGGGGGGCGCCGAAGATGTCGTTGCCCCACCAGCTGTCATTTCGGATCCAGACGTTGCGATCCGAGCTGTGGGTCTCGTACAGGAACGCGCCGGAGCCGACCGGATTCTCATTGGCGCCGCCGGTGATGTCCTCTTCGCTCTTGCTCTCCCAGATGTGCTTGGGCACGATCGGGATGTTGTAGAGGTTGTTGTCGAATTCCTGATAGAGCGGATCATCCGTGAAATCGAACCGGACGATGCGATCGCCGAACGAGATGACGCTCGTGACGTAGTCCCACATCGGGGCAAACCAGAGCGCTTCGTACTGGTTGCCGAGGTTCATCGTGAACGCGACATCCTCCGCCGTCAGCGGCGTCCCGTCGGTCCACGTGAGGCCCTTGCGAAGCGTGATTTCGTACGACGTATCCGTGATCCATTCGCCCTTCTCGGCGAGGAACGGGATGAACGCATCGTTCAGCGGGTCGTACATGAACAGCGTTTCGTATACGTATCCGAGGGTTCCGGTCGTATTGGCCTTGCTCCACGTAATGAACGGGTTCCAGTCGTTGGGCGGACCCCACGCGGCCCCGCTGACGTAGAGCGTCTCATCTCGATCGTAGACCTGCCCGAAAGCGAGCGCACCGAGTAGCCCGACGGACAGGAGCACGAGCACCAACATGGTGATGATGCTTCTACCTCTTGACCACATACAGCCTCCTTCTTGCCTTTTCCTAGAGCCTTTCCTCCGACCGCCCTGTGCCCGATGCATCACCCCCGTGAGGAGCCTTCGTCCATCTAGTGGAGGCGTTTGCCAAGGAGTTCAGCCGATCCGAGCGGAGGATGTGATCGGCGCGGGAGTCGCGGGAAGGGAAACGTGTAGTGGAACGATGGAACGTTGCAGACAGGTCGCTCGGCGGATTCGGATATCGGTCCACTGACCCTCCTTGGAAGCGCTCCCAACCATATCACGAATCTCCCGCACTGTCAAGCAATTCTAGAGAGCCCAATAATAGGGGCTTATCTCTGCCACTGTCGGGCAGGGAGCTCGGCAGCCGTATCAGCGCGGGAGCTACATGATGAGAAGGCAACGGAATCGAGAAGCTAAACCGCCCTGAAAGACGGAATTAGCGGTGTGCAAGCTGGGAATGGCAGCGCTCCCATACGTCGATGGAAATCCCGTTCTGTACTACATTTCTCGAATCGCATGTCTCGTTGTCGATGGGGAGGGATCGTTCACGATCCGGGCGGCGTGGGATGTGTGCCAAGCTCATCGGAGATGGGAGCCTTGGCTGGGATATCGAGAAGCCGTCGAGACGCTAAAACGACGTAGAGAAAAGCGATCGAGCGCGAGCATTGACAGAGGAGCGATGTCATGATAGGCTTGGGAGCGCTTCCATGGAGGGATGATGGCCCGAACACTTGATGAGATCGCACGAGAAGCCGGGGTCTCCCGTTCGACGGTTTCACGCGTAGTGAACAACCATCCTAGCGTCAGCCCCGAGACGCGTGCCAGGGTCGAGGCGGCGATCGAGCGAACGGGATACCGACCGCATGGCATTGCGCGCAGCCTCGCCACCCGACGGACACACATCCTCGCGATGATCGTGCCGGAAGCCGTGACGAAGCTGTTCACGGATCCGTATTTCCCGTTGATGCTTCGCGGTGCGACCGAAGCCTGCAATCGGGCCGGATACCAGTTGCTGTTGTCCCTGTTTACCGCGTCGATGGACTCCGGCATCCTCCGCGATCGCGTGCTACGAAGCGGGTACCTCGAAGGGGTGATCGCCGCCAATGCCTCCCTCTCCGACGAGCTCGTTCCGAGCCTCGTCGAGGAGCGGATCCCGTTCCTGACGATCGGCCGCCACCCGGACGACCGCGTGAACTACGTGGATGTCGACAACATCGGCGGTGCGCGGATGGCGGTCGAACATCTGATCCGACTCGGGCACACGAGAATCGCGACGATCACCGGTCCGCAAGACATGACGCCGGCGCAGGATCGATTCGAGGGATACCGGGAAACGATGGAGATGCACCGCCTGCCTGTCTCCGAGGGATGGATCGCAGAGGGAGACTTCACGGAGGCGGGCGGGCGGGCGGCGATGACGCGGCTTCTCTCGGAGCGGCCGACGGCCGTGTTCGCGGCGAGCGATTCGATGGCCATCGGCGCGATCCGGGCGGCGTGGGCCGCGGGACTCGACGTGCCGGAGGATGTCGCGGTCGTCGGATTCGACGACATCCCGTCGGCGCTGACGGTCGAGCCGGAGCTGACGACGGTACGGCAGCCGATCGAGCGGCTCGGCCACCTGGCGGTCGAGATGTTGATCCAACGGTTCGAACAGGACGGGGAGCAGCCGACCTCCATTCAGCGGGTGGTCCTTCCCACGGAGCTGATCGTGCGCAAGTCGTGCGGATCGGCGAGGTAACGCATCCATGTCGAACCGTACGGGCGATCGGCGAAATGCGACCCGCGACCGGTTCGCGATGTGCGGCAGATGCGCAGGCCGCACGGCGCGCTTCGGAGTGAGGCGATGAGGTTCGGGCGATTCGACGACGCGCGGCGCGAGTACGTCATCGAACGACCGGATACGCCGCTGCCGTGGATCAACTACCTCGGAACCGGCGGGCTGGTCGGCATCATCTCGAACACGGCGGGCGGATACGCATTCTATCGTGACGCGCGGCTACGACGGCTGACGCGATACCGCTACGACGGGGTCCCGACGGATGCGAATGGACGGTACATCTACCTCCGCGACGACGAGGACGGAGCGTACTGGTCCCCGACATGGCAGCCGACGCGTACCGAACTCGAACGATACGAGTGTCGCCACGGTCTCGGATACACGATCATCGGGTCGACCGCGCGTGGGATCGATTCGGAATCGACGTATCTGATTCCGGTGGATGCCGATGTGGAGATCTGGTCGGTGCGGATACGGAATCTCCGAAGCGAGCCGGCCCGGCTGTCGCTCTTTTCCGCCGCCGAGTTCTGTCTGTGGAACGCGCACGACGATGCGACGAACTACCAGCGCAACCTGAACATCGGAGAAGTCGCAGTCGCCGGATCGACGATCGCGCACATCAGCGAATTCCGCGAACGAAGGAACCACTTCGCGACGTTCAGCTGCTCGGAGGCTCTGGCGGGATACGAGACGCAACGGGATGCGTTCCTCGGCCCTTATCGCGGATGGGATACGCCGGTCGCGCTCGAGCGTGGGACGACGTCGAGATCGATCGGCATTGGCGGATCGCCGGTGGGCGTGCACCACGTTCGGCTCGTCCTCGCACCGGGCGAGGAGCGGCACGTGGTCTATGCGCTGGGGTACCACGAGCAGGGTTCGTCCTCCCCCGATCTCGCCGCGGCGCGGCATCCGATCGAACGATTCCTCTGTCCGGATGGGGTTCGAGATGCGATGGCCGACCTCCACCGTCGGTGGGATGAACAGCTGTCGGTCCTTCAGATCGACACGGGCGATCCGGATGTCGACCGCATGATCAACACGTGGAATGCGTACCAGTGTGCGATGACGTTCCACGTCTCCCGCTCGGCTTCGAGATACGAGTCGGGCATCGGCCGGGGCATCGGCTTCCGCGATGCCAACCAGGACCTGCTCGGTTCGGTGCATCTGCTTCCGCAGTCGGCGCGGCAGCGCATCCTCGACCTCGCCTCGACGCAACGGATCTCCGGCGGCGCGTTCCACCAGTACCAACCTCTGACGAAACGGGGCAACGACGAGATCGGGGACGGATTCAACGACGATCCGCTGTGGCTGATCGCGTCGACCACCGCGTACGTGAAGGAGACGGGCGATTGGGCCGTCCTCGACGAGCCGATCGGCTACGGCGATGCGTGCGAGACGCGCGAGACGCTCCAACAACATCTGCTGCGAGCGGCGGAGTACACGCTTGCGCGGCGTGGCCCGCATCGGTTGCCGCTCATCGGACGCGCCGATTGGAACGACTGTCTGAACCTGAACAGCCATTCGATCGATCCGGATGAACCGTTCCAGACGGCGCCGCTTCGGGATGGCGAGATCGCGGAATCGGTCTTCATCGCGGGGCTGTTCTGCCTGGTCGTTCCCGATTTGGCGGAGATGACTGAACGGCGCGGCGACCGGCCGACCGCGGCGCGACTTCGGGACGCCGTCGAGGAGATGCGCGGTGCAATCGAGACGGACGGGTGGGACGGCGAGTGGTTCCTGCGGGCGTACGACGCGGAGGGCCGGAAGGTCGGTTCGTACGAGAACGAAGAAGGACGGATCTTCGTCGAGCCGCAAGGAATCTGCGCGATGGCGGGGCTCGGCATCGACGACGGTCGGGCCGCACGAGCCCTCGATGCGGTCGAGCAAGAGCTCGCGACCGACCATGGGATCCTGCTCGTCCAGCCGGCGTTCTCCACGTACCGGCCGGATCTCGGTGAAATCAGCTCGTACCCGCCCGGATACAAGGAGAACGGAAGCGTCTTCTGTCACACGAACCCCTGGATCGCGATCGCCGAGTGCCGGCTGCGGCGCGCCATGCGGGCGTGGGAAGCGACGTCGAGGATCAATCCCTCCCGTCGAGAGGAAATCAGTGAGATCCATCGCTGTGAACCGTATGTCTACGCCCAGACGATCGTCGGACGAGACGGGGCCGACCACGGGCGGGCCAGAAACTCGTGGCTCACCGGGACCGCCGCCTGGGCGTACGTGGCGACGACGCAGTGGATTCTCGGCATCCGTCCGACGTTCGATGGGCTGAGGGTCGATCCGTGTCTCCCTCCGTCGCTTCCGGGATTTCACGCGATACGACGTTTCCGAGGTGCGACCTACGATCTCCGTGTCGAGCGAGGATGCGGATCGGGTTCAGGAGCGCGCGAGGTGTGGATCGACGGGAAGGCGCACGACGGCGCGGTTCTCCCGGTGTTCGACGACGGAGCGGTCCACGACGTGCGCATCGTCCTCGCGGCGCCGGCATGACCTCTCCGACGTTCGCGAAGGATTTCGTGTTTGGCGCGGCCACGTCCTCCTATCAGATCGAAGGCGCGTGGAACGAGGACGGCAAGGGGGAGTCGATCTGGGATCGGTTCGCCCACGCGCCGGGGACGATCGAGGATGGCGCCACCGGTGACGTCGCATGCGACCATGTCCGACGGTACCGGGAAGACATCGAGCTGATGGCGACGCTTGGCCTCGACGCGTACCGGTTCTCGGTCTCGTGGCCGAGGGTCCTTCCACGAGGCATCGGCCCCGCCAACGAGGCGGGACTCGCATTCTACGACCGGTTGGTCGATGCGCTGCTCGAAGCGGGCATCCGGCCGTTCGTCACCCTGTACCATTGGGATCTCCCGCAGGCGTTGCAGGACCGAGGCGGCTGGCCGCGGCGCGAGACGGCGGACGCGTTTTGCGAGTACGCCGCGACGATGGGGCGGCGGCTCGGCGATCGGGTCAAGGACTGGACGACAGTGAATGAGCCGTTCGTCTCGGCGGCGATCGGACATTTCGAGGGGAGACACGCGCCGGGACACCGGGACGAACGCGAGACGCTCGCGACGACGCATCACCTGCTTCTCGCACACGGTGGCGCCGTGGCGATCCTGCGGGACGTCGTGCCGGATGCGCGAATCGGGATCGTCAACGTGCACCAGCCGATCCATCCGGCGTCCGACAGCGAGCACGACCAGGTTGCCGCGTCGGAGACCGACGGACTGCTCAATCGGACCTTCCTCGATCCGCTGGTCGGCCGAGGCTACCCGGAGGTCGTCCCGTACGATCGGTCGGTCCTTCACTCGTTCGTCCGGGACGGGGACTTGGAACGGATCGCGGCGCCGCTCGACTTCCTCGGTGTGAACTACTACACGCGGCGGATCGAGCGCAGTACGGCGGTCCCCGAGGAGCGGAACGCGCCGCGGACGCGGTTCGAGCGGCCGGGCCGCACCGAGATGGGCTGGGAAGTGTACCCGGAGGGGCTGTTCGAGACGTTCGAGCGGTTACACGGTGACTATGGGTTCCCCTCCTACTACATCACTGAAAACGGCGCCGCGTATCCGGACACGCCCGACGCGTCGGGACGGATCCACGATCCGAAGCGGATCGACTACCACCGACTCCATCTGGAGCAGGCGGCGCGGATCGTCTCGGCCGGGATCCCGCTGTGCGGGTACTTCGCCTGGTCGCTTCTGGACAACTTCGAATGGTCCTTCGGCTTCACGAAACGGTTCGGCCTCATCTACGTCGACTTCGAGAGCGGCCGGCGGCGTCCGAAGGACAGCTTCTCCTGGTACCGCGAGGTGATCGGGCGGCGGTCGCTCGGGGGCGATGCGGCGGTCTGACGGTCGCGCGAGCCGTCGGCTCACGGATCGGTCCGCCCGATCGGCTTCTCAGTTTTCGAGCAGTGCCAACGGCCATGCCGGATCGAGGATGTGATGGCCGAGATCGTCGGAATCGACATAGGTGTTGGTCAGGACCACGACGCCGATCCCTTTCTCCGGCCGCA
>Ga0272444_10001246_pt1 | contig 24934 bp, 23 predicted proteins | sample SSMForm13_FD_201033 | JGI IMG/M metagenome (GOLD analysis project Ga0272444, IMG submission 201033) | Marine sediment archaeal communities from Little Sippewissett salt marsh, Falmouth, MA, United States - SSM-Form-13 | ecosystem: Environmental > Aquatic > Marine > Wetlands > Sediment ...
CCGGGTAGTGGACTCCGCCGCCCGCATCGAACTTGATGAAGTCTGCGCCAGCAAAGACAAGCTCACGCACTCGTTTTCTCACGCCAGCAACACCATCTGCCGTGTCCCAAGCTGCGTGCGGGTAGACACGGGGAAGTGTACGAGGTAGTGTCCTCCCCGTGTGTCCACCAGTCATAAGAACCATTCCGGATGCCAGAATGCGCGGGCCTTCAATCAGTTCAGCATCAATCGCTTCTCTGAGCGCCACATACTCGACTCCTCCCATGTTTCGAAGTGTCGTGAAACCTGACATCAGCGTGATGTGGGCTGCGTGTGCTGCATAGAAGACAGCCAGGTTGGGTTCCGTCTCAATGCGATACTTGTACCGCCTATCTGCAGGCACATCAACTGTGGATGGGTTACGAAGATGTACGTGGAGATCGATCATCCCAGGCATAACGACTCCGTCGGTTGCATCAATGATCAGTACGTCATCTGGGAGCTCTGCCTGAGGGGCTGGGAGAATCGAGGTAATTCTGCCTTCGGCGATCTGAATCATCATGTCCGCGGAAGAAGCTGCCCCGGTTCCGTCGATCAAGACGCCAGCTCGGATTGCTTTCATCAATCTTGCCTCCTCTAGCGAGTGGAAATGAAGCGAACGTGTCTTCGCGAGGGAGGACGCGCTCATATGGCAACCTATACTATATATACTAGCTAATGCGACGTCAACGCACACTCCCAGATAGGCATTTCTATCGATATAGTCATACGATCCTGCATCACTTCCATACACAAGAGGCTACTTCCTGCGCCGAACACCTCCACGAGCCTGACGGCAGCAGGGCGCTTGGATTTCTGATCATCTTGCGAAAGCAAAGAGAGAGGGAAACTGCGTAACATCATACCACAATGGACTTATCGGGTTCCGTGTTTGCTGATCCATCATGGCCGAAGACGATTACGAGCAGTGAACACTTGACAATTCAGATTCGCGCTAGTATACAGAATATATTGTATCAATCCTGCGAAAGGACACATCTTGTCGAACGCTATCGGTCTTGAGAAGCTTCCGGGGACAAGGCTTTCTGAACAGGTGCACAACGCAATTAGGCTCGCTATTCTCGAAGAAAGCCTTGAAGCCGGCCAAACACTGTGCATTGAAGATCTAGCCGCAGAACTGGGGGTCAGCACAACGCCTGTACGTGAGGCGTTGGCACGCTTGGCCGCAAACGGACTGGTCACTTTGGCGAGGAACAGGAAGCCGGTTGTCGCTTCAATCAGTGTAGATGAGATTGTTCAAATCTATATGATGCGGCGCCTTCTTGAGCCGTACTACGCCCATCGCCGAGCGTACGAAATTGGCCGAGACCCCCTCGCCAGGGAGGCGATCTCTTCGCTACGAGACGACATCTTGGAGTTTGTCGATCTCTGCAGCGGCATCAGATCAAGAGCTCCTACAACGATCTATGCTGCCCATCTGGCACTTGACCGTCGACTGCAGGAGTTGATTCTTCCTAGTGACGGAGGAGATGTGCTGGGAAAACTCGCCAACGTGATCAACAACTATGTCTACCGCCTGCGGCTCTTTTCGAAGAATGCCTCAGGGGCCGACCGAACCAAGCGAATCCTAACTGTGTGCCAAGAGCATATTCGGATTACTGATGCCCTGCTTGATGGGGATGCGACGAGCATTGAGCGGTCGATTCTAGACCATCTGACGCACTCAGAAGAGCGCTCTTTGCAGGCGATGGAGACTGAAAGCAGTCAAGCGGGGGTCGACTAAGGAAGCCATGATGGGCACACACACCGTTGGGGGATTCGCAGCAGCAATTGTCGGTCTTCGGCCTTGTGTTGCCTTTTCGAGTTCTGAAAGCGCCGTGCTCTCCACTAGATGCCAGGCGCTTCGGCTGGGGGGGTGATTGTCAGTACTAACTCCACTTGTGTACGCGAAGCAACTCACCAGCATTAGGTAGGGAGGAGGGACCATGAGAACGCCCACAAAGAGGATCATCGGGATCGTCTTGATCATGATGATCGCAATGGGGATTGGGAGTTTGTTCGGCGCTTATGCGCAAGACAGGGAATTGATCGTTTGCCAGGCGGGCGATGTGGCCGTGCTGGATAATCAACAATCTACAGGACCTGCCAAGAACACGTTGATCAATATCTACGATTGGCAGTGGCTTCGTTTTGCTGTCGAAGAGGGAGACGATGGGACACTCGCATCGACGCGAGAGCTCCTGCCTGGGATTGTGTCTGACTGGAGTTCTGTCACTCACGCAGATGGTACGGCAACATTCACATTCCATTTCCGCGAAGGCGAGATCTTCCATAGTGGGAATCCCATTACTGCTGAGGACTTCAAATTCACTATGATGCGGCGCGCAGCGTTCGGCCGTGATTATATCCATCGCTTCCTCGGAGCCATGTACACCTACGAGGACTTGGATGAGCGAATCCGAGTTATCGATGATTACACTCTCGAGGTTGATACAACGCAGCCGATGCCTCTTTTCTGGGACATCTGGAACCAACGAACGTACTTCGACAGCGTGCTCGTAAGGGCGAATGCAACCGATGATGATCCTTGGGCGAAAGACTACGTAGCCAAGAACGATTGTGGGTCAGGCCCTTATGTCCTTGATGTCTGGGTGCCTGGGGTTGAAGTGCAGATATCGCGGTTCGACGACTATTGGGGCGAGGCTCCTTACTTCGACCGCATCATCTGGCGGATCATCCCGGATTTGTCATCGAGAATTCTGCTTCTGAAGAGTGGCGTAGTGGATATCGCATTCGATATTCCAATGAAGGAAGCCGTCGAACTACAGACTGACCCGAACCTACAAGTAATATCTGGACCAAGCGGGAATCAACTGTCCATTCAACTCAATGCGAATATCGAGCCATTCGATAATGAGGACCTGCGATGGGCACTCACCTATGCATTCCCCTATGATGACATCGTACCATCCATCTATCTGGGAAATGCGCAACCTAACTACGGGCCGATCCCTACAGGGTTTGTAGGAGCCCTCACCGAGCGGAGATTCAGCACTGATCTAGCTCTGGCTCAAGAGTATCTTGAGAAGGCCGGTTACGCAGATGGCCTTACATTGACACTTTCCTATCAAGTCGGATTCCCACAGCACGAACAGATCGGAATCCTGTTCGCTGACAACCTCAAGCAAATCGGAGTCGACCTTGAGCTGCAACAGCTTCCTTCTGGACAGTTCCAGACTGGAACCAAGGAGCAGTCACTCGGAATGATCCTCGCGGAGACGCTTGGGTGGGTTCAGACGGCTGAGTACTACTTCAACCTCAACTTCAATTCCGACTCGTCTGCCAACTACAACGGCTATGGGAACCCTGACGTCGATGCGTTGATCTTCCCGGCACTTTCTGAGGTTGATGACGTGATTCGAGCGGACATGAACTCCCAGATGCAGGAGCTAGTTCTTTCTGATGCCGCGTGGATCTACATCTGTCAGCCCAACTTCGTGCTCGCCATGCGGGGTGATCTTGATGGTTACGTGGTTCAGAACACCGAGCTGCATCACCTCTGGTTGCTCTCGAGAGGAGGGAGCTAGTCTCCCCGGGACTGGATTCAACACGGGCGGCCGCTAGCTACTGAACGTGCTGCCCATCATGGCGAGACATGCTTGACCCAATGGGGAGTCAGACTTACTCATGGAACAACCGATTCTGCGTGTCGAAGAGTTGGAGAAAACATTCTCGAAGCGCGTGCTTTGGCAAGTTGAGAGAGTCCACGCGGTGAACAGAGTCTCCTTCGACATCGACACCGGAACGGCTTTTGGAGTAGTAGGGGAGAGCGGATGCGGGAAAACGACAACTGCACGCTGCATTGCCAGCCTCGATCGCCCCACAGGAGGAGAGATCTTCTTTCAAGGTGCTGCAATCGGCCACCTTGCCCCCAGGGAGTTCAGACCGTACCGCAGCAGACTGCAGATGGTGTTTCAAGATCCGCTCGATTCACTAAATCCCCGCTACACCGTTCGCAGCACACTCCGCGAGCCCTTGGATATTCATACAGAGATGCGCCAGGCAGAGAAGGAGCGCAAACTCAACGAAATCCTGGGGCTCGTCGGTCTGCGAAAAGAGCACCTTGATCGCTACGCTCACCAGCTTAGCGCAGGGCAGCAACAGCGAGTTGGAATTGCGCGCGCGATTGTCTGCGATCCCGCGCTTGTACTCCTAGACGAACCGACTGCATCGCTAGACATCTCGGTGAGAGGCCGAGTCTTGGAGCTCCTTCTAGACCTCCAGCACCGTCTGGGGATCACCTACATGTTGATCTCGCATGATTTGGGGACCATCCGTTTTGTCTGTCACGAGACAGCTGTCATGTACTTGGGTGCAGTTGTCGAGATCGGGCTGACGGTTGATCTGTTCAAGAATCCACTGCACCCGTACACAAAAGCACTCATTGAGGCTCGACCTCGTCTCCACGGTCGAGCTGTGAGAAAAGAGCGCGAGACACTCATCCAAGGTGAGGTTCCAAGCCCGATTAACGTGCCGACCGGTTGCCCTTTTCATACGCGCTGCCTCGAGGTGATGTCTACCTGCCGGACGGAACGTCCAGCGTTGATCCCGTTCTCAGGCAACCGCAAGATCGCTTGCCACCTGTACACAACCGCCGAAGAGGCAAGTGCACGGCCGACAGAGATCCTGCATGACAAAGGATAGAAGTACCAAGGAGACAACATAGAGAGTGAAGGGAGATCTCTCAAATGAAGATCACAGGAATCGAAACGATGGCATTGTCCGTCCCACTTGATCGACCGATTTTCTTCGCTACGCGGACAGTGACGGAACGCGATCTAACCGTCACGAAAATCACCACCGATGACGGCGTTGAGGGAATCAGCTGTGTTCCCATCGGCGAGCCTTTGTCCGTCTCTGCCGTAATCGAGCGGAAATTGAAACCGATTCTTCTGGGGGAAGATCCACTCGATGTTGAGAGGCTCTGGGATTCGATGTACATGGAGATGCGCCGCGACCGAAAGGGGGCAGCGATTCGAGCGATCAGCGGCGTGGACATTGCCCTTTGGGACATCAAAGGCAAGTACTTCGACCTGCCACTGTACAAGCTGCTTGGCGGTTATAGGAGAAGGGTGCCATGCTACGCTAGCGGGGGGTACTACCACGAAGACAAGGGACTCAAGGGTATCAAGGAGGAGATGGAGCTATACCTTGATCATGGTTTCACTGCCGTCAAGATGAAGATCGGCGCTGTCAGTGTTAGGGAAGACATTGAACGCGTCCAGATGGCACGAAAGACGATTGGTCCAGATGTCGATCTGCTGATTGACGCAAACAACGCCTATGATGCGCCGACAGCAATCAAAGTAGGACGTGCTCTGGAGGGTGAAGGGGCCTACTTCTTCGAGGAACCAGTGCGGCCAGATGATATCCAGGGAAGCCAACTAGTCGCCGATGTACTGGATATCCCAATTGCATCGGGAGAGCTTGAGTATACAGTGTGGGGTTTCAGAGATCTCATCGGCAGCAAAGCCGTCGACATGATCCAGCCAGACGCAACGGTACTTGGCGGAATCACCGAGTGGACGAAAGTCGCAAGCCTAGCAAAAGCATATCACATTCCGATTTCCCCTCACTGGGAGCAAGAGGTCCACATGCACATGGTCGGGGCCTACCCGAACACCCTATGGGTGGAGTATTTCATGCGGGAGATCGGTGTTCGAATGGAAGATCGAATCTACAAGGACTTCGTTGTTGCCAAGGATGGTTTTCTGGAGATCCCCGATAAGCCGGGGCTGGGAATCGAGCTTGACGAAACAGCGATTGAAAGGTTCCGAGTTGCATAAGAGTGCCGCCACGGAAATGCTGTCAACTGCCGAGAGAGGTGCATCTTGCTGAGAAGGAACTCCTCACGATGAGAATGCTTGCCTTTATCGTCAGACGACTGTTGCTGATCATTCCCATTGTCTTGGGAATCCTCACCATCACGTTCATCATCGGACGGATTGTTCCAGCAGATCCTATACACCTGTTTGTGGGGCAAGAGGACGATCTGGAAGTCGTCGAGAGGGTTCGCGAGGAACTGGGATTGAATGAACCCATTTGGGTGCAGTTTTACTGCTACATCGGCAATTTCATTCGTGGCGATCTTGGGATGTGCTGGAGCACGCGCAATCCCGTCATAGAGGATCTTGCGCTTCGCCTCCCCGCCACGTTCGAATTGATCCTCTTGAGCTTGGTAGTCTGCGTCGTTCTCGCCCTACCGTTGGGGATCTTCGCGGCAGTACATCGCGATTCACTTGGGGATCACGTTGCCCGAGTCACATCTCTACTGGGGGTTGCAATCCCGAGTTTTTGGCTTGGGCTCCTGCTAATCTACATCTTCTTCTTCAAGTTGGGCTGGTCTCCACCACCCATTGGGCGCATCGGTTTCCGCACCAGTTTCCCAGTCAGGACGGGGTTCTATCTTATTGACTCCTTGCTGGCGGGAGATCTCAGGGCGTTCGGTGAGGTACTGGGATATTTGGTGCTTCCTGTAGCTGCTCTCAGTTTGCGCAAACTGGCTCAGCTTTCGCGTCTTGTGCGCTCAACAATGATTGAGGTCCTCTCAAGCGACTACATACAAACCGCGCGATCACAGGGTCTGAAGAAGAGGTTGATCAACTACAGATTGGGGTTGAAGAACGGACTACTTCCGCCCATTACGCAGATTGGGCAGATGTTCGGAGATCTCATCGGAGGTGCTGTCGTAATTGAGCTTGTGTTCGCGTGGCCAGGAGCTGGCCGATGGGCAGTTACGAGCGCCCTGGCCGGCGACTTCGCACCGATCCAAGCCTTTGCCGTCATTTGTGCGATCGCGAGGATCGTGGTCTTCCTGATTGCCGACATCCTTTATGTAGTCATTGATCCGAGAATTCGATACTAGAGATATGGGGGCTTCGAGTGCCTAGCAAGAGTGCGGGAAATCAAGACAAAAGCAATCTGTCGAACTCGCCACGTGCCAGCCAGGCACCCAGTGCTGAAGGAGCAAGCGAAGTGCGAAGAAGCTTCTTCGCCTATTCCCTATTGCGGAACAGGCTCAGCGTCATTGGTGGGGGCTGCCTCATCTTCATCATCCTCATGGGGTTGATCGGCCCGTTCTTTACGCCCTACAACCCGACGAAACCAGACATGGCATCCGCTTCACTCTCCCCCTCTTTGACTCACTGGATGGGCACGGATGCATTAGGGATGGATGTCTTCTCACGTATCGTCCATGCGGCACGTATTGACACGTTTATAGCGTTCACTGCTGTGGTGATCGCCGCACTCCTGGGAGTCATCTACGGCGTTGTGAGTGCATACTACGGTCGGTTCATTGATGAGATCATGATGAGGGTGTTGGACAGTCTGCAAGCATTCCCGACAATCCTATTAGGCTTAGCTATCGCAGCTGCCTTGGGTTCCGGTATCCGCAATGTTGTCATTGTACTGATCGTCGTGAACTTCCCGATGTATGCACGTCTGGTGCGTAGCCAGGTTCTGTACCTGAAACAGGCTCCCTTTGTGGATGCCGCACGTGCTGTGGGCAACAGCAGTATGCGTATCATGTTCCGACATCTCCTTCCCAACAGCCTCGGCCCGGTCTATGTGCAAAGCTCACTGAATGTGGGGTGGTCCGTGCTCATGGCGGCCAGCCTAAGCTTCCTCGGTCTCGGTGTGCAGCCGCCTGACCCGGAATGGGGACTGATGATCAGTCAAGGTGCTCGGCAGATGTTCTTTGGGGAGTGGTGGTCGGGATTCTTCCCTGGTTTGTTCATCTTCATTTTTGTGTTGTCCGCCAATCTTCTCGGCGATGGCCTGCAAGACGTGTTTGATCCACGGAGGCGTTAGCATGACGCAGGCAAGGAAGACAACGGATTTGGATATACGAACTTCCGGGCAGGCTCTGCTTCGGATTGAAGACCTACAAGTAGATTTCAATACTTTCCACGGAACAGTCCAGGCTCTCTCCGGCATTGACTTGTCCCTTCATCGAGGGAAGATCACTGGGCTGGCCGGCGAGACGGGTTGCGGAAAATCTGTGACAGCCAAAGCCGTCCTGCAACTCCTGCCCAAGACAGCTCGAATCAGGACCGGAAGGATCTTCCTGGAGAATGACGATCTAATGCGGAAATCCCCGGCAGAAATGGAGGATCTACGCGGCCGGGTAATCGGGATGATCTTCCAGAACCCGCGAGCTGCCCTGAACCCGCTATTCACTGTCGAGCAACAGCTCTACTTCCTGCTGCACAGGCACCAACGCATGGACAAGCGAGCAGCGCGCAAACGCAGCCTGGCCCTACTAGAGTCTGTGGGGCTCGGTGCACCGATACGAAGATTGCAGAGCTATCCATTTGAGCTAAGCACTGGAATGTGTCAACGGGTCATGATCGCAATGGGATTGGCTTGCGAACCCAAGCTCCTGATTGCTGATGAGCCAACCACCGGGTTGGACGTAACGATTCAGGCGCAGGTTCTGGAGTTGTTCAGGAACCTCGTCTATGACGTCGGATCAACTGCGCTTCTGATAACGCATGACCTCGGTGTCATCGCAGAAACCTCCGATTACATGGGTGTCATGTATGCCGGAAGAATGGTCGAATTCGGAAGAACTGACACGATTATCGATTCACCAGTTCATCCCTACACACAAGGGTTACTCCGCTCCAGCTTCTCCGGCGAGGACGATGAGGTGCTGCACTACATACCTGGAGTTGTGCCCAATCTCCTTCACTTGCCCGACGGCTGTACGTTCGCTGCTCGTTGTCACGCACGAAGGACGGAGTGCGAAGCAAACGTTCCCACGATGATTGATTGTGGAGACGGCCACGAAGTGGCCTGCTGGCGGATGAATGACCTCGATTCGGAGGAGTGCGTTGCGAAGGAGGCGAACCGGTGAAACTTCTCTATCTGGATCTCTCCAATCTCGGACTCTTGGATCAACGCTTCCAAGAATTGCTGGAGGGAGTTGCTGCCCCGGGGACCCATATCTATGTTCGGCACACAGAGGCGCTGGCGGACTCATCTCCTACCCCAATGCTGCCGGAGCATCCCGAGGACTACTACTCGGCGCTCCTCAGATCAGTACGGCTCGCGGAGGAGGATGGCTTCGATGCCGTCATGATCGGCTGCGCGTCTGAGCCGGGGCTTCGCGCGGCGCGGAATGCCGCTTCCATTCCAATCATCGGCCCGTTTGGTGCGGCCCTACACATCGGGGGTCTCTTAGGGCGACGTCTTAGCATCTTGTGCCCAGCTCATGGCGGGTACAGAACGCGTCCGCTGTCGTGGCATGAGGAATCGCTCCGTCTATACGGAGTTTCGAATGATCTTGTCACGTTCAGGCTGGTCGATGTGCAGAAACTAGACCGATCATGGATTGAGCTCTGCGTGGCCGCAGGCAATCTGGAAGATCTACGTCAACAGATGGTGGAGATCTATAGCTCTTCCATTCGTGAAGCGGGGATCACCCAGGCGCGGCACGCTGTCACCGAAGACCGCGCTGAAGTTATCTTCTTCGCTTGCACGCTGTGGGCAGGCTTGCTTTCCCCCGTGGAAGCCAGAGTCGACGTACCCGTACTCGATCCAGTTATCACACTGCTCAAAGCGACGGAGTCCGTTGTATCAGCTGCTGGTTTCTGCAAGGCGAGGAGCGACGAGAAGGGGAAAAGGTGACCAACACATGAGAATCGTAGATATTCAAACCACGATGCTTCGACAGCCTGAAGTACGTGCAATCGCGGATGGAATTCAGGATCTTCTCGTCATTCAAGTGCTCACCGATGAGGGAATCGTTGGCATCGGAGAAGTCCATACATCTCCTTCTATCGCCCGCGCAGTGATCGACGCACCACTGTCTCATGTCTCTAGCCGCGGCTTGAAGGAGATCCTGATCGGCCGAGATCCACTCCAACGCGAGGTTCTGTGGGATCAAATGTACCGACTATCGTCCGTCTACGGCAGAAGAGGCGTCGCGATTAATGCCATCAGCGGCATAGACATTGCACTCTGGGATATCGCAGGCAAGGCCGCCGAGATGTCAGTCACGCAGCTTCTTGGTGGAGACCCATCACGAACATTCCCGGCCTATGCGAGCATCCTGTTGTCGGAAACAGCTGCCGATGTGCGTTCTGACGTCCGTCAATGTGTCGACGACGGGTTTCGTGCCATCAAGCTCGGTTGGGGCCCGCTGGAAAGCAATCTTATGGCCTCCGTGGAGCTTCTCGAGGCGGCGCGTGTCGAAGTCGGAGACCAGATCGATCTAATGGTCGATGTAGGGTTTGGCTCCGATGTGCGGATGGCCATCCGGTTCGCGCGGGCGCTAGAGTCGCTAGGTGTCTTTTTCCTCGAAGAACCACTTTCTCCAGATAATCTGGACGGATATGCTCGTTTGGCAGGAAGTGTGGATCTTTCCATTGCCACTGGCGAGAAGGAAACGACTCGCCACGGGTTCCGACAACTCATTGAGCATGGCAAGATCGACATCATTCAACCAGACGTCGCGCGAGCTGGCGGCATTAGCGAAGTGAAGAAGATTGCCGATATGGCGGAGTTATATGGCATATCCTGCATTCCTCATTTCTGGAGCAGTGACATTCTCCTAAGCGCGACGCTGCACGTTGCGTCATGCATCCGCAACATTCCGTACATCGAATTCTGCGCGCTTGAGACTCCACTACGGCGAACGGTCACGATGTCTCCGATTGAAGTGGTCGATGGCGAGGTGGCAATCCCTCAGGGTGTCGGCCTCGGAATTGAGTTGAATCCACAGACATTGCGCGAATACGAATACCTCTAGGCACAAGAACATGGGGAGGTGAATCACTGGACGAAACGAGGGCTGCTCCCGAGCTGTCTCACAGCGAAGCAACATTCTCTAGTTGGAGGTACGAAGATGAATGAAGTCCTGAAAGTAGGAGATGCGGCCGCCAAACCGGGGGAAATCGCCAAAGGTTCACTCGGTTCGGTAGAGATGGCAGATGGATCCAGATCACACGTTCCCGTGATCAACGTAAATGGAGCTCAAGATGGCCCGATCTTGACAGTCATTGCGGCTATTCACGGAACCGAGATCAGTGGAATCGGCGCCATACACCAAGTCGTGAAATCCATCGACCCAAAGAAACTTCGAGGAGCGCTTGTCGCGGTACCCGGAGGGAATCCGCTCGCAGTGCGCGTCGGAGCCTACACGACGCCGATCGATGGCAAGAATCTCTCAGGTCCTTGGTATCTGCCGGCAGTGGAACGAGAAACGGCGAATATCACGCAACGAATGGCGATCTGCATCAACGAGGCATTGGAGAAGGCGGACTTCGTGATTGACGTTCACGCCAACCCACTCCCTTCCATGGGGTTTGTCCTCACGGATCTCGAGATGTGCCCTGACGAGCGAATCAAGAGTGACGTTGAACGAATGGCCAAGGCATTTGACCTTACTACTATTAACTGGCCCAGGAAGCAGGCGACAAGCATCCGCGACATCTGTTCACAGAATGGGAAGCCTTCCATTACGCACGAGCTGCCTGGGAACATCTACATGTGGGACGACGTCAATGAGATCGGAGCTCGTGGAATACGCAATGTCATGCGGGAGCTCGGGATGTTGGATGGCGAGCCAGAGAAGCAGACGGATGCCAAGATCGAGGGCGACCTGACGTTCTATGGCTGGCTGATCGCACAGCGCGGCGGCCTGATGTGCGTCCGAAAGAAACCCGGAGAGCTGATCCGAAAAGGCGAGACAGCCATAGAGATTGTTAATGTGTATGGAGATATCATTCAGAACGTCACGATGCCGATAAACGGATATTGCTGGTCATTCACCGGGGGAGTCAATGGGTCGCAGGCTGTCTCCGAAGGCGATCGCTTGGCGTACATATTCACAGATACGCGAGAACTTGGTGGAGCCTCGTTCGTCGAAAAGCCGATGTAGATAGTCCCTTCTCAACACCGGAGGTAGATCATGGATCGAACAGATATCAAATGGCAAGGTAACTTCACCGCAATCGTCACTCCCTTCAAGAAGGATGGAGCGATCGATGAAGTTGCGTTCCGGAAAAACGCCGACACCCTGATCCAAGAAGGGCTGAATGGCCTAGTGGTCACAGGATGTACCGGGGAGTTTTGGGCACTCACGGACGAAGAGAGAACGCACGTCCACAAGCTAGCAGTCGAAGTTGCAGCAGGCCGAGTCCCGGTTATTGCAGGGACTCTTGACATGTTGACTGACCGGGTTGTGACGCTCAGCAAGCAAGCGAAAGCAGTCGGAGCAAGCGGAGTCATGGTCACGCCGCCCTTCTACATCCTCCCTGGTGAGGCCGAGATCATCGAGCACTACAAGCGGATCTCAGAGGAAGCGGATATCCCGATCCTCGTCTACAATATCCCGAAGCGGGTCGGAGTAGGCACATCGCCAGCGTTGCTGGAGAAGCTCTGCGCGATCGAGAATGTCGTTGCGGTGAAGCAAAGCTCAGGTAGTTTCGACGATGTCGTAGAGACCGTGCGGCTCTGTGGAGACAAGATCCGTGTCTTTGCCGGCCATTCCGTCACGCGCGGATTCCCATGTGTAGCGATGGGAACAGACGGCTTCGTTAGCAGCGTAGAGACCCAGATCTTGGGGAGAGAGGCCATCGACTTGTATCGACTGAGCGCGTCGAACAACGTGGCAGAGGCGCGAGCGCTTCAGCATCGTCTCGTACAGCTTGATCATGCAGTGCACGGACTCGGGACTTTCCCGGCAGCACTGAAGGCGGCAATGAATCTGGTGGGACGCCCTGGCGGATACCCTCGCAGCCCAATCCAGCCACTGTCGGAAGGCGATGAGAAGCGGCTCAGGTCTGTCCTGCAATCGATCGACGTGTTATGAGCGGAAGCAGTGCCGCCGAATTGAACAACGCTACAGCTTGTGAGTGAGACAAGCTGTGGGAGGAATCCGGCATGCAGCGAACGGATGTAGAGTACGCGGTCTTAGGGGCGGGGATCATGGGGGTCTCGGCAGCCTTCTATCTTAACGAGCTTGGACATGATGTCATGCTCATTGATCGCAAGGCGGTTGGAGAGGAGGCTTCCGGCAGGAATGCGGGCAGCCTCTCCCTGCAGAACAAACCATACCCCATTATCCCGCTCTGCAAAGGCGGGATTCGGACATGGAAGGAGTTGGAGACCGAAATCGGCGGCCTTGGCTTCAAGCAATCGGGGGGATTCCGCGTAGCGGAGACCCCCGAACAAGCATCGTTCCTCGACGAGGATCTTGCGGAGCGAAATCGCTATGGGCTTGACGTTGAGAGAGTGCCGGCCGATCAGGTGTGCGAGATGGCACCATATCTGTCGACGCATCTCACGGCGGTCAACTACTGCGCGTGGGACTCCTATGCCGATGCACGGGTGGCGACGCAGCGGATTGCCCTCGCCGCATCTGATCGTGGAGTTCATGTCGTTACCCATTCTCCCGTAATCGACCTAACCCCTCTCGACACCCATAGAATCGCCATCCAGACTGCAGCTGCCGAATACATCTGCCGGAAGTTGCTCGTCGCTTCCGGCATCTGGACGAAAGGTATTGCGGAATGGCTAGATGTTTCGCTACCAATCAACATGCGAATCAATCAGATGATCGTAACCCCAAGGCTGCCACGCATCATCTCTCACATGATTACACATGCAAGTGGGAACCTCACATTGAAGCAAGTGGACTGCGGAAGCGTTCTCATTGGAGGCGGATGGCCAGGAGACGGTGACCTTGAGCGTGATATCAAACTGCCCCGCTACGACAGTGTCGTAGGCAACGCATCAGTGGCTGTTCGCGTTGTTCCTGCACTGGCAGATGTCGAGGCGGTTCGGACGTGGGCAGGACTTGACGGGAGGACAGAGGATCAGTTGCCGATTCTTGGACCCCTGCCAGGCAACGCCAATGTCTTCTTGGCAAGTAGCTGCTTCGGTGGATACGTCGCAGGCCCCTACATCGGCAAGTTGATGGCACAGAAGATGTCTTCCGGCTGTGCGGAGATCGATCTTGCTCCATTTTCTCCAGGTCGATACTCAACTGAAGGAAGCCCACAAGGAGGCGAGGCGAATTGCCGACGCAGCTCAACGTACTGATCTACAATCCTGATTGGACGGAAACTTATGTGACCCTACTGCGGAAGCGAGCGCCCGAGCTAAGGCTGCTCGCTTGCGAATCGGAGAAGGATGTCACTCAATCGATCAGCAAGGCGGACATTCTCTTCGTTTCTACTCGGTTCCCGACACACCTCATTCCACAGGACAGTCACATCCGATGGATTCAAGCCATGGGAGCCGGCGTTGAGAGATTCACCAACGACAAGCAGCTCGATAGAGACATCGTACTCACGAGGGTCAGTGCCGGGTACGGAGAGAAGATCTCAGAGTTTGTGATTGCGTATCTGCTGCTCCTGTCTCAGCGCATGCAGACAGTCTTGCGCAATCAACAGTGCAAACTCTGGGAGCCACTGGCGATTTCGTGGTTGTACGGCGAAACGCTGGGCGTGGCAGGCGTAGGCCAGATCGGAAGAGCAATTGCATCCAAGGCTCAAGCATTTGACATGCGAGTCATCGGATTTGACATTGCTTCCAGTAGCGATGCACCTATTGAGAAGATGTACGGACCCGACCAACTAGTGGAATTTGCGGCAGAGCCTCGATTCATGTCGATTAACATGCCGCTGACTCAGAGCACGAAAGGTCTCTTCGATCGGGCAGTATTCGATGCAATGAGAACTGACAGCGTCTTGATCAATACGTCACGCGGGGGATTGGTCAACGAACAGGATCTCATCCAAGCCTTGCGCCAAGGATCTATCGGAGGAGCAATCCTTGACGTGTTTGAAGAAGAACCACTTCCAGCCACCAGCCCTCTTTGGGAGATGCCCAATGTTGTGGTGGCTCCGCATCATTCGGGCCCTAGTGTTCCTGCGGAGATGGTCGACTTCTTCCTTGTCAACTTGGATCGGTGGAGAAGCGGCAGCCCACTGCGCGGTGCTGTAGATAGGGAAAAGGGATTCTAGCTGCCCGGAGGCGGGAAGAGGTCTGTCTGATGAAGCAAGGGCATGATGTCATCGTAATCGGTGCTGGTGTCATTGGCACTGCGGTAGCCTATCTCCTTGCTCGTGAAGGAATCAACGTAGGTCTGATCGACCGAGGCAATGCTGCCTCAGGGACATCTGGGGCTACAATGGGCAACCTATCTCTCCACAATCGATTGCCCGGTCCGACCATGGATCTGGCCCTGGCATCCTATTCCCTCTACCGCGAGTGGAGTGAGACGCTGCCCAGCGACTTCGAATTCGAGATCGTTTCCAGCTTGATGCTGATCGGGGATGACCATGCATTGGATTGGGCAAGAGAGCGAGTGACCATCCAGCGTGAAGCCGGCCTTAACGTAGAGTTCATTGATGCAAGGCGGCTCGCAGAGGTTGACGATACAGTGGCGGGAGACATTCCGGGGGCAGTGTACTGTCCCCCCAGTGCCCGCCTGAACCCATTCTTGCTGTGTAACACTTTGGCGCAGTCTGCTGAACGGCTTGGAGCTCGCTTCTATCGACACACTGAGGTCACAGATGTGCTTGTCGCCCATGGCGCAATCGCCGGGGTAGCAGCAGGGAAGAAGACCATCGGTTGTGACCTGGTTGTTAATGCAGCCGGAGTGGACTCAGGCTGCATAGCACGAATGGCCGGCGCTCATATCCCGATCGTGGGGAACCGCGGAGTATTGGCGGTCACGGAGCGGTTCAAGGATCCAGGAATTCGGGTCAAAGGGGAGTGCACGGAAGGAGGATTGAAAGACACACCACAGGACGCCCTGGACGCGCGCTATGATGTTCATCTTGTCTTCTCTCAAACTCAAAGTGGCAACTGCCTGATCGGCCGCTCGGGAGAGCCACTTCATGAATGTAGCGCCAAGGGGATCGCTGAAGCTGCTTTCACCATTCTGCGGCGAGCCCAGCGATTCATTCCTGGGATTTCCCGCATTCCTCTCATCCGAGTGTTTCACGGTGTGCGGCCTTATAGCCCCGATTCACTGCCCATTCTAGGCGAAATGACTTCACCAAGAAGATTGTTTGCCGCGTGTGGATTTGGCGACAAGGGGTTTGCATTGGGAGCTGCAGGTGCTCAGCTCGTTGTAGATGCGATCATCAACAGAGGGCTCGAGATTGAGGAGATCTTCAGCCCCGCAAGGTTCTCGGCAGCAGGAAGGTAGCGTCCAGGCGGGAGGAAGACGTGACCACTCAGAAGACGAACATGCACAAGAGGAGGAAGAATGGCAAGGAATGATTTTCCGCTCGCTTACGAGCTGACGGCAGAGTTGGTGCCCCTGTTCATGCAAGAGCTGAAGGAATGTAATCTTCAGCCGGGGGAAACAGTTGCCTTGATGTGCGACTCGCGCACAAACCCGCATTATCCAGCAGCGTTTCTTGGGGCAGCTCAGGCGTTGGGTGCGTACGTCTTCGAGGTGCGCGTTCCGTTCTTCACTGCATCGACTCGACGTCTCGTCCGGGCCGCCAGCGATGACGTGATCCCTCCCCGAGGGCCGTTGGAAGCGATGAAGGCGGCCGACCTCGTCATCGACATGTCGACTGTTGGATGGCTGTACACGAATGTCCATAACGAAATCCTAGCGAGCGGAACTAGAACACTGATGGTGAATAATCCGCCGGCGGTCTTGCGCCGCTTGCTTCCATCTGCAGACGTCCGGAGGCGCACGCTTGCAGGTGCTGCCTTTCTCGAGAAGGCCAGCAAGCTTCGTATGACATCTCCTGCTGGCACTGACCTAACCCTGCGCAAAGAAGGGCGCAAGGGGATATTCCAGTACGGCGCATCAGACATCCCCGGACGTTGGGATCACTGGCCGTCCGGCCAGGTTGCCTGCGCCCCTATCGAGGGAAGCGCGGAGGGAGTCCTTGTGTTGGATGTTGGGGATATCGTACTGAGGATCGAGCGCTACGTTTCAGAGCCGATTCGGTGCGAGTTCAAAGATGGGAAGATGACAAGCATGAAGGGTGGGGGGATCGAAGGCTACCTCATCCGTGAGTACATGAACACCTGGAATGACGAGAAGGCTTTCATCCCCGCTCACATAGGATGGGGATGTGAGGATCGAGCAATCTGGATCGAGCAGGCGTTGCCCGGACCAGGTGGTGGAATGGACGCCGAGTCGTTCTATGGAGACATCCTGTTCGGCATGGGCGCCAACTACTTCACAGGACTTGGTGGAGCAAACGTCACTCCGGCACACATCGACTTCTGTATGAGGAACTGCAGTTTCTGGGTCGACGATACACAGGTTCTGGACGAAGGTAAGATCGTGATAGATGAGCTGCGATGAGTACTGTGGTCGACAGCATTCGTCGACCCGAACGGAGAGGACGATGAAGGCAGAGTCGTGTGGATCAAAGGAAGCAATTTGTTCCTCTGTTGAATCGATGGAGGCAGAGCTGTGGGAGTTGGCCGTCTTTCTTCACGACCATCCTGAACTCAGTGGCCAAGAAATACTGGCACGGCAAGAGCTTGTGTCATGGCTAGACAGGAAGGGCTTCGAGTGTGAGCTCGGCGTTGCCGGCATCGAGACGGCATTCGTTGGATGGGGAGGAGCATGTCAACGTCCGGCCATTGCATTCATTGCCGAATACGACGCTCTTCCCGAGTTGGGGCACGCGTGTGGGCACAATCTGATCGCCGCATCCGCTGTCGGCGCTGCAGTGGCCCTTGCAACTGCATGCCCCGAACTCGCCGGCCACATCTGCGTCATAGGAACCCCTGCTGAGGAGGTGTCAAAGCTCCATGTGAAGCAAACGATGCTCGACAAAGGTGTCTTCTCAAACATCGATGTCGCTCTCATGATGCACCCGAGCGATCGGACGACTACCATGGGACGAAACCTGGCAGTTGATTCCGTGCAGTTCCGCTTCCAAGGGAAACCCGCCCATGCGTCCAAGTATCCTCATTTGGGAGCGAGTGCCTTGGATGGTGCAATCCTCACGATGACGGCTCTAGAGTTTCTTCGCGAGCATGTCCGGTCGGACGTCAGGATTCACGGAATTGTGAGTGACGGAGGGTTACGGGCGAACATCGTTCCTGAGCACGCCTCTCTTTCCTACATGGTGCGCGCAGAGACGCGCTCCACCCTGGATGAGATTAAGAATCGCGTTCTCGCCTGCGCTCAAGCAGGGGCATTGGCCACTGGAACTACGGTTGAGATTGACTATGAGAAGGGAAACGACAACAAGCTGCTGCTCCCCCTGCTAAGCGATCTGCTCTTGGCCAATGCTGTTGACGTCGGAGCTGATCAGGTTCTCGACCCCGAAAAGGAACTAGGCAGTACAGACTTCGGGAATGTTAGCCATCAGCTGCCATCTGCGACGTTGAAGGTCGCATTCGTGCCGCAGGGGACCCCCGGACATAGTCGAGCATGGGTGAAGGCCTCCAGAAGCGAGCGGGCACGGAAGGGCGTCTCTGTGGCAAGCAAGGCCATGGCGCTCACCGCGGAACGGGTTCTAGCGGATCCCGCACTACTTGATCAGATCCAGGAACAGTTTGAGGAAATCCGCTTGGCAGAAGGCTAGATGTGATAGGTGAGTTGAGATAGCAGAGAGGACCAGTGAGTCGTGCCCTCATCAGGGAAGGAGACAGGAGCATGAAGCGTGGCACATATCGAAGAATCCACAGCCACCCAATTCTCGGGCCGTTGCCGGATCACCAAGAGTGCAGCATTCTCGTCGATTCGAAGCCAATCCGAGCCAGAGAGGGAGAGCCAATCCTTGCAACGCTGTTGGCGCATGGAATCTATGTCACCCGACAGACTGAGATCCAAGAGCAACCGCGCGGTCTCTTCTGTGGGATTGGTCTTTGCACAGACTGCATGCTCACAGTGGACGGTGTTCCGAATGTCCGAAGCTGTATCACCCCCGTACGAGAAGGCATGGTCATTGTGACGGAGACAGGAGAGAGCCATGAGCGCCAAGAGCGCTGAGATTCTTGTAGTCGGCGCAGGGCCAGCCGGGCTCGCAGCTGCCATAGCAGCGAGCAAGTGCGGAGCTTCCGTGGTGATTGCTGACGAGAACCCAAAGCCTGGCGGACAGCTCCTCAAGCAGACACACAAGTTCTTCGGTTCAGAGAGGCACTACGCGGGAACAAGAGGAATCGATATTGGTGCAAAACTTATCGAGGAAGCATACAGCAGGAGCATCGAGATCCTGCTCGAGACTCCGGTGGTTGGTATCTTCGAGGATCTCGTAGTGATGGCGTTGGGACATGAACGACTCCTAGGCGTGCGGCCAAAATGCACCATCCTTGCCACAGGAGCTGGTGAGAACACGATCGCATTTCCAGGCTGGACGCTACCAGGAGTTGTGACGGCTGGCGCCGCGCAGACGTTTGTCAACGTACATCGCGTTCCCATTGGGGAACGGGCTGTCGTTGTTGGAAGCGGGAACGTAGGTCTCATTGTTGCATATCAACTCCGACAAGCAGGGATGGACGTTGCCGCGATCGTTGAAGCGATGCCCAACGTAGGTGGCTGGGGAGTCCACGCAGCCAAAGTGCGTCGACTCGGCGTGCCGATTCTTCCGCGGCATACGATTGTGGAGGCCCGAGGAACGGACCACGTCTCAGAGGTTGTAATCCAGGAAATCGACGACACGTTTCGGCCCCTAGATGGAACGGCATCTGCTCTTGACGCGGACACGATTTGCCTTGCAGTCGGCATGACGCCTCGAACTCGACTTGCTGAGATGGCCGGCTGTGAATTCACCACATCCCCCGCGCTTGGCGGGAGAGTTCCTGTGCATTCTCTCGGCATGCAGACCAGCGTGCCGAGATGCTATCTCGCAGGAGACGTTTCGGGAATAGAAGAAGCGTCGACGGCAATCGAGGAAGGGAAGCTTGCGGGTCTGTCTGCAGCCGCGGAGCTTGGACTTCTTGATCCAGAAGCCTATCGAGAGCAGGCACGCGCAAGCAGCGATGCACTGTCCGAGCTGCGGAGTGGCCCCTTCGGACAGGTGCGGAAGATAGCAAAGGACGATGTGGTAAGAACTTATGAACGAAACTAAGCATGAGCAAGAACCCGAAAGCCTGCGCCGAACTGGCGTTCTAAACTGTGAGGAGCTTGAGGACTGCCCAGGTGTCCCCGCAGAGGAGAGGCTTCGGAAAGGACCTGTAGCCGTAATCGAATGCCAGGAGGAGATCCCCTGCAATCCGTGTGAGGGCAATTGCCCGCGTGGAGCAATTCACGTCGGCCATGCGGTAACGAGCAGACCTCGTCTAGATATAGACAAGTGCGTTGGATGCGCACTTTGCATCTCCCGATGCCCTGGCTTGGCGATTTTCGTAGTGGACCTGAGTCAAGAGGATGGGGATCGCGTGTGCGTACCCTACGAGTTCCTTCCCCTCCCAAGAAACGGTGATACTGTTCGTGCAGTCGACCGATCAGGAAGTGATGTCTGCGACGCTGAGGTCCTTAGCGTGAACAGAGATGCCCGGAGTGATCGGACTGCAGTGATCACGCTTCGCGTCCCCAAGGGCCTGGGGATGGCAGTTCGGTTCTTTCGTGTGATCGAGAAGGAGGCGTGAATGACAGCTTCAGACAGAGACATCGTGATCTGCCGGTGCGAGGAGGTCACCAAGCAAGACATCCTGGATGCCATAGATTCGGGGTGTCAGTCAGTGGATGAGATCAAGCGAATGACTCGAGCTGGAATGGGGCCGTGTCAAGGCCGAACCTGCGGAACTTTGGTTGCGCGTATCTTGAGCGAGAAGATAGGATGCCGAATTGCGGAGGTCATTCCGGGCACTGTTCGCTTCCCGATCCGCCCCGTGAGACTCTCTGCGATCACTGCGTCCACTGTTGCGGATAGTCTGGAGAAGAACTAAGTAGGAAGGGGGATACCCACAAGGTATCCGAAGGCATCCGGAGGAGAACTTCTGAGACGCATCTTCGTTACGCTGTTCATTGCAACCTGTGCTGCGCAAATCGGCATGGGGATTATCTCGCCAATCCTCCCTCTGTATGCAGATACGTTTTCTGCGAACGCCTTCTCGATTGGGCTTGTCTTTGCTGCCTTCTCGCTTGCGCGAACGTTCATTGCTCCGTGGATTGGGCGGGTCTCCGACCGGACAGGCCGCAAGAAGATCATCCTCATCGGTCTTTGCGGCTACACTCTTGTTTCCGGCCTCTTTGTGCTTACAACAGCGCTTTGGCATATTGGAGTGCTTCGGTTCATTCAGGGAGCAGCCGCGGTGATGGTCACACCGATCGCGCAAGCCTACATCGGAGACATAACCCCCGAAGGGAAAGAAGGCCGATACATCAGCTTTTTCTACTCCTCGATGTTCTTCGGGATGGCGCTTGGCCCGCTCATCGGAGGGGGGCTAAGCAAGCTTTGGTCGTACGACGCAGCCTTCTTCGCGATGGGCGCTCTGAGCCTAGGGGCATTGGGACTTGTCGCGTGGATCCTTCCCGAATCGGCGCATCAGACCAGCCGAAGCGAGCTTCGGGGACAACGTCCAGCGAGCCCTCTTCTCGCTCGCAACGACGCTGTGAAAGCCCTTTCAATCTACTGGGGAACACGCGGCTTCTGGCGCCAAGGATTCAACACATTCTATCCGCTATTTGCTGTCGGATTCCTCGATGCCAGTGAGTCAACCATCGGACTCGTGCTAACCGTTCACCTTCTGGGCGGAGCCTTGTTCCAGATCCCGTTTGGCTGGCTGGCTGATCGCTTCCGCAGATACCCACAGATTGTCCTAGGGAGCGCTCTGGCCCCACTCATGATGCTCCCGATTCTCTTTGTAGATCGAGTGTGGGCGATTGTCCTATTGGCGTTCCTCATGGGAGTCTTCGGTGCTTTGTCGCGCGCCTCAATGCTCGCGGAACGCATCGAACTGGGTAAGACCCATGGGATGGGCATTATGGCTGGCCTGCAGACCGGGGCCTTCGGGATGGGCCAGATGCTTGGCCCACTTGTTTCTGGAGCCTTGGTCGACCTTTTCGGAGTCAAGGCCGTGTTCCCTTTCGGAGCGGCCGTTGGATTGATCGGCACGCTTCTGACGGGAGTCTGGCTTCGTCGAGCTGACCTTCACCCCAGGAATCCGGTCCAAACATGATGCCAGCACCGCCAGTCATTCACCTGCCCCATTCTCCGGACCTGTTCTTGGGACGAAGGTCGCGGAAGATCTTGCGAACCCGAGCACTTCGCGTTCGAGCTTCCGCAGAAGATGAGCGATCCAACATGCGAGCGCAACAAGCACGGATTCTTCGACCAGCCAAAGAGGAGGTAGTCAGATGACAGGCCGCGCGCTACTGATGATCCCTGGTCCCATCGAGTTCGAGCCCGAGGTTCTGCAAGCCCTTGGCGCTCCGACAACGAGTCATGTTGCACCGAAGTTCATTGAGGCGTTCGGCGTCGTATTGGAGCAGATGCGGCAGATCTGGCTGTGTCCCTCTGGGCAACCATTTGTGGTCGCAGGATCGGGCACACTGGCCATGGATGTTGCCGGTGCCAACCTCATCGAACCAGGAGATCGAGCTCTGGTCATCAGTACAGGAGTCTTCGGCGATCGCTACGGTGATCTCCTGCTGCGTTATGGGGCTCGGGTGGATATGCTGCAAGCACCGTTAGGGGCAGCTGTCTCCACTGTCGAGATCGAGCGGAAGCTTGCAGAGGGAGGCTACAAGGTTCTGACATGCACCCACGTCGATACATCGACCGGAGTTCGAATGGATGCAAAGGCGATCGGCACGCTCGGTCGTCAATACGGCGTGTTGACGGTCCTTGATGGGGTTTGCTCAGTTGCTGGGGAGGAGGTTCGACAAGAGGAGTGGGGGATCGACGTCGTCCTCACCGCTTCGCAGAAGGCAATCGGGGTCCCTCCCGGCCTTGCGCTGCTAGTCGCCAGCCCCCAAGCCATAGCGGCCTGGCGTTCCCGGAAGCAACCCGTCAGCAACTACTATGCAGATTGGTGCAACTGGCTTCCGATCATGGAAGCATACGAAGCAAGACGCCCCTCGTACTTCGGCACTCCCGCAGTGAACCTAGTTTGTGCTCTGCGAGTTTCCCTCGGCCAGATCCTTGATGAAGGGCTGCAAACGAGATTTCAACGTCACCGTCTGCTGGGCTCGGCCTGCCGCGAAGCCATTCGCGCGCTGGGGATGTCACAGGTTCCGGAAGAAGCTGTTGCATCGTCAACGCTATCCGCGCCCCGTTATCCCGACGGAGTCTCGGGGAGTGATCTTCTTCCTCAGGTGCGAGCGGCAGGTGCAATCCTTGCTGGCGGACTCCATCCAGAAATCAAGGACACGTACTTCAGAATCGGGCATATGGGAGCGAACACACCGGGCGACCTATTGGCAACGATCGGCGCGCTCGAGGCAGGTCTGGCCGCTACCGGACATGGGTTCGAGCTAGGTGCCGGTGTGGCGGCGGCGCAGAGGGTCCTACACGCATGACGCACGGAACCCCGGCAAGGATCAGCTCACGCGATCCGTCCTCCGCTCAACTAGCCTACAGCAGAGAGGAGTCCCCCTGAGACACATCTTCCTCGCACTCTTCACTGCGACCTGTGCAGCACAAATCGGCATGGGCATCATCGCGCCAATTCTCCCTCTGTTCACGGAAACGTTCTCAGCTAGCGCCTTCTCGATAGGACTTGTCTTCTCCGCGTTCCCCCTTTCTCGAACGATCATTGCACCGTGGATCGGGAGGATCTCGGATCGTGTCGGGCGGAAGCGAATCATTCTCATAGGCCTCTGCAGCTATGGGGTGGTTTCACTTCTGTACGTGCTTGTGACGAGCCTTTGGCAAATCGGAGCGCTGCGTTTCGTGCAAGGAGCAGGGGCAGTCATGGTTGCGCCCATCGCTCAAGCCTATGTCGGAGATCTAACGCCCAGAGGTAAGGAAGGCAGGTACATTAGCCTGTTCTACTCCTCAATGTTCATCGGAATGGCTCTCGGCCCGGTAATTGGCGGTGGCTTGACAGAGCTCTGGTCGTATGGCGCGGCTTTTCTCGCCATGGGCGCACTCAGCCTGATGGCGCTTCTGTTTGTAGCTGTCGTGCTGCCCAGCAAAGACATCCGGGTGCAGCCTCAAGAAAAGGCAAGTGCTATGGGGCGGGGGTTCTGGGATCTCGTACGAAGTGATGCTGTCATGGCGCAATCCGCCTACTGGATGACTCGAGGGTTCTGGCGACAAGGGTTCAATACATTCTACCCGCTGTTCGCTGCCAGCGTGTTGCGCGCCGATGAAGCCACAATCGGATTGGTTCTCACGGTTCACCTGCTGGCTGGAGGACTCCTGCAAGTACCACTTGGATGGCTTGCCGACCGCTACTCCAGGTTCCCTCAGATCATCCTCGGGAGTGCATTGGCTCCCCTTACGATGGTGCCCCTCTTATTCGTGCGGCAAACGTGGGTTGTCATGGTGCTGGTATTCCTGATGGGCGCGTTTGGAGCACTGTCTCGCGCCTCGATGTTGGCGATGCGCGTTGAGATCGGCCGAGAGCATGGGATGGGCGCCATGGCAGGACTACAAAGCGGCGCACTGGGAGCGGGGCAGATGCTTGGACCTCTCGTCTGCGGCTTCGCGGTAGATCGGATTGGAGCACGGGGTGTGTTTCCTCTTGGAGCCGCTGTGGGTGTAGCAGGGACGTTGCTGACGGCCATGTGGCTTCGTCGCTCAAACGGCTCTCCCTAGGGAGACAGCGGCGTGACATCAAGGACCACGTGACACTGTAGCGCGGGAACCTCGTTCGGAAGCATGCTCCTTCTGGCTTTGCTTTCGTTTGCTGAGTGTTGCCTGCACGCACCCTGGGGGCTGAATGTAGAACGTGTTCGTTAGTTGCTTCATGGTGATCCAGGTCCCCAAATTGTTGATCCTCGCCAACCACCCGCTCGACCGTCACGATTCCACGAATGAGTCAATCACCATCTGTT
>Ga0272444_10001247_pt1:0-7500 | contig 24907 bp, 22 predicted proteins | sample SSMForm13_FD_201033 | JGI IMG/M metagenome (GOLD analysis project Ga0272444, IMG submission 201033) | Marine sediment archaeal communities from Little Sippewissett salt marsh, Falmouth, MA, United States - SSM-Form-13 | ecosystem: Environmental > Aquatic > Marine > Wetlands > Sediment ...
GGGCGCTCCAAAAACTGCACCAGCCTGGCAAGTCCATCTCGGCGACGCAGTTGTGCAAAACGTACAGCCTCATCTGCGAGCTTGCGCCGCTGTAAATCGCTGGAGGCATGCTCGGACTGACTCCATAGCGCGTCCTCGGCGACCTGTAGCCAGTTATCCAGCACGTCCCCACAACGCAAGCGGGTGATCCGCTCCAGGATGGCTCCGGCCCGTCCGCTAGCACCCGATGGCAGTGCACATAATGTTGCGGCGTCTTCTTCAGCCAGCCCTTCAGACTGTTTACTGAGTTCTGCCATAAAGCGTTGCAGCTTTGCCTGTACGGCAGCGCCAAGTGGCTCGAACTGCACACCAAGAGCGTCATCGGCCACACGCACCACGATCGCACCAATAGCCGCCTCACCAGAACCATCAACCACCTGGAGATCAATGTGGACTTGAAGCTTCATGTCCACGGCTATATCAACCGGCCAATTCCGACCAAGCCCACCCAACAGCGCGCCGCCCAGGCATATATCCCGGATCCGCACCGGCTGCACTTCGCCCGCAGCGTGACGAATTTCGGCGTTCAGGCGGACCTTATGACGACGACAACTTCGCCGCTCAACTGTCATACAGCCTCATCTCGTTCTAAAGATTGATGCGTTATATGGCGCCGCTGAACAAGGTAAGCAAATTGCCTCAGACACACCGGCGAACCCATTTAGTCGGGTTATTCCATTAGGTTCCGGCAGTAACGCTGAAATATCGACGTTTCAACGTATGCGAGCATTACCGGACCTACCCACAGTCAGGATATACCGCATAGATTGCATGCAGAAAAAAATCCCGCCGAAGCGGGATTTCCATAACACATTGAAAATATGGAGCTGGCGACAGGAATCGAACCCGCGACCTGCTGATTACAAATCAGCTGCTCTACCTACTGAGCTACGCCAGCTGGAGGGGTGCGCCACCGGGGCGTCTTGTATGACGCGGCTATTCTAGCCGCGCGCAGGGGTTGTGGGACAGTCTTTGGATTCAATGGTCACGCCGGCGGGTGCCCGAGTATTGATTACAGCCGGGTCAATGGCCTTGCTGCCGCGGTAGTCCAGCCACAGCTGCTGGGTGGTCTTGGTCTTGTTGCGGATCTCCACGGTGAAGCCCTTGGCCCGTATGCGCTTGGCAAAACCGTCGACATTTTCCTTTTGGCTGAACACGCCCAGCGATATGCCGTTCTTGACCGCGCCCTTGCCGACGATCCAGAAGTCCTTGATGCCCTTGGCCTTGAGCTGCTCGCCGATGGCCTTGGCCGCACTACGGCTGGGCTGGGGCGGGATCAGCACCCAGTAACCGACGAAGACCTGTGCAGTCGCCTGATGGCTGTCCACCTGCCCCTGGCTTGCCAGGTAGCTGCTGACAGACTTGGCGGCGGCTTCATCTGCAAACGGTCCGATTCGGCTGCACAGCAGTGCCGGGGCCGCTGCGACGGGTTCAGGCTCCGGCACATAGCGGGGCTCGGGCGCAGAAATGACGGCACCAGCTATCGCGGTCTCGGTGGCGGCTGCCTCGGCAGGCTTAGCCGCGGCTTCAGCCGCGGGTACGGTGGTAGCGGCGGACGCCGGTTCAGCCGCGGCGGGGACTGCCGGTACCGGCTCAGTCTCGGTCAGCGGTTGCGCCTCAGGCATGGCGGTTAGTTCAGCCGGGGCCACTGCGGCGCCACTGGACGCGCTTGCTACCGGCGCGTCCTGGGTGCCACTGCTGAGGCGCGGCGCGGGTATGGGCACGGCAACCGGCTCGGGCGTGACCGGCGCCTCACTCAGCAGGCGAATCGTGCCGACACCGGGCGAGACCAGATCGCCGTTCGGCTGCTCGTCTTTACCCAGCCAACTCCATAACAGGATGGCCAGGTTTACCGTAATCAGTGTGCCGATAAACCAACGCATGCAGTCAAACTCCGTCGAGGGTCCCGCCCAGGCCTTCCAGCACCAGATCGGGCATCAATTCATGTGGGCCGTAGATGCCGGCGGCAATCACGCCGGCGTCGCCCCCGGTCAGCAGCAGGGGGGCATCGGCCGGCGCCTGTCTGCGGCAGCGATCCACCAGCCCCTGCAACGCCTGCAGCGTACCCGCCGCCATGGCGGTCTGGGTGTCGCGCCCCAGCGTTGCGGTGACCGTGCCACCCAGGGCCGGCAGGGATGTGCCCCGGGTGAGTGCATCGCCCATCAGGCGCAGGCCCGGGGCGATAACCCCGCCCAGATGCCGGCCCTGGTGGTCGAGTATATCGAGGGTCAGTGCGGAACCACAGTCGACCACGCAAACCGCCCCATGCACGCGCCGCCAAGCACCTATCATGGCCAGCCAGCGATCCACGCCCAGCTGTGCGGGATCATGGTAACCGTTGTGCACGCCGGCCTGCTCGGCCTGGCTGACGGCGAAGTGTACCGGGCACGACCAGCGGGCGGCGAGCGCGGCGGCGAGTTGATCGCGCAGTTCCGGCCGGGCAACGCTCGCGACGTGGATGGCGACCGGCTTTGGCAGGTTGCGCCAGGCCTGGGCCAGCTCCGTGCCCAGCTCGCGCCCCCGGTGCAACACGGCGGCGCCGTCCTGCAGCCGGCGGTCACGCCACCAGGCCCACTTTAGGCGGGTGTTGCCCAGGTCGATGAGCAGCATCATGCCGCCCCGGCCGGACGCAGGCTGACCTCGCCACCGGCGAAGCTGCGCCGGCCGTCCAGGGTATCCAGCAACAGGTTGCCTTCATCATTCAGCCCAACATAGCGACCGTTGATGAGCTGCTCGCCCAGGCTTAGCTGTACCTGACTGCCCAGGTACAGGTCGTAGCGCTGCCACTCCGCCAGGAAGGGCGCCAGGCCCTGTTCGGCATAGCGTTGGCAGGCATCCACCAGCCGGGCCAGTACCCGGCCGGCAATGCGGTTGCGGGGTGGGCAGTCGCCGAACTGGCCGTGCAGGTCCGCCCACGGCTGGTCGATGGCGGTGGCGGTCTCCGGGTCGACCCGCAGGTTGATGCCAATGCCGATCACCACCCGGGACGGGCCATTAGCCTCGCCGCTGGCTTCCACCAGCAGACCGGCCAGTTTGCGGCCGTCCAGGTAGAGGTCGTTGGGCCACTTCAGGCTCAGTCCCTGCACGCCTGTTTCGTGCAATGCGTCCGCCAGCGCCACGCCGGCGGCCAGGCTCAAACCGCTGAGGCGGGCCATCGGCAGGTCGAAGGTCCAGGCCAGGGACAGGGTGAGGTTATGGCCGAAGCCAGACAGCCACTGGCGGCCGCGGCGACCGCGACCGGCGGTCTGGTGTTCGGCCAGGCAAACCCGCCCCCGACCGATGGCCGGCGCGGGCTGGGCCATCAGGTAGGCGCTGGTGGAGTCGATGATCTGCAGCACCTCGGTATCGCTCAGGTGGCGGCCATGCTCACCCAGCTCGTCGCCGAGACGTTCGACATCCAGCAGCTCCAGCGGGGTGGCGAGCCGATAGCCGCGCCCGCGCACCGCGTGCACCACGATGCCTGGACGTGTCTGGAGCTGCTTGAGCTGCTTCCACACCGCGGCCCTGCTGACGCCGAATGCGGCGGCCAGATCTTCGCCGGAATGGAAGCGGCCGTCGGCCAGCTGGCTGAGCAGGGCATGGGGATTCATTGGCGGAAGTTTATCAGAGCGCAACCGGCCACCAGCGTGTGCCGCAGCGGTCTCAGGCGCTGGCCAGCCAGGCGCTGCGGCGCGCCTGCTGACGCGAGTCCAGCTGGTCATCCGCCAGCAGCCACAGGGTGACGGTATCTGCTGGTGCAGGCTGCGGCGCCAGTTCGACGGCCAGCAGTTCATCACGGCGGAACACGTGCAGGCTGAACGTCCGGCCGGATGGCAGCTGGGCGATGCGCTGTGCCACCTTGTCTGCCGGCAGTTGGATGCCGTCCAGGGCAATCAGGCGATCACCCGCGGACAGGCCAGCGGCCTGGGCGGCGCCACCATCGAGCACGTGGCTGAGACGCGCAAAGCCGTTTTCCACCATCCAGCGAGCGCCGAGTACCGGCTTGGCCTCGACCGCTTCGGGAGGCGTCTTGGACGACTTGCCCTGGTCGATGGCATCGCCGGCGGGGCGTCGCTGGATGCCGACGCCGACGCTGGCCAGCCAGTCGTCCAGCGGCAGTTCGTCGGTGCCATGGACGTAGCGGGCGAAGAAATCGCTGAGATCGGTACCGGCCAACTCGCTGGCCAGCCGTTCGATGCCATCCTCCGGCACGCCGATGTCGGGCTTGCCGTAGCGCTGCCACAGCTCGCGCATCAGGTCATCGAGGGTTACGCGATCATCGGTGGCGTCGCGCAGCTGCATGTCCAGCCCCAGCGCCACCAGCGCACCTTTGGTGTAGTAACTGACGATGGCATTGGGTGCGTTCTCGTCCTGCTTGTAGAACTTTGTCCAGGCGTCAAAGCTGGATTCGGCGACCGTCTGCTTGTGCCGCCCTGTACTGCGCAGCACCTTGGTGATGGTCTGGGCCAGCAGTTCCAGGAAGCTGAGCGAATCAATGCAACCGGCGCGCACCAGCGCCAGTTCGTCGTAATAGCTGGTGAAGCCCTCGAAGGCCCACAGCAGTTGAGTGTGTATCTCGACGCTGAGGTCCGCCTGCTTGAGACGTTCCGGGCGGATCCGTTTGACGTTCCACAGATGGAAGTACTCGTGACTGCACAGCCCCAGGAAACGGCGGTAGCCCTCCTCCGGCGCCTTCATACCCGGGCGCGGCAGGTCGTCGCGGGCGCACATCAGGCTGGTTGAATCACGATGCTCCAGGCCGCCGTATCCGTCGCCGGTGGCCATGGTCATGAACAGGTAGCGATCCACCGGCAACTCACCGTACATGCGCGCATGCTGCTCGCAGATACGGGTGAGATCGGCGGTAAGTCGTTCGGCATCGCAACGATGCCGGCCGCTGATCACCATCTGGTGCGGGATTCCGGCGGCGGTGAATTGCATCGGGCTGTGGTCGCTGATCTCTACCGGGTAGTCGATCAGGGCGTCATAGCTGGGCACCTGGTACTGGCCGAAGCCACGGGCATCGACCACCGTCGCCGGCAGGGTAGTGGCAACGCGCCAGTTCATCAGTTCGTCGTCCTGCGGTGCGGCGATGTCGACCTGGTGCTGCTCGGACTCCCGCCCTATTACCCGCAGGAATACGCTGCTGCCATTGAAATAGGCCCGGGTCTGGTCAAGGTAGGCAGATCGCACGGACAGGTCCCATGCATATACCTGGTAGCGAATATCCACCGTCCCCTGCAACGGCGGGAGCTGCCATGTCTGCTTGTCGCATTTGTCCAATGCGATGGGTCTGCCCATGCTTTCAGCCTTAATGGTCACGATATTGCGGGCAAAATCGCGGATCATGTAGCTACCGGGGATCCATGCCGGCAGCGTAATACGCTGTCCCGCAGGGTCGGGGTCATCAATGCGGAGGGTCACCTCATAGCGATGCGCGGCAGGATTCAGGACAACGATGCGGTACTGCAGAGGGGCTGACATGAGGTGGTTAGTACCAGGTGCTGATAGCCGATGCGGCATATTGATTGTAGGGGCGGGCGATCAGTCCACTGGCGCTCAGGCTGACACGAAACCCGGCGCCATCGGCCATCGGCAGGAATACTGCCGAGCCGTAGGCCGCATCGACACCTGGCAACCAGTCACCGCCATCACGTGCCAGCGCCCATAAATCGAGCCCGGGGTTCTGACTGAGCGCATGAACACTCGGCAGTTGAGTGCGCGCCATTTCGGCATCCCGATAGCGACCGGATAGCCGATCCAGACGATAGATGGGCTCGTTTCCCAGCAACTGCATCCACGGAACCCAGGTGACCAGTCGAGCATCGAGTTGCCAATCATCGCCGCGTAATTGAAATTGCTTCGCGGGTTGCCCGTTCGGCTGAAGAGTGGCCAGGTAGTAGCCGTCGCCGATCTGGTTGAAGGTAAGATCCGCGACCCATTGTTCCGCGGTCAAACGATGGTAAGTCCACAGGTTCCAACTCAACATGGCACCCAGCAGCAAGCCAGTCATGATCAGAACGCTAAGGCTGGCGCGCAGCAGACGGATCATTTCTGTCCAGACACCTCGTGCTTGGTCTGAATGAAGTCACGATGCGGCACATACAGCAGGTCGGCCAGCCGACGTATCACCGCCTCTTCATAGTGGTGCAGTTCACCATCGGCAAATGCAATGCCCCACATATCACTGACCAATTGACGCTTGGCCTTGGCATCGTAGTGCTCGTTGATAAGAGCCACCTGCTCATGCAGGGAAACATGCAAATCATGTTGCTCAAGGGCATGCTCGACCAAGCTATTGAGTTCATCGCCAGCCAGCGAAAATCTGGCAGCCAACTGCGCCTGTAACAGAGTGCGTTCGGCAATACCTAAATTGAAATCTGCGATACCGACTTCAATCAGCAGCAATGCACCGGCAAGCCTTAAACGTTCCTGTGGCGGCGTAGTCTGTGGCGCAGCGAATATACGCTTGAGGGCAGCAATCATGTTTCAGAACTTATCGTGACTGTAGGCGGTTAGGCATACCACGCCAGAACCGGTTCCGCTGATTGTCCCACAGATGACACCATTCTCCTTGCCGCATGGTATTTAAATAGTCAGCTTTCTCGTCAAAAACCGCATGGGAACGTCTTTAACTTGGCTAAATCCAAATCAATCTCCAGATGCCGCCGCATGGTGGAGCCTGCCACAACACAAAAATCACGCGCAAAAAGAAACCCCCGATAGGCGAACCTATCGGGGGTTTCGGAATAAAGCCTGGCGGTGACCTACTCTCACATGGGGAAGCCCCACACTACCATCGGCGATACACCGTTTCACTTCTGAGTTCGGGATGGGATCAGGTGGTTCCAGTGCTCTATGGCCGCCAGACAAACTGGTGGTTTAACGTCGAAACGTTAAACAAGCATTTGGTTTGATCGCGTAGACGCTATGGTTTTGCATTGCATTCGCTGACCACCCAGAATGTTTGGGTGTTATATGGTCAAGCCTCACGGGCAATTAGTACTGGTTAGCTTCATACATTGCTGCACTTCCACACCCAGCCTATCAACGTCGTAGTCTTCGACGGCCCTTCAGGGACCTCAAGGGTCCAGTGAGACCTAATCTTGGGAGGGGCTTCCCGCTTAGATGCTTTCAGCGGTTATCCTGTCCGAATGTAGCTACCCGGCAATGCCACTGGCGTGACAACCGGAACACCAGAGATTCGTCCACTCCGGTCCTCTCGTACTAGGAGCAGCTTCCCTCAAGTCTCAAACGCCCACGGCAGATAGGGACCGAACTGTCTCACGACGTTCTAAACCCAGCTCGCGTACCACTTTAAATGGCGAACAGCCATACCCTTGGGACCGACTTCAGCCCCAGGATGTGATGAGCCGACATCGAGGTGCCAAACACCGCCGTCGATATGAACTCTTGGGCGGTATCAGCCTGTTATCCCCGGCGTACCTTTTATCCGTTGAGCGATGGCCCTTCCACACAGAG
>Ga0272444_10001247_pt1:12500-24907 | contig 24907 bp, 22 predicted proteins | sample SSMForm13_FD_201033 | JGI IMG/M metagenome (GOLD analysis project Ga0272444, IMG submission 201033) | Marine sediment archaeal communities from Little Sippewissett salt marsh, Falmouth, MA, United States - SSM-Form-13 | ecosystem: Environmental > Aquatic > Marine > Wetlands >...
ACAGCCAGATGACTTAGACAATCAGAATACGGGCAAAACGGCGCTTACCCACCTGACAGACCACGCTCGCCCCGGCCGCAAGAGTGAGCGCCCGGTCATCTACACGCTCACCGTCGATACGTACTGCGCCCTGTTTCAGCATGCGCAGCGCCTCCGAGGTGCTTGAGACCAGGCCGGCTTCCTTGAGGGCATTGGCGATCGGCACTCCACCATCAACAGCCTGCAGGGTGACTTCGGGGATGTCATCGGGCATGGCACCCTTCTGAAAACGCGCGATGAAGGCCTCGCGCGCCTTGGTAGCAGATTCAACGCTATGAAAGCGAGCCACCAGCTCCTCACCCAAGCGGAATTTGATGTCCCGCGGATTGGCGCCTGCTGCTATCTCGGCACGAAACCCTTCGATTTCAGCCAAGGGCCGGAAACTCAACAGTTCGAAGTAGCGCCACATCAAATCATCGGATATCGACATGAGCTTGCCGAACATCTCTTCCGGCGCATCTTCTATACCTATGTAGTTCCCGAGCGACTTGGACATCTTCTGCACACCGTCCAACCCCTCAAGGATGGGCACGGTAATGACCACCTGGGGCTCCTGCCCGTAGACCTCCTGTAACTGACGGCCTACCAGCAGATTGAACTTCTGGTCGGTACCGCCGAGCTCCACGTCCGCCTTCAGGGCCACCGAGTCGTAGCCCTGCACCAGCGGATACATGAACTCGTGGATGGCGATGGGCTGGCCACCTTTATAGCGCTTGCTGAAGTCGTCCCGCTCCAGCATGCGGGCAACGGTGTGGCGTGCCGCCAACTGAATCATGTCTGCAGCACTCATCTCCCCCATCCAACTGGAGTTGAACACAACCAGGGTCTTGGCGGGATCGAGAATCTTGAAGATCTGCGCCTCATAACTCTGTGCGTTCTCCAGGACTTCGTCACGGGTCAACGGTGGTCGCGTTGCGCTTTTGCCGGTGGGGTCACCGATCATGCCGGTGAAATCACCTATAAGGAACATTACCTCGTGACCGAGGTCTTGGAACTGACGCAGCTTGTTGATCAGTACCGTATGGCCAAGGTGCAGGTCCGGTGCAGTAGGATCAAAACCCGCCTTGATGCGCAGCGGCTTGCCGCGCTGCAGCTTTTTGACCAGTTCTTCCTCGACCAGGACCTCTTCCGCACCACGGCGAATCAGCTCCAGGGACTCCTGCACGGACGGCATGCGCTTGGCTCTCCAAAAATAAAGGTCGTGAAATGTATCAGAAAAGAGTCTTGCAAGCCGCTATCTCCTTGTGGAAACTGTATTAATTAAACTATGACCACTGGCAGGCAGTACTCGTGATCCAAGATTTCAAGAGCCGTCTAGAAGACAAGTCCCCGTCGAGGCTTCGGCGTCACCGTCACAAGCTGATGGTCTTGGGGCTGTCTGTAGTCGGCACAGCGCTGTTCCTGCAGTTTGCAGCCGCCCCAAGGGAAACCACTGCGGCGGTCCAAGAGCCGCAGCTCGCGCAGACCGTACAAGTCATGGCCATTGCACTGCCCCAGCCAAGCGAAGCCATCGCACAGGAATTGCAGCCGGCAACGGCGGCTAGCGAAGAAACTGTCGCAGTGGCTCCTACCGTTCCTGAAAAAGCAGACGATGCCATCGCTCCCGTGGAGGCACTCGAAGAGGCGTCAGCAAGCGAAGAAACCACCAACTGGGTCGAATACCGCATCCAGTCCGGCGACAATCTTGCCCGCATCTTCCAGAACCAGGGGCTGAGCGCGCAACTCCTTCATAAGATCACCCACAGCAGCGACGAAGCCGCCAAACTCGCCCGCATCCTGCCCGGCCAGACCCTGCGGTTCGAATTCGACAAGGACCAGCAGCTGCTGACTCTTGAGCACGTCCTCAGCCCCATCCGCAAGCTGCAGATACTTGCCAATGACGACAGTTTTTCCGCCCAGGATGTCCGCAAGGATGTTGAGGTGCGTACCGCCCAGGCCAACGGCAGCATCAGCGACTCGCTGTTCATCGATGGCCAGACCGCTGGTTTGAGCGACGGCCAGATCATGGAACTGGCGGGCATCTTCGGCTGGGACATCGACTTTGCCCTGGAACTGCGCCAGGGCGACCGCTTCAGCCTGGTCTACGAAGAGCATTACCTGGACGGCAAGAAATTCCGCAACGGCCCAATCCTTGCGGCCGAATTCATCAATCGCGGCAACAGCTATCGCGCCATCCGCTACGAGGATGCGGACGGCAACGCCAGCTATTACGATCCTGATGGCAGCAGCAAACGCCGTGCCTTTATTCGCACCCCGGTGAAGTTCGCACGCGTCAGCTCGGGCTTCTCCAACAATCGCTGGCACCCCGTGCTGCAAAAGTGGCGTTCACATAAAGGTGTTGATTACGCAGCACCCACCGGCACGCCGATCAAGTCCACCGGCGCGGGCAAAGTGATATTTCGTGGTTTAAAGGGCGGTTACGGCAAGGTCGTCATCATCCAGCACGGCGGCAAATACACCACGCTGTATGCACACATGTCGCGATTCGCCCCCAAAATCAAAACCGGCAGCCGGATCAAGCAGGGCCAAATCATCGGTTACGTTGGTCAGACCGGCCTGGCCAGTGGCCCGCATCTGCACTACGAATTCCGGGTCAACGGCGTACATCGCAACCCGCTGACGGTCAAACTGCCCAAATCACTGCCGCTGCCCAAGGCGCAACTGGCCCAGTTCCGGCAGAGTACCGCCCCGCTGTTGGCAAAACTCGACGCCCTGGCCCCACCTACCGTGGTAGCCAAGGTCGATACCAACAAGTAACAAAGGTGCCGGGCGAGTATTTTATTGGCCTGATGTCCGGCACCAGCATGGATGGCATAGACGCCGCGCTGGTAGACCTCTCCAAGGGCTCTCCACACCTGCTGGCAAGCCTGGCCCACCCTTGGCCAGAGGCCGAACGCCAAGCCCTACAAGACCTGGCCGCAGGTGGCCACTGCAGCCTGGAAACCCTGGGACGCCTGGATGCCATAGCCGGTGAGCGCTTTGCCGAAGCCGCCATAGGACTGCTTAAGCAAGCAGGCCTGACGGCCAGCGACATCTGCGCCATCGGCAGCCATGGCCAGACCCTACACCATGCCCCGGACGGTCCCGACGGCTTCAGCCTGCAGGTCGGCGACGCCAGTCGTATTGCCGAACGCACCGGCATCACCACGATTGCAGACTTTCGCCGCCGCGACATCGCCGCCGGCGGACAGGGCGCCCCCTTGGTACCGGCCTTCCACCAGGCCTACCTGGCGTCCACCGTCGAATCCCGCGCGGTACTCAACATTGGCGGCATCGCCAACCTCACCATGTTGCCGACCCAGCACCAGACCAGCGGCTTCGACACCGGACCAGGCAACTGCCTGATGGACGGTTGGACACAGGCCCAGCTAGGCCAGCCTTATGACCGGGACGGCGCCTGGGCGGCCAGCGGATCAGTGCACCCGGCGCTGCTCGAACGCCTGCTGCAAGACCCCTACTTTACCCGCCCCGCCCCCAAGAGCACCGGTACCCAGTACTTCAGTGCACAATGGCTGGCAACGCACCTCCAGGCACTGCCCGGCATTCCGCCCCAGGACATACAGGCGACCCTCGCGGCGCTGACCGTGCAAAGCATCACCCAGGCGTTGATTGCAAGCCCGGGCGACATCCGTCGCCTGCTGGTCTGTGGCGGCGGTCGACACAATACCGCGCTGATGCGCGGACTGGCCGCAGCACTGCCGGGCGTGACCGTTGCAGGCAGCGAATCCCTGGGCCTTGACCCGGACAACATGGAAGCCATGGCCTTCGCCTGGCTGGCAAGGCAGACTCTGGCCGGGCTGCCCGGCAACCTGCCCAGCGTCACCGGTGCCTGCCGCCCGGTGATACTGGGCGCCATACACCCGGCCTGAAGCCAATCTGCAAGCACAAAAAAAGCGCCTCTCGGCGCTTTTTTAATCCTCGGCGCGAGCCCCTTCAGACAGAGAAGGAAGAACCGCAGCCGCAGGTGGTCTGTGCGTTCGGGTTGCGAATCACGAACTGCGCACCCTGCAGGCCCTCTGAGTAATCCACCTCGGCACCCATCAGGTATTGCAGGCTCATCGGGTCGATGAGCAGCGCCACGCCATCGGTGACGATCTTCTCGTCGCCCTCGTTGACGGTCTCGTCGAAGGTGAAACCGTACTGGAAACCGGAACAGCCACCACCCTGCACATAGATGCGCAGCATCAGTTCCGGGTTGCCTTCTTCCTCGATCAGCTCAGCCACCTTTTTGGCGGCAGCGGAGGTGAAGCCCAGCAATTCCTGGGTCGCAACGGCTTGTTCGCTCATGGGGACACCCCTACTTCAATATATGCAATGGTCCGGAAGTATGCTTATTCCGACTAAATCAGTCAAGTATTGGCCGAATCGGCCTCTATCGGGCTCGGCGCCAACGCGGGATGGGCATCGGCCTCGGTCAGCTGGGCAGGCTCCAGTATCTCGTCGCAGTGCACCAGTTGGCCATTGACCTCGGCGCCCATGGCCATCTCCAGCAAACGGTAATGCACCTTGCCGGTAACCCGAGCCTTGCTGGCCAACTCGACCCGCTCACTTGCATAGACATCGCCGACCACGGTGCCGTTCAAAATCAGGTTATCCACCCGTACGTCGCCTTCGATGCGACCAGTCTCGCTCACCGTCAAGGTGGCATGGCTGCCACTGTCGGCGCTGACGTTACCGTGCACGCCGCCGTCCAGGTGCAGGCCGCCGGTGAAATGCAGGTCCCCCACCATACGGGTGCCCTGGCCGACGACGGTGGATACCTTGGGCGGCTTGAATTTGCGAAAACGTGCCATGAGTAACTCCTAAATCGTCGCGGCAGCGGATCAGCGCTTTTCCAGTTCCCACTGGAAGACCTCGGTGACCCGCTTCAGGCCCTTGGTCTTGGGCCGAATTTCAATGGTAACGGATTCGGGCCTGAATCCCTGTGGTAAGCGGATCACACCTTGCACATCCTGGTAGTGCATGAAGCGCAACGCCTGGCTCTTGCCGCCTTCGTCAGCGAGTTCGGCCAGATCCAACTTCTGGCGTGTGCCATCGACATCCTTGCCCGCCACCTTCAAGCGTAGTTCGCCCTCGGTTGTGCCGATATTGCGCAGCGCCTGGGCGACGGTCAGGCGGTAGCGATAGCGGCCATCCGGCTCCTCGCTCAGTGCAAAGCTACGTACGTGCAGGGGCCCCTGGCCGGCAGACAACAGGCCACGCAGAAAATTTACTTCCTTGCTCAGCCGCGAACGCTCTCCCTGCAACTCAGTCATGGTGACCTGGGCTTGACGCACTGCATCGCGGTCTATCTGGCTGGCGCGGGCATAACTGGCCGCTTCCAGGCGCAGTTGCCCGACCGTCGCTTCCAGTTGTTCCATACGCGCCTGCAACTGGCTCTCGCGGGTGCGACTGCGCTCAAAATCGTAGCCTGCCCAGCCGCGCCCGGCCTCGAACATCTGCCAGGTCCACAGCACCAGCCCCAGCAGACCCACCACCAGCAACCACAGGCTGCTGGTACCGCCCGGCTGGACGATGCGCGGCGTCACGATGCGCCGGGGTTGAACGGGCTTGGGCATCAGCATGGCATCAGGGCAGCAGGGCAACCTGGTTCAGACCGGTGTTCTCCGGCAGGTCAAACATCAGGTTCATGTTGTGCACAGCCTGACCGGCAGCACCCCTGGTGAGGTTGTCGATCACCGACAGCACCACCACGGTATCGCCACCCTGCGGTTGGTGCACCGCGATGCGGCAATGGTTCACACCGCGCACGCTGCGGGTTTCAGGATGGGAGCCGGCCGGCATCACGTCCACAAACGGCTCGTTTGCATAACGCTGTTCGAACACGGCCTGAAGATCGGCATCGGTTGTGAGGCGACCGTACAGAGTCGCGTGGATGCCGCGAATCATCGGCAGCAGGTGCGGCACAAAGGTCAGGCCCACCGGCTGGTCGGTCAGCCAGCCGAGGGTCTGGCTGATCTCCGGCAGGTGACGATGCCCGGCCACGCCGTAGGCCTTGAAGCTCTCGCCCACCTCGCCCATCAGCATGGCGGCATTGGCGCCCCGCCCGGCGCCGCTGACACCGGACTTGCAGTCAGCCACAAGCGAGCCGGCATGCACCAGGCCCTGCTCCACCAGCGGCATAAAGCCCAGCGCCGCCGCGGTCGGATAGCAACCGGGGTTGGCCACCAGACGCGCGGTCTTGATCTGGTCTCGGTTCAGCTCAGGCAGGCCGTACACCGCCTCCGCCAGCAGATCCGGACAGGCATGCTCCATGCCGTACCACTGGCTCCACAGCGCGGCATCCCGAATGCGAAAGTCGGCGGCCAGGTCGATGACCTTGACGCCCGCCTCGAGCAGCGCCGGCACCATCTGCATGGCGGTGCCGTTGGGGGTGGCGAAGAGCACCAGATCGCACGCGGCCAAGGCATCGGCATCGGGCTCACTGAAGGCCAGGTCGACGTGACCACGCAGGTTGGGATACATGTCCGACACCGGCCGGCCGGCCTCGGCGCGGGAGGTGATGGTGACCAGCTCGGCCTCCGGGTGGGTGGCCAACAACCTGAGAAGCTCGACCCCGGTGTAGCCGGTGCCGCCGACGATGCCGATCTTGATCATCTGTAGCCTGCGCTTATGAATCGTTGAAAGTGGAACAAAATTCTAAACTGAACACCGCCACGACGCCCGTCCAATCTGGCGGGCAAGGTCACATCGACATCCCTCAGGTCGACACACCCGGCAGCCGACCGCCCAGCCAGACCCACCGGAACTGCGTGATACACTCGACTCCACCTGCACCGGACCTGAACGCCTACCCAGACCATGATGCACCGCCACCTGCGTCGCTCCCGTCGCGCCCTGCTGTCACCCAAGGCCTGGAAGGTCCGGCTGGTGTTCTGGGCCGGTGCCGTGGTGGTCGGCCTGGTCTGTGCGCTGTTCGCGGTGCTGGCCGAGCACGCCAACAACCTGTTCTTTGAGGTCGCCGCAAGCAACCCGCTGTTGCCGCTGGTCATCACCCCGCTGGGGCTGGTCGCCATCGCCTGGCTGACCCGCAAGGTGTTCCCCGGCTCGCAGGGATCGGGCATCCCGCAGGCCATCGCCGCGCTGGAGATGCGCAGCAAGTCCGCGGTGCTGTCGCTGCGCATCGCCATCGGCAAGATCCTGCTGACCCTGCTTGGCCTGCTGGCCGGGGCATCCATCGGTCGCGAGGGGCCGTCGGTGCATATCGGCGCCGCCATCATGCATTCGCTGGGGCGCTTCGCGCGCTTCCCCCCGCACTACATGGAACGCGGCCTGATCCTGGCCGGCGGCGCGGCCGGCATCGCCGCCGCCTTCAACACCCCACTGGCGGGCATCGTGTTCGTCATCGAGGAGATGAGCCGCTCCTTCGAACAGAAGATCTCCGGCATCGTCACCAGCGGCGTGGTGCTGGCCGGGGTCACGGCAATGGCGGTGCTGGGCCAGTACCATTACTTCGGCAGCTCGGACGCACAGATCCTGGAACTGAGTGCCTGGCTGGCAGTGCCGATCTGCGGCGTGGTGGGCGGCTTGCTGGGCGGCCTGTTCACCCAGGGCCTGATCCGCGGCAGCCAGTGGGTTGCCCCCCATGCCAAGGCCAAACCGCTGCTGGTTGCGTTGCTGGCCGGCATCGCCGTGGCATTGATCGGCTATGTCTCCAACTACAGCGCCAGCGGTACCGGCTACAACGAGGCCAAGGCACTGGTCACCGGCGAGGCGCCGGTCGACCTGCTCTATCCACTCTATAAGATGGGCGCCACCCTGGCGTCCTATCTCAGCGGCATCCCCGGCGGCATCTTCGCGCCCTCGCTGGCCGCCGGTGCCGGGGTGGGTGCCGACCTGGGACATCTGTTGCCGGTCGCCCCGCTGTCGGTGATGATCCTGCTGGGCATGGTTGGCTATTTTTCCGGCGTGGTACAGTCGCCCATCACTGCCTTCGTGATCGTCATGGAGATGACCGCCAACCAGAACATGCTGCTGGCACTGATGGCCACCTCCTTCATCGCCTACGGCACGTCGCTGCAGGTCTGTCCCCGCCCGCTGTATCGCACACTGGCGGAGGCCTTCCTGGGTCAGGACAAGGGACGCTGAAGACATGGAAACCGTTCAAGCCATCGCGCTCATGCTGGGCGCCTCCTGGGCATCGGGCATCAATCTCTACGCCGCCGTGCTGATGCTCGGCTGGATGGGCGCGACCGGCAACGCCGACCTGCCGCCGCAGCTGCAGGTGTTGTCCGACCCGATGGTGATGACGGCCGCCGGCATCATGTATGCGGTGGAGTTCTTCGCCGACAAGACCCCCGGGGTCGACAGTGCCTGGGACACCCTGCACACCTTCATCCGCATCCCGGCCGGCGCCATCATGGCGGCGGGTGTTGCCGAGGGCATGGAGGTCAGTCAGGCCGCCGAGTTCACCGCCTTGCTGCTGGGTGGCACGATGGCCGCCACCAGCCACGCCACCAAGGCCGGCAGCCGCCTGCTGATCAACACCTCGCCCGAACCCTTCACCAACTGGACGGCCTCCATCGCCGAGGACCTGGCGGTGATCGGCGGGCTGTGGGCGGCACTGCACTATCCGATCCTGTTCCTGATCGCCCTGGCCCTGTTCATTGCCCTGGTGATCTGGCTGCTGCCCAAGCTCTGGCGCGCCCTCAAGCGGATCGCCCGGGCCATCAAGCACTGGTTCAGTCCCAGGCCTACCGGCGCCCCCCGGTCCGACAGCCAGGGACGGCCCCGCTCCAGGCGGCGTGAATTGCTGCAGGAGTTGTACAACGACGCCCGCCAGGAGGAGCGATGACCATGGCCGGCCCGCCAATCCGTCTGCTGACCGCGATCGCCGCGGCAGGGCTGGTATGGCTGGGCTGGCATTACTGGCCGGACTCACAGGCACCCGAGGTCCGCTTCGTGCTCATCGACGGGCGCACGCTGGACAGCGGTCAGCTGCACGGCGGCCCGGTACTGGTCAACTTCTGGGCCACCAGCTGTCCCAGCTGCATCGAGGAGATGCCGGACTTGGCCCGCCTGCATCGCGAGTACGGCGCGCGCGGTCTGACCATCATCGGCGTGGCCATGCCCTATGACCCACCCGATCAGGTGGTGGCCTTCGCCCGCAATCGGCAACTGCCCTTTGCCATCGCCCTGGATCTGGACGCCCGGCTGACGCGGGACTTCGACCAGGTGCAGCTGACACCGACCAATATCCTGATCGATGGAGACTGGCGCATCCGCTCGCGCAGCACCGGGCGCCTGGACCTGAATCGTACCCGACGACAAATCGAGCAACTGCTGAAGGAGAGCTGATCATGTGGCTCAAGGCCTGGCATCTGATCGCCATGGTGACCTGGTTCGCCGGACTGTTTTATCTGCCGCGGCTGTTCGTCTATCACGCCATGAGCGACGACCGCATCTCCATCGATCGCTTCAAGATCATGGAGCGCAAGCTGTACTACGGCATCACCATGCCCGGCGGCGTGGCCACCCTGGCGCTGGGCATCTGGATGCTCATCGACTACGGCTGGGCCGCCTACGGTGACACGCTGTGGCTGCAGATCAAACTAGCCCTGATCGCCGTGCTGGTGGTCTACCACCTGTACTGCGGCAAGCTGGTTGCGGACTTCAAGCACGAGCGCAACCAGCGCAGCCACGTCTGGTTCCGCTGGTTCAACGAACTGCCGGTGCTGGTGTTGATCGCCATCATCCTGCTGGCGGTGCTACGGCCGGCCTGACATGGCGGACACCCGGGAACAAGGCAGCCAAGGAAGGCACCGCCGCGATGACCCGGTAAGGGCCGCGGCGCGCCGCAAACGTCACCTGTGGCTGCTGGCCTCCGCACTGCTGCTGACCTTTGTCAGCGCCCTGCCCGGCGGCCTGGTATGGACCGACCACCTGGACCTGACCGAGGCCGGCGCGCGTATCACCAGTTGGTCGGAGCTGGCTGACGCCTTCAGCCTCACCCAGCACCAGTTCCGCGAGGCCCGTCTCGGTGCCGTGCCGCCCGAGGCCAGCGGCCCCTGGCGCCCCCTGGCCATCCTCAGCTACAGCCTGGACTGGTGGCTGACCGGCGGCTGCGTGCCCTGCCTGCATGCCGTCAACCTGCTGTGGCACGGCCTGACCGTGTTCGGCCTGTATATCCTCGGCCGCCGCCTGCTGGCCCGCCGCCCCCACGGCAAGACACTGGCCTTCTGGAGCACGCTGCTGTTTGCCGTGCATCCGCTGGCCACCGTGCCAGTGGCCTTTCTCGGCAGCCGCGACCTGATCATGGGCAGCGCTCTGGCGATCACCTCCCTGGTCATGTTCTCGCGTCTCGCCGCCACCTCCGGCTCAGAACAACATGGCCAGCGCCGCTGGCTGCTAACCCTGCCGCCGCTGACCCTGGCCGCCCTGCTCAGTCACGAGGCGATGCTGGTGTTGCCAGTGGCAGCCCTGATGCTGTCCTGGTACGAGATGCGTGAGCGAGGCCGGCAAGGCTTTATGGCCATCGCCCCCGGGCGCCGCATCGGCCTGGCCCTGATGCTGGCGACCCTGGCCCTGTATCTGGGCCTGCGCATGCACTGGGTGGGCATCGCCTTTGCCGGCAGCTGGCCGGGCGACAGCATCAGCCAGATCCTGGCCACCCTGATCGGCATATTCTGGCAAGGCCTGGCACAGGTGTTCTGGCCCAGTGAGCCGGTGATCTCCGACAGCTGGCCCATTGCGGCCGGGCTCGACCCCAGCGCCATGGCCGGCCTGCTCGGGCTGGCATTCGGCATTGGCCTGACGGTCTGGGGGCTGCGCGTTCACCATCCCATGGCGCTGGGCGCGAGCTGGTTCCTGCTCTGGTACCTGCCCCAATCCGGTCTGTTCACCCTGCAGCGACTGCACGACGACAGCCATCTGTATCCGGCTGCCTGGGGATTGCTGCTGGCCGCCGTGCTGCTGCTTTATCGTTTGTGGCGACCGCTCGGTCGCCAGCTGATCCGCAGCGCCGAGGCACTGGCCTTTACCCCCATCGTGATCCTGCTGGCGCTGCTCACCGCCGTCAGCAGCCTGCGTTTTCGCGACGACCCGGCACTGTTCACCGGTGAGATCAACCTGGACCCCTACTATCTGGAAGGACGGGTGATGCTGGCCGCCGACGCGCTGCGCAAGGGCACCCCCCTGCAGGCGCTTAACCAGGGCACCCTGGCCCTGGAGGCGCTGGACAAGGATCAGCGACCGTCCGCACTGTGGCCGGCCGCCGATGCCCACCAAGCCCTGGGACAAGCCCAGTTTGCGCTCGGTCTGTATGACGACGCACAGGTCAATCTGGCAGCAGCCCAACAACTGGCGCCACACCGCGCCGCCCCTTGGTACGAGCTCGGCCAACTGGCACTGATCCGCAACGACGTCGCCAAGGCCCTGCCGCTGCTACGGGCAGCACAACAGCGCCGGCCGGATCACATCCCCACCCAGCTACGCCTGGGCGAGGCGCTGTTGCGCGACGGTCAGTCCGACGCAGGCATGGCCGTGCTGCTGCCGCTGCTCAATGCCGGCCAGACCGACAATCCAGCCCTGCTGGCTCTGACCGACACCTTCGCGGCTAACGGGCAGCCGAAAGCCGCCATCGCCCACCTGAGGCTGGCATTGTCGATACGGGATGATCCGGCGCTACACGCCAGACTGGCGCAGCTGTTGTGGCGCCAGGGACAGCGGGTCGAGGCCCAGGATGAGATCAACCTGGCCCTGCAGCAGGCCAGCGATAATCGGCTGGTCAGAGAGGTGGCGGAAGAGATCTCCGCCGGGTTCCCGACGCTGCCGGGAACCCTCTAGCACAGTAGAGATCAGCCGCAGCCGCCGCCCTGGGAACCGCAGGTGCCGCAACCGCCACCGGACACCGGCTGCAGGTTGTTGAACACGAAGCGGGCGTCGTTGCCGTCACCGACGAAGTCGATCTCCACGCCTTTGATGTACTCCAGGGTGCCCGGATCCACGATCACCTTGAAGTTGTCGTAGGCGCGGAAACGGTCGTCGTCGTTTACCTGGTCGGTGAAGGTCATACCGAAGCTCACGCCGCTGCAGCCACCAGGGGTGGCGAACACCCGCACGCCTTCGATGTTGTCTTCCACCTGGCCGATCAGCTCGGCCATCTTGGACGCGGCGGCGCCGGTCAGGGTCAGGTCTTGATCGGCCAACAGGGCGTCAGTCATGGTCTCGCTCCATAAGAGGTCGGTTCGTTAGAGGGCCGATTATAGCCGGATGGCAGCCTGTCCGCGTAGCGCAAAAACCCTTCAGGCCAGCAGGTTACGGGCGCTGAGGCTGTACAGGTGGCGCTCGGCATCGACCAGATGCTGCCCCCAGTGGATGCTGAAACCGGCCTGCCAGTCGCGCAGGGTGCACCAGGGATCGGCCTCGGC
>Ga0272444_10001249_pt1 | contig 24894 bp, 26 predicted proteins | sample SSMForm13_FD_201033 | JGI IMG/M metagenome (GOLD analysis project Ga0272444, IMG submission 201033) | Marine sediment archaeal communities from Little Sippewissett salt marsh, Falmouth, MA, United States - SSM-Form-13 | ecosystem: Environmental > Aquatic > Marine > Wetlands > Sediment ...
TTGCGCCATCCACGTGCACGGTTTTTGGCTCCTCACAACCATTTTTCGGACGCCAATTGACCCCCAATATACACTCAAACTACTGTTATGTCAAGGTATTTTACTTTTTCAGGAGACCCTAATTACTCCCGCAGAGGCGCAGAGCTCGCAGAGAAGACATTCCATTCTTTCTTTATTTTTTCCTCAGCGCTCTTGCGTTTCTGCGCGAGACCGTTTTTTTTGAATTTTATTTTCCCGCTGAGGCGCAGAGGCGAAGAGAAAACCCTGTCCAGTTACTTCATGAGATTCGGCAGGAACAGGGCGATCTGGGGGAAGGGGATGAGGAGCAGTGTCCCTATAATCAGGGCGATGAGGAGCGGCACCACGCCCTTGAATATGACCTCCAGCGGTACATCGCGGGCAACGCCGCTCACCACATAGACGTTGACCCCCACGGGGGGAGTAATAACCCCGATCTGGGTGATCAATACGATGACGACTCCAAACCAGATGGGATCGTAATTCAGAGAAATGACGACGGGATAAAAGATCGGCACCGTCAGCATGATGAGTGCCAGTGAATCAATAAAACACCCTCCGATCAGATAGACGCATATAATAAGGATCATGATTGCAAAAGGGGGAAGATTAATGCCTGCGATCCAGGTGGCAATGTCGAAGGGTATTCGTGTGACGGCGAGAAAGTGACCGAAAATGGTGGCGCCGGCAACAATGACGAGAATCATGCAGGATATGCGTGTTGTTTCCGTGAGCGAGGCGACAAAGCCGGCCCAACTGAGATGCCGTTTGATCAGGGCAAGAATCAGCGTGCCGAAGGCACCGACGGCACCGGCCTCGGTGGGAGTGAAGAGTCCCGCAAAGAGTCCCCCCATCACCATTATGAAGAGAATCAGTGTTTCGCCGAGACCTGCCAGCGATGCGATCTTTTCCCTGGCAGTTGTTTTGGGTCCTGCCGGGCCAAGATCAGGTCGTATGCGTGTCCAGAGTGCGATGGTGGCGATAAAAAGAATAGTCAGAAGAATTCCCGGACCCAGCCCCGCCATAAAAAGTTTTCCGATCGACTGTTCCGTCATGATACCGTAGACGATGAAGATGACACTGGGCGGTATAAGGATGCCCAGGCTGCCACCTGCCGCGACAGCACCGGTGGCAAGTTCTGCTTTGTAGTTGAACCGTTTCATCTCCGGCAGGGTTGCCGCCGCCATGGTAGCGGCGGTGGCATTGGTGGACCCGCATATGGCCGAAAATCCTGCACAGGCGCCGATGGTGGCCATGGCGAGCCCCCCCGGCTGGTGTCCCAGAAAAGTGTAGGCCGCATCGAAAAGGCGGGTGCTTATGCCCGAATGAAATGCCAGCTGTCCCATCAGGACGAACAGAGGGATTACCGTCAGGTTGTAGGAGCCGAACACGGCGTAGACATCCTTTGCCATGAGATTCATTGCGGCATCGAAGGATACAAGATAGCCGAACCCTATAAATCCGATTATTGCCATGACAAAACCCACGGGCATTCTCGAAAATATAAAGATGAAAAGAGCGGCGATGCCGATTATGCCGATAATCGCAGGACTCATTGCGTGACGGTCCTCTTGAATGAGGTGAACACACTGACACCCAGCACTGCCGAGAGCATGCCGCAGCCGATGGCGATACCTAATATGAAAGGGTAAATCGGCATCTGCAGTGTAAGGGAAACCTCGCCGTTTGCCCTCATATCCATGGCGTAGAGGACGCTCTGCCATGCCAGTATGGCGAATAGCAGACATCCGGCAAGGCCGTTCACGGCATCGACTGCGTGCTGTACCTTCCGCGGCAGTTTCTGAACGATGAACTCAACGGCGATGTGTCCTTTCATCACCGTGGTGTAGGCTAACGAAAATGAAGCGGCAACAGCGCCGAGAAGTCCGACAATCTCGAAAGTACCCGGTATGGGATGACGGAAAAATCTCAATACCACATCGGCAGAGGTCAACACCATCATGATTGCCACGGCGCCCGCGGCGATCCAGTTGACAAAACCCGCCATTTCCGTAAGTGATGTCTCAAGCCGTTTCATATGTGTCAGTGTTTATTTGTTCCCGTACCTTTTAAGGAGGCCTTCAATCTCCGCGACCGCTTTTGTGCCGGGAAGTCCTTCTTTATTCTTATTTTTAATATAATTGTCGATTATGGGCCGTACGGTTTTCACCCATCGTGCGTTTTCCTCCTGCGAGAGAGAAATAATTTCGTTGCCCAGACTCAGGGTAAAGGCGCGACCATCAGCATCGCTCTTGTCCCATTCAGCGCCATGAATTGCAACCCATTCTCTGCTCGTGTCTTCAAAAATTTTCTGAATATCCGGGGGGAGGGAATTCCATTTGTCACGGTTCATTACGACGAACATGGCGGTCGTATAGCCCACACTGGTACAGGCGGTTGTATATTTGACCACTTCGGCCTGTTTCCATCCCTTCAATGTTTCAATGGGGGCGAAGGTGCCTTCTACCACTCCTTTTTGCAGTGCCTCGTAGGTTCCACCCTGTGACATGGCCACGGGAACTCCCCCGAGGGCCTCCGTCACTTTTGCACTCAACCCGGTTGACCGTATTTTGAGTCCCTTGATTTCCTCCAGGTTTTGTACTGGTTTCTTTGTATGAAGCAGGCCGGGACCGTGGGCATGAATGTACAGCACCTTTACGTCGTCCAGCTCCTTCGGTTTCATGGCGTGGTAAAAATCCGTTGCCGTTTTCGTGGCAGTCATGCCGTTTGTGTAGCCATGCGGAAGATCAAGCGCCTCCATGACGGGGAAACGGCCTCTGGTATAAGCGAAGCACGACATGCCGATGTCGGATATGCCCTTCACTACACCATCGTAACACTGGTTCGCCTTTGTAAGCGTTCCTCCGGGGAATATATTGATCTTGACACGTCCCTCGGTGCGTTTTTCGATTTCCTGCGCCCAGGAAACCCCGGCCTTACACTGTCCGTGAGTGGGGGGGAAAAAGATGCTGTAGGTAAGGTTGATTGCTTTTGCATATGACGGGGATACATTGTGGGGCGCCAGTTGGATAACCGCAAAGAGTGCAATGACGATACCTGTGACGAAATGCTTTTTCATGTGTAAAACTCCCTCCTATAAAAAATAATATTAAACGCTGACACCTTTTTTGAAGTAAAAGGCATATATTCTCCACTAAACTAAAAAAGGTGATACATCCGTGCGAAAAAGGATATTGTTCAGAAGAGCCTGCATTCCCGACTCAACGATGGGAAGCAGGCATTAATACTTGTAGGTATGTCCTACAGGAAGGTTTCTCAAGTGATGAGCCCCCGCAATTATCAGTATCGTAATCCTGAAGAGAAAATTACTTATAATAACTCGCCTTGTAGCGCTTATTTATGTACGTTGTCAAGCGCAATTTTCACACCTTCATGACAGTAGTACGCGTCCCCGCCGGCGGGGACGCATGCAATGGTGCTATACAACTGCAACATATGAAACGTAGCGCATTATTTTTCTGTCTTTTTGGTCTTTTCCGCCTTGGTTTTTTCCAGCTCTTCCTTTAATTTTTCCGACTCAGCCTTGGCTTTTTCGAGTTCAGCCTTTGCTTTTTGAAGCTCTTCAGCATGTTCGCGTGCCTCTTTCTTTTCCTTCAGCTGGTCACGTATTTCATCATAGCCGACGTATATGGCAAGGGCGCCACCGAGCAGCAGGGCGATGGGGACTCCACCCGCAAGCAATATCAGGAATTGCTCAAACCAGACAACCAGCCCGATCAAACCAATAACCGCCGCAACGGCACCGCCAATAATCACCTGCATTATCCTAAATCCTCCTTCTCCGTAAATTTATTTCCATTGCAATGAAAGACATCTGTTTTTGATACACACGCTGTTGAAATAGACTGATATTGGTAGCACAAAAATATCCTGTGGGCAAGTTCAAAATAAAAAAAGACTTGCCAAAAAATACATATTCTTTTAGTTTACGATCCTTTAGTAAGAATAAATCAGGATGTCCTTTTGGGGTGTATGCTTCGGCAACCCCTTTCATTTATGGCATCTGCAGGGAGGATTGTCTATCATGTTGGAACCCGATTTTAAAAAGGGGAATGGATTGGTGCCGGTCGTGGTGCAGGATTATGAAAGGCATGATGTGTTGATGCTTGCCTACATGAACCGTGAAGCCTGGGAAAAAACAGTGGAGACCGGAAAGGCCACCTATTGGAGCAGATCACGTAACCAACTCTGGGTCAAGGGCGAGACCTCGGGAAATGTACAGACGGTAAAAGAAATGTTTATAGACTGCGATACCGACACTCTTTTGCTGAAAGTGGACCAGAAGGGGGCGGCCTGCCACGAGGGATATCGCTCATGCTTTTTTAGAAAGCTCACCCCTGAGGGGTTCGATATTGTGGGCTCACGCCTTTTCAACCCGGAGGAAGTCTATAAAAAATGAATGTGTTACGATTGGGTATCCCAAAGGGGAGCCTCGAAGCAAATACTGTCGAGCTTTTTAAACGTGCCGGATGGAAAATATCCTATGATGCCCGCAGCTATTTTCCCGGTATTGATGATGACGAGATAAACTGTTTCCTCGTTCGGGCGCAGGAAATGGCGCGGTACGTGGAGGATGGGACCCTCGATCTGGGACTTACCGGAAAGGACTGGATCCTTGAAAACGATGCCGACGTTACAGTGGTGCAGGATCTGATATATTCCAAGGCGTCAGCGCGGCAGGCCCGGTGGGTGCTTGCCGTCAGGCAAGATTCGCCTATTGCCGCAATCGAGGATCTGGAGGGTAAACGGCTTTCCACTGAACTGGTCAATTTTACCACACGGTACTTTCAGGAGCGGGGTATCACCGTGCATGTTGAATTTTCGTGGGGGGCCACAGAGGCGAAGGTTGTGGAGGGGATTGTCGATGCAATCGTTGAAGTGACGGAAACGGGAAGCACGCTTAAAGCTAATAAATTGAAAATAATCCACGAGTTAATGAGGACCAATACTCAGTTGATCGCAAATAAAAGTGCCTGGAACGATCCCTGGAAAAGGAGAAAGATAGAGCAGATAAACGTACTTCTTGAGGGATCATTTATGGCGATGGGTAAAGTGGGTTTGAAGATGAACGTGTCGAAGGAAAATCTCGGCAGGGTCGTACAGCTTCTTCCCTCCCTCAAGGCGCCGACCATTTCGGCGCTCTACCAGGATGAATGGTTCGACGTGGATACGATTGTCGACAGAGGTGTTGTCAGGGAGCTGATTCCGCTTCTCAAGGAGGCGGGCGCCGAGGGCATTATCGAATATCCACTCAACAAGGTATTATAATACGGGAGTATGACCGGCCATGAAGAGGATCGGCAGAATCACAAGAAAGACATCCGAGACGGATATCGCCGTCGAGATTACGCTTGATGGGTCAGGATCGGGATCAATTGAAACCACCATTCCTTTTTTCAATCACATGCTTGCGAGCATGATGCGGCACAGTCTTACTGATATCAGAATCGAGGCATGCGGTGATACAGATGTAGACGATCATCATCTGGTGGAGGATGTGGGCATATGTCTGGGAGAGGCGCTCAAGGAGGCCCTGGGAACGAAAGAGGGAATAGGACGGTACGGCTGCGCCTTTGTCCCTATGGATGAAAGTCTCAGCCATGTGTCGATCGATCTTTCCGGACGGCCCTATCTGGTGTATAATGTTAATTTGGATAATAAAAAAATAGGTGATTTCGAACTGTTGCAGTTTCGTGAATTCTTTAAAGCATTCTCCGATCACGGGGGAATAACCTTGCATATGAATGTCATATATGGTAGAAATCCTCACCACATAGCTGAGTCTCTGTTTAAGGCCTTTGCCCGTGCGCTGGGTGAGGCAGTGTCCACTGATGCGCGTATCGCAGGCGTGATGTCGACCAAAGGAAATCTCTGATTATTGCAGTCAGTATGTATATCGCATGAGCTGAAATCCACAGGGCTGAACTACGTGGAAGGTTGAGAATGTGTAAGGAGGTGAGAACCATCGATACTAGGCCTTTTAGGAGTGTGCCCCTGGCGGTAACACGTCTTCTCATGCTGTGTTTCGTCGCAGTTTTTGCTGCTGGCTGTGTATCCATGTCGGGGGTGAAAACCGACTCAAGCTGGCGGGAAGGGACCATAAAATTAAGGAAAATTGCAATGATTCCCTTCCAGAACGTACATTCGCCTGATTCCTCACAGAGATTCATGCGCTGCCCTCTTTCAGGGGCTTTTTTGCGCACCTGTGACATTCAGGGAGATGCACCGGGAATCCTGGAGGATCTCCTGGTGGGCGAACTCAAGGCGAAGGGGAAATTTGTGCTTATTACGCCGGAGAGGGTCGAAGGAATCTACCGAAGAATATCGGCAATCTCCTTCCAGGATTCGGTGCGGGAGAAGTTGCGAAAAACAGGGGAAGAACTGGGAGTCGATGCGATTCTAGCGGGATACGTATTTTGTTATACCGAACGAAGGGGCTATACCTATACGGTGGAGCAGCCTGCGTCGGCCGTTTTCTGTGTACATCTTTTGAGGGTGCAAGACGGAGTGACATTATGGAAGGGCGCCTTTGATAAAACCCAGAGTTCTCTTATGGAAAATCTCTTTGAGGCTGGTTCCTTCTTCCGCGGCGGAGGAAAGTGGGTTACCGTGCGAGAGCTTTCCAGAGAAGGGGTCAAGGCGTTGTTGAAAACTTTTCCCAACGTCGAGTGAAGAAGAAACGGAAATGATTATTATACCGGCAATAGATTTAAAAGGGGGGAAGTGCGTACGGCTTCTCCAGGGAGATTTTGACAGAGAGACCGTATATTCCCGGGAGCCTGCCGATGTTGCCCGCAGGTGGCAGGATAAAGGTGCCGAACGGATTCATGTAGTTGATCTTGACGGATCAAAAGAGGGGACGCCCCTCAACAGGAAAAGCATCGAGAAAATTGTGAACGCCGTCGAGGTGCCTGTTCAGGTTGGCGGGGGCATTCGAGACATTGGAACAATAGAGGCATACCTTGCACTGGGGGTGAGCCGTTGTATTTTGGGTACCGTTGCTCTGAAAAACCGTCAATTGCTGGTTGAGGCCTGCCGTCGTTTCCCGGGACATATCATTCTGGGACTTGATGCTCGAAATGAGCGTGTTGCTGTCGAGGGGTGGATGGAACATTCCGATCTTTCTGCGGTGGAGATGGCGAAAAGCTATGAGGGAATCGGGATTGATGCCCTGGTCTATACCGATATAAGTCGCGACGGAATGCAAACGGGGGTTAATGTCGCGGCAACGGAAAAACTTGCACGGGCCGTTTCAATCCCCGTCATTGCCTCGGGTGGCCTGTCGGGAATTCGTGATATAGATGCCCTGCTTGACGTTCAACAGTCCGGAATCATGGGAGTTATCGTGGGAAAGGCGCTTTATGACGGAGCGATGACGCTTGAAGAAGCGATTGACACGGCAAAGCGCAGAGACCGTCGGGAGAATTCTCACTGAAGGAGGATTGATAATGGAAGAGTGTATTTTCTGCAAGATCGTTAAAGGGGAAATCCCTTGTACCAAGGTCTATGAAAATGAGAACGCTTTGGCCTTTGATGATATTGCGCCCTTGGCGCCCGTTCATGTTGTTGTGGTACCCAAAACACATATATCCACACTTATGGATGTGAAGGCCGGTGATACGAAACTCATAGCAGATCTGTTGGCGGCCGTGCAGGAAGTTGCCCGCATCACGCAGGTTGATCGGCCGGGGTTTCGGACGGTGATTAACTGTAACGAAGATGGCGGTCAGCTGGTATTTCACTTACATATCCACGTGCTGGGGGGAAGGAAGCTTGCAGACGGCATGGGATAATGCGTGAGATATTCAGGGGGGAATCGTCATTAATTGACAAAGGGAAATATAGTATTAAATTAAGAGGATTCCTGTATGAAGAATGTGTTTCGAAACAGGAACCCCTGTGCAATATAGAGAGGCGGAAGCGATCATGGATATACAGGAAAAACTTGATGCCGAAATGAAAGAGGCGGCAAAGGCGAAGAATACGATAAAGCTCTCAACGATCCGGTTAATGAAGTCTGCGCTTCACAACAGGGAGATAGACCACAAAAAAAAACTGGGAGAGACAGAAATGATGCAGGTCTTCTCTTCCATGGTAAAGCAACGGCATGACTCAATTGAACAATTTGCCAGAGGCGGCAGGAATGATTTGGTGGAAAAGGAACAAAAAGAGCTGGAAATAATAAAGAGTTTTATGCCGGAGGAAATGTCCGAAGAGGAGATTCGGGCCGAGATCGCGAAAGCGGTGGATAAGGTCGGTGCAACCACTGTGCGGGACATGGGAAAGGTAATGAAGGAACTCATGCCGGTGGTGACAGGGAAGGCCGACGGAAAACTCGTAAGTGAACTGGTGAAGGCAGTCTTGTCTACCTGAAAATGAAGCATAAGAAAGACGAAGGAATTGAACGGGTATATTCCTCAGGAAATAGTTGAAGAGCTAAAGCACAGGACGAATATCGTCGATCTCATTTCTGAATTCGTTACACTGAAAAAAGCAGGCAGGTATTATGTAGGTCTTTGTCCCTTTCATAAGGAGAAAACGCCATCATTTACGGTAAATCCTGAAAAACAGATATACCGATGCTATGGGTGCGGTGAAGGGGGGAATGTATATTCTTTTCTGATGAAGGTGAACAACTGCACGTTCCCTGAGGCGGTTCGACACCTTGCCTCCAGGGCGGGTGTTGAGATCCCGCTGCAGCGGATGGCGGCGCGCGACAAGGGGAAGCGTACCGAGCGGGAGAACCTGCTTACGCTGCACCGCATGGCCGCCGATTATTACCGGAAGAGCTTTTCATCGGAAAAGGGGCGGCCAGCGCGTGAGTACCTTGCCGCACGGGGAGTTGGAGATTCTCTTATCGAAACATTCCAAATCGGTTATGCTCCCGGGGGATGGGGAAATCTCAGGAGTTATTTTGCCGCTGCGAAAATTTCACAGAGACTTGCAGAGTCAGCAGGGTTGCTGGTCGTTAAAAATGAATCCGCCTGTTATGATCGGTTTCGCAACAGGCTGATGCTGCCGATAGAAAACGTGAACGGAGATATCATCGCCTTCGGTGGAAGGGCGTTGGGAGATGAGGAACCGAAATATCTCAATTCACCGGAATCTCCCCTCTATATCAAGGGAGATAATCTTTACGGTCTTTACCGTACGAAGGGAGATATTCAGCACAGTGACAGCTGCATCATTGTCGAGGGGTATTTCGATCTCCTTTCGCTGTGGAATGCGGGAATCAAAAATGTGATAGCGACACTCGGCACGGCCCTTACCCCGCGCCAGGTGGAACTGATCAGGCGGTTCACACGGAAGGTCGTACTCCTCTTCGACGGTGACGCGGGGGGACGGACTGCAATAGAGCGGAGTCTGCCTCTTTTTCTCGAGGCGGAAGTCCGTGCGCGTATAGTGCAGCTGCCGGAGGGTCATGATCCCGATGACTACGTGAGAACCTATGGCAGAGACGCTATGGACGGATTGATTGCCCGCGCGCCTTCCATGGTCGATTATTATATCGATACTGTAATGGGGGACAATCGATCGATGGAAGAAAAGGCCGAACTTGCAGGGAGGGCGGTTTCGTTCATCAGTTCGATTTCCGATGTGATTCAGCGGAATCTTTTTATAAAAAGGGTGGCTGAAAAACTCGGACTCGATGAAGCGCTTATCAAAGATCAGGTGAAAAAGGCGCCGACCAAAAGGAGTGCCCCGGAGCCGAATGTACCCTCCGATACAGCTCGGGTGACAGAAAAACTCGATCCGATAGAACTGTATGGCGTCTATTTGATGGTGGAATATTCCCACAAGATACCGCTGGCCCAAAATGAGCAGGTTCTGGAATATTTCACTGATCTGCGTCTGAAGGCGGCTGCCCGACAGGTCTGTGCGGCCTATGACAATCGGCAGGGAGTGACCATATCCACTATTGCCGACAGTATGGACGATATGCTGGTGAGAGACGCCCTTCTCAAGTTGGCGATGGAGGATGCTTCCGAAGATGAAGAAATAATCGACAGGGTCTTTTATGATACTATTCTCAAAATTAAGGCACAATGGTACAAAGAGCGCCATCGAATGCTGATGCGGCAAATGGTTGCCGCCCGTGAAAAAGGGGACACGGATCTCTGCAGCAGGCTGCTGCTCGAAAAGAAGCACTTGCTCGGAGAAGAAAAAAGGCTCCGGTCACAAGAGACCTGCATGTGATGATAGACATGAATGATCAATGCCGCCGGTAGACAAGGAGAAAAACTACATGAAAAGAGTTATTAACTCGGATGAAGTAAAAAAACTGATTTCTCTGGGCGAGGAAAAGGGTTTTCTTACCTATGACGATATGAATGATATGCTGCCGTCCGATGTCGTATCTTCTGATCAAATTGATGATATTATCGTATATTTCGGTGAAAAAAACATAGATGTCATAGATGCGGAAAAGGAAAGTTCCACAGAGCGAAACAAATTATCGGACGATTCCGACGATCAAAAAGAGCTTGATAAGGAACCTTCGGCGATGGCTTCGCCTCTAGGCAAGACGGGAGATCCCGTGAAGCTTTATCTGCGTGAGATGGGTCTTGTTTCCCTTTTAAGTCGTGAAGAGGAAGTGGAGATCGCCAAACAGATTGAAGAGGGGGAGCGAAAAGTCATGCAGACCCTGTTCAGTCTTCCCTATTTCGTGGAAGAGGTGGTCAGGATCGGGGAACGGCTCAGAAACGGCGATATCCGGATAAAGAGCGTGATTGACAGTCTTGAGGACGAAGCGGGGTTCGTGGAAGAAGAGGTGCACATAGAGCGGGTGCAGGGGCTCATTGATCAGATCGACGAGGTTCACGGGAAAAATACTATTCTGAGAGGAAAGCTGAAGGAAAAAGGAATTGACGAAGCGCGTAAAACGCTCATCGCTTCAGATATAGAAAAAAATACCCAGCGCATCATACTTCTTTGCAAAGAAATAAATTTCAGCAAGCGCAGGGTTAACGGGATGGTGACGAAGCTGAAAAAGAATGTGGACCGTATCAGGGTGATGGAAGACCAGATACAGGTATGCAAGGGAAAAACAGGTCTCTCACTGAAAAATTTAGACGATGTCTGCATGCGCATGAAGAAAAATCCTGAGAAGGAAGAGGCAATTGCACAAGAAGTGAACATTCCTCTTGCCAAGCTGAAGGAATCCGAGAAGGTGGTAAGGAACTCCCGCCGTGAAAGAAGGGTGATCGCCGACAAAATCGGTGCATCGACCGAGTCATTGAAAGGGGTGGTTGCACTCATCAAAAAGGGGGAATACGAAGCAAATGAGGCAAAACAGCTACTTATTCAAGCTAATCTGAGGCTTGTGGTAAGTATCGCCAAAAAATACACCAACCGCGGCCTGCAGTTCCTCGATCTAATCCAGGAAGGGAACATCGGGCTCATGAAAGCGGTGGAAAAATTTGAATATCAGCGCGGATACAAGTTTTCCACCTACGCCACATGGTGGATTCGCCAGGCGATTACAAGGGCAATCGCCGACCAGGCCCGAACGATTCGCATTCCCGTGCACATGATAGAAACCATAAACAAATTGATCAGAACCTCCCGTTACCTTGTGCAGGAATTGGGAAGAGAGCCGAATCCCGAGGAGATTGCGGAAAAGATGGAATTTCCTCTGGAAAAAGTCAGAAAAGTTTTAAAAATCGCGAAAGAGCCCATATCACTCGAAACGCCCATCGGAGAGGAAGAGGACAGTTCTCTGGGGGATTTCATCGAGGATAAGAAAATTATGTCGCCGTCAGATGCCACCATGAGCATGGATTTGGCCAAACAGACGAGAAATATTCTGGCAACACTCACTCCTCGAGAAGAAAAGGTGCTGAGAATGAGGTTCGGTATCAGTGAAAAAGCGGAATTCGATCCCGAAGCTGAAGGGGATGATGTGACGGGCATGATGGAACAGGCAAAGCGGATCGAATCGAACGTGTTGAAAAAAATGAGAGGCGCCTCACGGAGAAGAGAAATAAAAGGGACTGCAAAATAGGTCCTCTTCCCGTCCTGTTTTATGGAACATATTCTTACTGTGACACAACTGACGGCCAATATAAAGGCGTACCTGGAGACCGGATTCGACGTTCTCTGGGTGGCCGGTGAAATCTCAAATCTACGCCGGCCCGGATCGGGGCACCTCTACTTTACTCTCAAAGACGAAGGAAGCCAGGTACGGGCTGTGGTGTTCCGCCGAAGCGCCGCCGCCATCGGTTTCGATATGGAAGAGGGGCTCGCAATCATCTGTCGTGCCCGGCTCTCAGTCTACGTTCTCCGTGGCGAATATCAGCTTATTGTCGAAGCCGCGGAACCGCGGGGGATCGGTACTCTTCAGATCGCTTTCGAGCAACTGAAAAGGCGGCTTGATACGGAGGGACTTTTCGACAAGGCCCATAAACAGCTCCTTCCGCTCTTTCCAGAAAAAATCGGGATTGTGACATCACCCACGGGTGCGGCGATACGGGATATTCTGAATATCACAAAAAGAAGGTTTCCTTCGGGCGACATTCTTGTTGTGCCTGTCAGGGTCCAGGGAGTGGAAGCGGCTGCCGAGATTGCTCATGCCGTTGGCCTGCTCAACACCCTGTCCAACGTGGATGTGATTATTGTGACTCGTGGAGGGGGGTCCATCGAGGACCTTTATCCCTTTAATGACGAACGGGTGGCGCGGGCAATCTATCAATCCCGCATACCTGTCGTATCGGCAGTGGGGCACGAGATAGATTTTACCATTGCCGATTTTACGGCCGATCTGAGAGCGCCCACGCCTTCGGCAGCAGCGGAAATCGTTGTGCCCGACCGGAGGGAATTGCGCAGAGCCGTTGTCTCCCTCGGCGATCGCATGGCCCGAATGTGTCGGAGCTACCAGCAGAGTCAGCAAGAGCAGCTCCGCTTCCTTGCAGAGCGTCTTGTAGATCCCCGAAAGACGATCCGGGATCTGAGACTGTCTGTCGATGATATGCGCGAAGGGCTTGCCCGGCGGATTCACCGGAGTCTTGCCGAAAAAGGGCAGAGATTACAAGAGAATATTCGAGCACTTCGGCGATACAGCCCGAAGGGGGGGATTGCCGAAAGGCGGTACAGGGTGCGAACCTTGACAAAAGATGCCGTTTTTCGGTGTCGTTACTGCCTGGATCGCGCACGGCAACGGTTGAACGAATCCCTGTCTGTGCTGGAAAGTCTGAATCCCCTGTCCGTGTTGCGCCGTGGATACAGTATTGCACGGCAATTACCCGAAGGGAAAATTATCAGGGAGGTGACGTCTCTCACTGAGGGGACCCCCATATCGGTACAGGTGGCAACGGGAACCTTCCATGCGCATGTCACCACCATCATGAAGGAGAGCGGCGATGGCGGAAAAGAAATTTGAAAAGGCCCTGGAAAAACTGGAAAGTATCGTAAAAGCAATGGAATCGGGGGAAATGACGCTTGATGAATCGTTAAAAGCCTTTCAGGAAGGGATAGAGCTTTCACGCTTTTGTATGAACAAGCTCGACGAGGCGGAAAGAAAAGTTGATATGCTCCTTCAGGAAGGCGATGAAGTGCGCATTGTTCCCTTCGCGGAGGAGAAAGAAAGTGCGCAGTAAGGACAACGATGCGTTGAAAAAATACCTGGAGGCACGGAAAAGGATCGTTGACGAGGCTCTCAAGCAGTATGTCCCCGGGGACGACGCCTATCCTCCCTCGCTCTGCAAGGCGGTTCGGTATAGTATATTCGCCGGTGGAAAGCGATTGCGCCCCATTTTATGCATGGCTGCCGCCGAGGCGGTGGGAGGCGACAGTGATGCGGTGCTTCCTGTTGCCTGCGCCCTTGAAATGATCCACACCTATTCTCTGATTCATGATGATCTCCCTGCCATGGATGATGACGAGTATCGCCGGGGAAGATTGACAAATCACAAGGTGTTCGGTGAAGGAATGGCGATTCTTGCCGGCGATGCCCTCCTGACGGAGGCCTTTTGCCTTATGGCGTCCGGAGGCGCCGTCGCGGGGGGTGACGGAAAACGGCTGCTGACCGTCATTCATGAAATAGCTCATTCTGCGGGATTGTTCGGCATGGTGGGCGGGCAGGCGGTTGATCTGGAATCGGAAGGGAAAGAGGTTGATTCCGAGACTCTTCACTATATTCACACACACAAAACGGCGGCACTGCTTCAAGTATCTCTCCGTGCAGGCGCGATCCTTGCCGGTGGAGGACCACAGGAACTTACAGGGCTTACTCAATATGGTGCGAAAATCGGACTGGCCTTTCAGATTGCCGATGATATTCTCGACGTGGAGGGAGATGTAGAGGTATTGGGAAAAGAAACGGGATGTGACGGGGAACGAAAGAAGGCGACTTATCCCGCGCTCATAGGACTCGAGCCCTCCCGGACACGGGCCCGTGAACTGGTAGATGAGGCCCTGACCGATCTTTCCTCCTTTGATGAGTGCGCCGATCCTCTTCGCATGATTGCACGTTTTATTGTAGATCGAACATCATAAAGAAGACTGGTGCTTTCCCGGAAGCCGGGCTTATGGAAGGGATGATACATGGTGGAAAAAGAGAGAACTATGCTGCATCGGGTCAACAGTCCGGCAGACATTCGAAATTTTACTATAGAGGAGCTGGATCTTCTGGCGGAGGAAATTCGGCGGAAGATTATCGAAACGGTTGCCTTGAACGGAGGCCACCTTGGTCCGTCCCTGGGCGCCGTCGAGCTTACCCTGGCGCTTCACTATGTGTTCAACACGCCTGACGATAAAATTATCTGGGACGTGGGACATCAGACCTATGCACACAAGATCATCACGGGGCGAAAAGATGAATTTGGCACGTTGAGAAAGATTGAGGGGCTAAGCGGATTCCCGAAGCGCGAGGAAAGTATCTACGACGTGTTCGGTGTGGGGCACAGCAGCACCTCCATTTCGGCGGGTTCCGGAATTTCCGAGGCGCGGTGCCTTACGGGCCGTAATTACAAGGTTATTTCGGTTATCGGCGACGGGTCCATGTCAGCGGGGATTGCCTTTGAGGGTCTGAATTGGGCCGGCGATCGCCAGAAAGATCTTATCATTGTGCTGAATGATAATGAGATGTCCATCTCTCCTAATGTGGGTGCCCTGTCTTCATATCTGAACCGGATAATGACGGGACAGCAGGTGACAAAGCTGAAAAGCCGCGTGCAGGGGTTCCTGAGAACCATTCCCGGAATCGGTGAACAGATGGTGAAATTCACGAAACAGGCGGAAGAATCGCTCAAAGCCTTTTTTGTACCGGGAATGCTCTTTGAAGAAATGGGGTTCAAGTATATCGGACCGCTTCAGGGACACCATCTCGATCAACTTATAAAAAACTTTGAAAACATACGTGAATTGAAGGGGCCGATCCTTGTTCATGTCGTGACGAAAAAAGGAAAGGGATACAAATTCGCCGAGCAGGAGCCCTCTCGTTTTCACGGTCTGGGTCCCTTCGATGTCGAGACGGGCGCCGCGTCTCACTCTCCGGATACCCCGCCGGCTTACACGGATGTGTTCGGCGAAACCATGGTGCGGCTTGCCTCGGAAAATCCTCGAATTGTGGCAATTACCGCCGCCATGCGCCACGGTACCGGTCTGGACGAGTTTGCCCGCAGCTACCCCGAACGCTTTTTCGATGTAGGCATCGCCGAACAACACGGAGTCACCTTTGCCGCAGGTCTCGCGGTGGAGGGCATTATTCCCGTCGTGGCAATTTATTCCACTTTTTTACAGCGGGCCTACGATCAGCTGCTGCACGATGTCTGCCTTCAGAAACTTCCCATGGTGCTGGCTCTGGATCGCGGAGGTATTGTGGGGGATGACGGCCCTACCCATCAAGGACTTTTTGATTTTAGCTATCTCAGGTCGATTCCCCACATAACGGTGATGGCGCCAAAAGATGAAAATGAGCTTCGACATATGCTCAAGACAGCAGTTGAATGCGGAGTAACCGTGGCTGTCCGCTATCCCAGAGGAAAAGGGGTGGGTGTCCCTCTCGAAGATCCATTGCGGGTCATGGAACTGGGGAAGGGCGAAATTCTCCGTCACGGGAGCGATGTGGCGCTCATCGCCATAGGATCAATGGTTTACCCTTCGCTTCGGGCGGCCGAGATTCTGTCATTGCAGGGGATCGAGGCGACGGTGGTGAACAGCCGCTTTGTAAAACCGCTTGACGGTGAACTTATTTGCGATGTCGCCTCCGCCGCAGGAAAAGTGATTACCGTGGAAGAGAATGTGCTGATGGGTGGTTTCGGAAGTGCAGTACTGGAACTGTTTGCGCAGAAAGGTGTTGCGCCGCGGGCTATAGGACGACTGGGAATAGATGACCGGTTTGTGGAACAGGGAACGCAGTCGGAGCTGAGAAAGCGTTACAAGATCGATGAGGAGGGGATTGTAGAAGAGACACTCCGTATCATGGCGCTTGGCTCATGAGTGATAAAGATAAAAAAATTCGACTCGATAAGCTGATGACTGAACGGGGGCTGGCGTCGTCTCGTGAGCGATCGCGTGCACTGATCCTTTCAGGGAGTGTGGTGGTCAACGAGATAACGATAGACAAGGCAGGACAACTTGTTCCGATCAATGCCGACATCCGCATCAGGGGAGACCAAAATCCCTATGTGAGTCGGGGGGGACTTAAGCTCAAGCATGCCCTTGAGACCTTTTGCATCGATGTGGCGGGATTGGTGGCAATGGATGTCGGCGCTTCCACGGGGGGGTTTACCGACTGTCTGCTGCAGGAAGGGGCGAGAACAGTCTATGCTGTTGATGTAGGATACGGGCAGCTTGCCTGGAAGATGAGAATGGACGAGAGGGTCCACGTCTTCGAACGAACCAATATACGGTATTTTGACGGGGCAGGGATCGATGAACCGATTGATATTGTGACGGTTGACGTTTCCTTTATTTCCCTGAAACTGGTAGTGCCGGTACTCTATCCGCTTCTTCCTGAAGGTGCCCGGCTTCTGGCGCTGATAAAGCCGCAGTTTGAGGCGAAAAGATCTGAAATAGGAAAGGGCGGCGTGGTCAAGGATCGTGAGGTGCATGACCGGGTTGTCGATGAAATTGCAGCGGTTGCAGAAGAAGTGGGTTTTCCCGTAGCAGGCCTGTGCGAGTCGTCACTTCTGGGGCCGGCCGGGAACCGGGAATTTTTTCTTTTTGCCCGTAAGGGATAACGGGCAAGGTCCGGGAAGATGCACATGGAGTGCCGAAACCCGTCTTCAAAAGGGAAATTGCCATGCGCGCAGTTGTCCTGGGTAGTGTGAGAGAATATGATAATAAAACGTGCCAGAACAGCGGGGTTTTGCATGGGGGTGCGACGTGCCGTGGATATCGTACTCGACATTGCCCGGAAGAAGGGGGTGCGGCCCATCTATACCTATGGTCAGCTTATTCACAATCCTCAAACGGTGGAACTGTTAAGAAAACAGGGGATTATCCCCGTTTCAACCATTGGTGAGATCGACGGCGGCATTGTCGTCATACGGGCGCACGGCATTTCTCCTCAGGAAAGGGCGCGATTAAAAGAAAAAGGGGTCGTCATTGTCGATGCGACCTGCCCAAAGGTTGCACGTGTGCAGGCGATTATAAAGAAACATGCCGGGGAAGGATATCATGTCATTATCGTAGGAGACGGTGAGCATCCGGAAGTATCAGGCTTACTCGGCTATGCGGGGCCGAAGGGAATGGTGTTGGGTCAAGGTGACAATGTAGATAATTTCCCTCCCATGGACAGAGTATGTGTGGTTGCGCAGACCACACAGAATGCAAAGCGGTTTGACGAGACCGTACGATCTATCGTTACGCGTTTCCCCCATGCGGTGATATTCAATACCATTTGTGATTCCACGGAGAGGCGGCAGGCTGAAATAAAAAAAATGACCTCCGAAATAGACGCCATGGTCATTGTGGGAGGGAAAAACAGTGCAAATACGAAGCGTTTGTTCGAGATTGCCCGGAGTCAGGGTACACCCTCATTTCATATAGAAACGGCGGACGAATTGCGGCACATCGATCTTGCGGGGGCTGAACGGATCGGCGTATCCGCCGGCGCTTCCACTCCGAATTGGATTACCGACGGCGTAATCGATTATCTGACATTTCATCTGAGGGGAAAGAAACAGAGAAAAATGGAGTGGGTCTATTCCGCCGGTTTCTTTGCCGTCCAAACGGACATCTATTCGGCACTCGGTGCTGCATCGCTCGCTGTGGCGAGCATGCTCCTCCAGGGATTGAGGGTAAGTATGCTCGGCATGGGCATAGCTGCATTGTATGTGTATGCCATGCATACGATCAATCGTCTGCAGGATCGGCATCTGGGGAGAATCACCGGGGGATTCCGGGAAGAAATATATATACGTCACAGAAAGGGCTACATGACTGCGGCAGTATCCGCCCTGTTCCTGGCGTTGATTCTCTCCGCGGCACTCAGTGTGGGTGCGTTCATCTGTCTTTTTGTTATTTCTCTTCTTGGTGTACTGTACAATGTGGTGGTATTCCCGCGAAGCCTGAAAGTAAAACGGTTGAGGGACATTCCCGGGTCAAAAAACATTTTTACGGCCGCCGCCTGGGGTATTGTCACGACATTCATCCCCGCAATGGAAGTGACGATTCATCCAACACCTCCGATGGTGTGTGCCTTTTTGTTCGTCTGTTCGATCGTGTTTGTGAAATCCACATTGTCCGACATGATGGAGGTACAGAGCGACCGGCTTGTAGGACGCGAGACTATTCCTGTGGTCATGGGGGAGGCGAAGGTCCGGGGATTGATAAAGGGGATTGCCCTTTTCCTCGCAGTAATGATTATTGCGGCGGCAGGCGCCGGCTATATTCCGATGGTCGGGACGGCACTGCTTATCTCGGTATTTTATATATGGATTTGTTTGGAACTTTGTGATAAAAGAGCGCAATTTTCGAATGCCGCTCTTGAAGGGATCTTCGGTACAAATTATATTATTGCCGGAGTAAGTGCCGTTCTTTGGTTTCATATCGAGCGGTTTTTTACATGACATACTGATGAGAAAGGCATTTCGATAATGAGAAATAGTTGCCTCACAACCTTTTTGGCGGTTTTTTTATGCCTTTTTCTTTCGGCCTGCGGAGGGCTGCGTTACTCAAAGTGCGCACCTGATGCAGAGACCTTTCACCCCCGGAATATTGCCGTTCTTTCCGTCAATGCAGGGCCATATGAGGAAGAGGGAGGCCGTGCCGAGAAGATAATCACGGAGGTTTTGGAAGAGAGTGGATGGTTTGAGACGGTTCTTTCGCCTGGGTCAATAGCTGAAAGAATAAAGGCCGACATTTCCTTTGCGAAGATAGTTGAGGAATATCTTTTGAAACTGGAAAAGGTCAGTTTTTCCGATCCCGATCTGAGCCGTCGTATCGCGGCTGATATCGGTGTAGATGCTTTCTTGATAGCGCGGGTGAACTTCTGGCAGTATACCGTCAATAAAAAAAAGAAAGAGATTGCTAAGGTAGGATTTGGGATGAATCTTATCGACACATCGACGGGGAAGATCCTGTGGACCTGCGAGCATCACGAGGCGGAGGGTTATCTTATCATGAAGCCGGATCTTGACGGTGTTGCAGAAAAAGTAGTGAAAAAAATGATTGACGAGATGCCCCATTGACGAGTACATCGTGGAGCGTTAACGATTATCATAACGGAGGAATTAGAAAATGGCCTATGTGATTACTGATGAATGTATTGCCTGTGGAAGTTGTGAAGATGAGTGCCCGGTGGGCGCCATCAGCGAGGGCGACGAAAAATATGTCATCGATGCCGAAGCCTGCACCGATTGTGGCGCCTGTGCCGATATATGTCCCGTGGAAGCGATTGTGCCGGGTGAAGAAGGCTAGAAATTTCGTTACCGCCTTTGCGCGTCGAATGCCGCTCCGCCACCCGATCGGATACTCTGTACTCGGGTGGTGTGAAGCGGGATCAAGGCATGATTTATGGCACAATTTATTACCTTCGAAGGGGTGGAGGGTTCCGGGAAGACTACACAGATTTCAAGAACAGGCAAATGGCTGCAAAAGGCGGAAATTCCCTGTCTTATCACTAGTGAACCGGGTGGCAGCCTTCTGGGGAAAGAACTCAGATCACTTCTGCTTAACAGAACTTCCCTGAGGATAGGAGAGAGGGCCGAGCTTCTTCTTTTTGCGGCCGACCGGGCGCAACATGTGGAAGAGGTGATTATTCCGGCGTTGAACGAGGAGAAGGTGGTGATATGCGACCGGTTTTCGGATGCGACAATCGCCTACCAGGGTTCCGGGAGGGGGCTTGATCTGAGCATGATAGACACAATAAATAATTTTGCCTCCTCCTCCATAAAACCGGATGTGACCCTCCTGTTCGATCTCTCTGTCCAAATCGGGCTGGAACGAGTCGCCGGAAGGGCAGTCGACCCTGAAGGCGGAGCGGTGGGGGTGGATCGTTTTGAACGGGAGCGTGTGGATTTTCATCAAAAGGTGAGAGATGCCTACCGGCGGATCGCTGAAAAAGAACCGCGCCGGTTTCGAATCATCGATGCGTCTCAAGATGCCGATGTTGTGTTTCTTGAGGTGTCCCGAATTATTTCAGAGATACTCGGTATCTGATCCCATGTCATTCAGAGATATCTATGGCCATGCACGCGAGATCGATTTTCTCAGAAATTCTCTCAAGAGGAATCGAGTGGCCCATGCCTATCTTTTTTCCGGAATGCCTGGTGTGGGGAAAAAGACAACGGCCGTGGTATTTGCAAAAGCGCTGAACTGCCTGAACGACGGGAGCGACAGCTGCGAACACTGTACATCCTGCAGGAAGATTGCCCATGGTGCCCACCCCGACCTTGTGGTGGTAAAACCGCAAGGGATTGTCATCAAAATAGCAGATATCAGAGAACTGCAAAAACAGATGCAGTTCAGGCCTTTTGAAGGACGGCGGCGGGTGGTGATCATAGAAGATGCCCACAGGATGAATGAAGCGGCGGCCAACGCACTTCTCAAGACGCTGGAAGAACCCATGCCCTACAATGTATTGATCCTGCTGACATCACGCAATGACGGATTACCCCGGACAATACTCTCACGCTGTCAGAAAATTCGATTCAGTCCGGTCCGGCCTGAGACGGTGAAGAGTTACCTGATGGAAACCAGAGCCATGAAGGAAGATGATGCAGCGATTATTGCCGCGGCGTCACAAGGGAGTATAGGGCGGATTCTGGAGCGGGATGAGGAAAGCCGGGAACGGTTCAAGACGGGGACAATAGAAAAGATTGCAATGCTTGATCGAGGGAATGCGCTCTCGCTTTTCTCGATTGCCCATGAATTTGGCGATGAAAGAACGGTTATTATGGAAAAACTTGGGCTTCTGAGGGAGTGGCTTCGGGATATTCTGGTACTGAAAGAAACAGACCGGAGGGATTTTATGCTGCACAGGGATCTCTTGGAGATCACGGAGAATCTGTCGGAGACAATGGGAAGGGCGTCCGCGATACACGCAATAGAAACGGTTGCACGGGCGATTCGCGCCATTGAAAGAAATGCCAACAAGCAGTTGACATTAGAATCGATGCTATTTACACTTTTTCATCTTGTGAGCGTCGAAAATGAGGATGTACACAGAAATAGAATTTCTGTAAAGAGGACATATGGACGATAACGATACCTCATGCACACAGATAGTAGGCGTAAGATTTCGCAGTAAAGGAAAGATTTATACCTTTGACGGTTCCGGGACGGTGGTAGACACGGGCAACAAGGTGATTGTCGATACCGAAAACGGTCCGGCCATCGGAATCATCGCGACATTAGTCAAACTTACCTCCCCGTCGGATCTTCCCAATAATCTCAAACGGGTGATACGGCGGGCGGATGATTCTGATTTGAACACTGAACGGGAAAATGCTGAGCTTGAGAAAGACGCCCTCAAGTTCTGTCGAAAGAAAATAGGCGATCGAGGTCTTCCCATGAGGCTTGTCGACGTGTCCTATCTCTTTGATCGGAGCAAACTTGTTTTTTATTTTACCGCTGAAAGCCGGGTCGATTTCCGGGAACTCGTAAAGGATTTGGTAGCGAAATACCGGACGCGAATTGAGCTGCGGCAGATATGGGTAAGAAGCGAGGCCAAAATATACGGAGGCATAGGGATGTGCGGCAGAGAACTCTGTTGCGTCAGTTTCCTGAACAATTTTGCCCCCGTATCGATAAAAATGGCGAAGGAGCAGAACATGCTGCTTAATCCGGAAAAGATTTCCGGTCTTTGCGGCAGGCTCATGTGTTGCCTTGCCTTTGAATACGATAATTATCGTGACGCGAAGAAATACATGCCGAAAGTGGGAAAAACCATCGATCTTCCCCAGGGAAAAGGAAAAGTGGTACGGCAAAACGTGCTGGATGAAAAGATAGTTGTCGATTTGGGAGAAGGCAGGGAAGTGGAAGTTTCCATCGACGAAATGAAACGAAACAGACAGGGATCGTAACGAGGTCGGAGAGAATTCTATGGACAAATCCTTTTATGTAACCACACCTATTTACTATGTAAATGCATCACCACACATCGGGCACGCCTACACCACCATTGTTGCCGACGTGATGGCCCGATTTTACCGGATGGCGGGATGCCGTACATTTTTTATGACCGGTACCGATGAGCATGGTGACAAAATCGCAGAGGCAGCCATGGGCGCCGGTATGTCACCGAAAGAATATGCCGATGGGATCAGTGCGCAATTCAGGGAACTCTGGCCGGAGCTCAAGATAGAAAACGATTATTTTATACGGACCACCGATGCTGATCATATCGCGGTGGTGCGGTCTATTCTGCAAAAGGTATACGATAAAGGGGATATCTATTTCGGTGAATATGAGGGATTTTATTGCGTGGGCTGTGAACGCTTCTACCGGGAATCGGAGCTGGTGAACGGACTGTGTCCCGATCACAGAACCGTGCCCGAAAATCGCAAAGAAAGCAATTATTTCTTTAGAATGAGCAAATATCAGGACTGGTTGATCGGCTATATCAGAGAAAACCCCGATTTTATCCGTCCTGAGCGATATAAAAACGAGGCGCTTGCATTTTTGAAGGAGCCTCTGGAAGACCTCTGTATTTCCCGTCCCAAAACACGGTTGACCTGGGGGATCGACCTTCCGTTTGACAATAACTACGTGACCTATGTGTGGTTCGACGCCCTTATAAACTATCTTACCGGAATCGGCTATCCCGACGGCGAAAACTTTCACGAATTCTGGCCCGTGGCCCAGCATCTTATTGCGAAGGATATTCTCAAACCGCACGGGATTTACTGGTCCACTATGCTGAAGGCGGCCGGCATCGAGCCCTATCAACATCTGAATGTGCATGGATACTGGAACATCGATGCGGGCAAGATGTCGAAGAGCCTCGGGACTGTAGTGAAACCGCTCGATCTGAAAGACAAATACGGGCTTGATCCCTTCCGGTACTACCTGATGCGCGAGATGGTCTTCGGGCTTGATGCGAACTTCAGCGAAGAGGGCCTTGTGGCGCGTCTGAACTCCGACCTTGCAAACGATTTGGGCAATCTGGTCAGCCGCAGTCTTTCAATGGCGATGAAATATTGCAACGGCGCCGTTCCCGTACGGGGTGCGGACGAGGAAATAGATCGGTCACTTATTGAACGTGGCGAAAACCTTTTGAGCGAGGTAACGGCGGCCTTCACCGCCCTCCAATTCCACAAGGCATTAATATCAATATGGGAATTTATCAATGCCGCCAACAAGTACATCGTCGGGACGGAACCATGGACTCTGGCAAAGGACGGGGCATCCCGGAAACGGTTGGATACGGTGATGTATCATGTGCTGGAGGCCTTGCGTATCGTTGCGTTTATCCTGCACCCCTTTATGCCGGGCACTTCGGAGGAAATTCTGACAAGGCTGGGGATCACATCGACAGGCAGTTTCGCTGCTATCGAACGATGGGGCGGCCTTTCCGCCGGGAATGCACTGAAAAAGGGGGAGGCGCTGTTCCCTCGTGTGGTGCACGAGGCGAAGGAAGAAAAGACGGCCCGCAGGCTTTCCGATGTGAAACCGGAGATCGGGATAGAGGATTTTGATAAGATGGATCTCCGGGTCGCCCGTATCATCGAGGCCGAACGGGTTCCCCAGGCGGACAAGCTCATAAAGATGAAGATAGATGTAGGCGAAGAACGAACCATCGTGGCGGGCATCGGTAAAGACTATGCGCCGGAAGAGCTGGTGGGGAAGAAAATTGTCGTGCTCATCAATCTGAAACCGACAAAAATCAGAGGCGTCCAATCGAACGGCATGCTTCTGGCAACCGAGAAAACCGGCGGCGGATTTACGGTGGTTTCCTTTGACAGCGAGGCCCAGGTGGGAGCGAAGATCCGTTAGGGGAAGTTGATTTTCCCGCAGCGTCGCCGAGGAGATACTTTTTGCTTCTTTTCTCCCTCCGCGTCTCCGCGTCCCCCCCTTTTCTTTCTCCTCCCCCTTGATGGGGGAGGGTGAGGGTGGGGGTGATCTAACTGTCCGAAGGAATTATAATTATCCCCCTCCCCTTAATCCCCTCCCGCCAGGGGAGGGGAAGTGAAGAGGAGTGGCCTCCCGCCAGGGGAGGGAAATGAGAGAAACTCCCGCCAGGGGAGTGGAATAGTACATTTTGCGGTGGTACCACCTATGTTCCTCAGCGTCCCTGCGTCTCCGCGCGATACAGTCTTTTATCTTTTTTAGTATTTTGCCGCGTAAGCGTACGACCAACCCATCTTTCGCTTGAACGCACATTGGATTATAGCTTCCCGTCATGAACACATTTCATGATTGGAGGATGCCCTATGACACAAAAAGAACGCACCGCCCACTGGTCGGCCA
>Ga0272444_10001250_pt1 | contig 24886 bp, 12 predicted proteins | sample SSMForm13_FD_201033 | JGI IMG/M metagenome (GOLD analysis project Ga0272444, IMG submission 201033) | Marine sediment archaeal communities from Little Sippewissett salt marsh, Falmouth, MA, United States - SSM-Form-13 | ecosystem: Environmental > Aquatic > Marine > Wetlands > Sediment ...
GCCCGCATCGGGCCGGCCCTGCGCGCGGCGGCCGCGGCAACCGGCCCCTTTGTCATCTCCGCCAGGGGGGCCGGCGTATTTCCGGGCATCAAGGCGCCGCGGGTGGTCTGGGCCGGCCTCGGCGGAGAGTTGCCGGCGCTTTTCGCGCTCCAGCAGTCGGTGGCCCAGGCCCTGGTGGAGGCCGGCTTTCCACCCGAGACACGGCCCTTCAAGGCCCATCTGACTTTAGGCCGGGTAAAGGGTCGAATCAGGCCGGCCGAGCTGCTGGCCGCCCTGCAGGCGCTGGGGCAGTGGGCGTCGCCGGCTTTCCGGGTGGCGCGCGTGACCCTTTTTCAAAGCGACCTGCGCCCCGGCGGGGCGATCTACACCCCACGCGAGGTGGTGCCATTAAAAGAGCAATTAACCGATCAGGAGGCAATATGAGAGACACCCAGGACAAGGAGAAAGCGGTGGAGTCGGCTATCAGCCAGATCGAGCGTCAGTTCGGCAAGGGGTCGATCATGAAGCTCGGCAGTCGCCCGATCGTCGAGGTCCCCACCATCTCCACCGGCTCCCTGGCCCTTGACCGGGCGCTGGGGATCGGCGGCATCCCCCGCGGGCGTGTGACCGAGATCTTCGGCCCGGAATCCTCGGGCAAAACCAGCCTGGCCCTGCACGCCGTGGCCGAGGCCCAGAAACGCGGCGGGATCGCCGCCTTCATCGACGCCGAGCACGCCCTGGACACCGTCTATGCCCGCAAGCTGGGGGTCAACTGCGACGAACTTCTGGTCTCCCAGCCGGATACCGGCGAGCAGGCCCTTGAAATCGCCGACATGCTGGTGCGCAGCGGCGCCATCGACATCCTGGTGATCGACTCCGTGGCCGCCCTGGTGCCGCGGGCCGAAATCGAAGGCGAAATGGGCGATGCCCACATGGGCCTTCAGGCCCGCCTGATGAGCCAGGCGCTTCGCAAGCTGACCGGCACCATCGGCAAAACCAACACCGCCGTGGTCTTCATCAATCAGATCCGAATGAAAATCGGGGTGATGTTCGGCAATCCGGAAACCACCACCGGCGGCAACGCGCTCAAATTCTACGCCTCGGTGCGCATGGACATCCGGCGCACCGGCGCCATCAAGGACGGCCAGGAGGTGATCGGCAACCGCACCAAGGTGCGTGTGGTCAAAAACAAGATGGCGCCGCCCTTCAAGGAGGCCGAGTTCGACATCATGTACGGCGAGGGCATCTCCCAGACCGGGGACCTCCTGGACATGGGGGTGGCCACCGAGATCATCGAAAAAAGCGGCGCCTGGTACTCCTTCGATGGGGAGCGCATCGGCCAGGGCCGGGAGAACGTCAAGCGCTTCCTGCAGGACAACTCCGACATCTTCGAGAACATCCAGAATCGGGTCAAAGCCGCCTTGGGGCTGCAGGTGCCAGCACCACAGCCGGCCGAACCTGCGCCGGCCGCCGACTGATCCGGCCCGCCGGCCGCATTCGGGGCACCCGGCCCGGGGGACAGGCGCCCCGGGCCCCTGACATCAAACGACACCAGCAACGGAGCGACCCATGACAGGCAACGAGGCACGCCAACTTTTTCTGGATTATTTCGCCAAACACCAGCACCGGGTGGTGCGCAGCTCCTCCCTGGTGCCCCAGGACGACCCCACCCTGCTCTTCACCAACGCCGGCATGGTCCAGTTCAAGCGCACCTTCCTCGGCGAGGAGAAGCGTGACTACGTGCGCGCCGTCACCTCGCAGAAATGCGTGCGGGCCGGCGGCAAGCACAACGATCTGGAAAACGTGGGCTACACCGCCCGGCACCACACCTTCTTCGAGATGCTGGGCAATTTCTCCTTCATGGACTACTTCAAGGAGAAGGCCATCGCCTTTGCCTGGGATCTCCTCACCAACGGCTACGGCCTGCCGGTAGACAAGCTGTGGGTGTCCATCTATCTCGACGACGACGAGGCCCATGAGATCTGGCAGCGTCAGATCGGGGTGCCGGCAGAAAGGATCCTGCGCTTCGGCGAAAAGGACAATTTCTGGGCCATGGGCGACACCGGGCCCTGCGGCCCCTGCTCCGAAATCCACATCGACCGGGGCGCGGCCCACGGCTGCGGCAAGCCGGACTGCCAGCTGGGGTGCGAGTGCGACCGCTTCTTGGAGATCTGGAACCTGGTCTTCATGCAGTTCAACCGCGACGCCGACGGTCGGATGACCCCCCTGCCCAAGCCCAGCATCGACACCGGGATGGGCCTGGAACGGGTCGTCTCCATCCTGCAAAACACCCCCACCAACTATGAGACCGACCTGCTGCTGCCCATCATCGGCAAGGTCGAGGAGATGACCGCCAAGCGCCTGGGCGCCTCGGCCGAGGCCGATGTGGCGATGAAGGTGATCGCCGACCACAGCCGGGCCACGGCCTTTCTGATCGGCGACGGCGTGCTGCCCTCCAACGAGGGCCGCGGCTACGTCCTGCGGCGCATCATGCGCCGGGCGATCCGCTACGGCCGCAATATCGGGCTGCTCAAACCGTTCCTGCACGAAACCGCCGGGGTGGTCTTCGACATCATGAAGACCGCCTACCAGGAGCTGGGGGAGGCCCGGGCGTTCATCACCAACGTCATCAAAAACGAGGAGCTGCGCTTCTCCGAAACCCTGGACCATGGGCTCAAACTCCTCAACGACACCCTCTCCGAGCTGCGCGCCAAGGGGGTCGACACCGTCCCCGGCGAGGTGATCTTCAAATTGTACGACACCTTCGGCTTCCCGGTGGACATCGTGCGCGACGTGGTCCGCGACCGGGGCATGACCCTGGACATGCCGGGCTTCGAGGGCGAAATGGCCAAGCAGCGCGAAAAGTCGCGCTCGGTGGCCGCCTTCACTCAGATCAGCGAAGCCTACCGCGGCCTCTCGGCCCAGGGCGTGAGCCCCCGCTTCGTGGGCTACGATGACCTTTCCTGCCAGGCGCAGGTACTCTTGATCGTGCGCGACGGCGCGGAGGTCGAAAGCGCCCAGGCCGGGGAGACCGCCGAGGTGGTCACCAGCGAAACCCCGTTTTACGGCGAATCCGGCGGTCAGGTGGGCGACCAGGGCGAAATCACGGCGCCGCAGCTTGCGATGACTGTCAGCACCACCGTCAAGGACCCCACCGGGATGATCATCCACAAGGGCGAAATCACCGCCGGCACCCTCCGCAAGGGGGACGCGGTGACCCTCACGGTGGACGGCGAAAAACGCCGCGCCACCGCCTGCAACCACACCGCGACCCACATTCTGCACGCCGTTTTGCGCAAGGTCCTGGGCGACCACGTGCGCCAGGCCGGCTCGCTGGTGGCCCCCGAGCGCCTGCGCTTCGACTTCACCCACTTCTCCCAGGTGACGCCCGCGGACCTGGACCGCATCGAAACCCTGGTCAACGATCGCATCCGGGAGAACCTGCCGGCCGAGACGGCCGAGATGGCCGCCGATGAGGCCTTCAAGTCAGGGGCCACGGCCCTCTTCGAGGAAAAATACGGCGACCGCGTGCGGGTGGTCTCCCTGGCCGACTTCAGCCAGGAGCTCTGCGGGGGCACCCACACCGAACGCACCGGGGACATCGGTGTTTTCAAGATCGTGATGGAGACCAGCGTGGCCGCCGGGGTGCGCCGTATCGAGGCCATGACCGGCGCCGCGGCCCTCGCCCACCTGCAGCAGCAGGCGCACATCGTCCAGAACGCCGCGCGCCTCTTGAAAGACAAGCCCGAAGGCCTGATCCAGCGGATCGAAGGCCTGCTCAGCAACCAGAAGGCCCTGGAAAGGGAGGTCGAGCGGTTGAGCGGCCAGCTGGCCAGCGCCTCGGCCTCGGACGCCGAGAAAGCGGTGCGCACCATCAACGGCGTCAAAGTCCTGGCCAGCCGGGTGAACGCCGACAGCCCGGGGGCCCTGCGCGAGCTGGCCGACCGCTTCAAGGAGAAGCTGCAGTCCGGCGTGGTGGTGCTGGGTGCCGCCAGCGGCCCCAAGGCGCTCCTGATCGCGGCCGTCACCAAGGACCTGACCGGGCGCTTTCACGCCGGCAATATCGTCAAGGCCGTGGCCGCGCTGGTGGGCGGTGGCGGCGGCGGCCGGCCCGACATGGCCCAGGCCGGCGGCACCCAGCCGGAAAACCTGGACGCGGCGCTTGAGAAGGTCTACGAGCTGGTTCAGGGCTGAGCGTCGCAGGGTTGATTCAGGGGTCCGCAGCACCGCCGGCCGTGAACGCTGAACCGCCGCAGGGGCCCCGGCAATGCGGTTTCCCCGGCTGCCGGCCGGAGTCTTACTCGGGAAACGGACGGGCCCCGCTTTTGACCTGCATGACGAGGTTCAGATCGTGCTCGGCGGCCGGATAGGAGCCGCCGGCGAGTTTGAGGGCGCGCTCGTGGTGTTTGATGGCCTCGTCGAACTGGCGCTCGTAGAACAGCACGTTTCCCACCCCGTTGACGGCGCCCGGGTCGTCTGGGTTGATTCCCAGCGCCGTCTCGAAATGCATCCGGGCCCGGTCCAGGTACTTCTTCCGCTGCGTCGGACTCAACAAATCGGTCCCGCCCGAACTGGCATACACGTTCTTCGCCGCATAGCCCGCCAGGGTGTGCAGGTAAACGTCGTCGGGAAAGGACGCCAGCGCCTGGTCGATGTGGGCCAGATTGGCGTCGATGAGCGCGATCGCCCGGGCGCGTTCGGCGCGAGTCTTTGCGAAAAGCAGCTCAAGCCCCTCTTGCTGCTCCACGCGGAGCCGCTCCCGGATATCCGCCAGGTATGACGCCCCCCCACCCTCGGGAGCCGGTCCCGGCAACACTTTCTCCACGGCTTCAGGCGAGACCCGTTGCCCGTGAAAGGGCCCCAGCCACCACCAGCCCGCCACGCCGATAGCAACCAGGATTGCGACCGCCGCCGCCAGCGCAATCGGGCGGCGCGCCCAGCGCCGCTTGCCGTGCGACCCGACAACCTGGATCAGCCGCGCCACATCCGATTCCCAATCGTCGTCGCGCAGCTTCAGGGCGTTGATGCGCGCAAGCTGCCCGAGGCTGCCGGGCAGCTCGGCGCCCCGCGGCATGCGGGCCTCGTCGATCAGAATCGGAATCACGCGGGCGGATCGTTCGAGGGCCAGTTCCAGCTCCACGCGGTTCCAGTCCGCCGGGTCATCCAGACGCCGAGTGCCCGCCGCGTCACGGGCTGTGGCCCAGTTGGGGCCGATCAGGGCAAGAACGATGACATTTCCGGTCAGGCTTTCCTCGATGGCCCGGACCCAGTCCTCCCCGGCGCCGATGCTGTTCTTGTCGCGGAAGATCGCACTTTCGCCCATGCGCCTGGCCAGCGATTCCCGCAGCCTACCGGCGACCATTTGGGAATCGCTCCGGCGATAACTGATGAAAATCTTCGGCATCTTCGCCTCCGTGACATGGGCCTGCCCCGCGTCGGTATAGCCGATGAAAGCACTCAAGGGCGAGCGCCACTGCGGGAACTGTCCAATTGCCGCCCTTCCGGCACCCAGGCATGAGGCTGCGCAGGACGGCAGCAGAGAAAAAAAGTGGGGGTTCTTTCGGGCGTGCGGCTGTAAGGCGAAGGTGAGGCGATCGACGAAAGTGAGCCGCTGCTATTTTTCGATAGCAGATTCGATGGGGGATTGCAAAAGTTCCGCCGGAGCCATCACCCGCGGCGGAATCATCAAGCGGCACCAAAAGTTCAGCAGCAGCCAACGACACACTTCAATTGGGTGAGAAAAAGCAACCGATGGATTAGGCAGTCCTCTGGAACGAATGTTGTTCCTCTCAGAAAACCCCCAGCGGGGCGCCTACCCCAAGGAATTGCTTGCCACTGGCCTGGCAGATGATGATTTTCGACTTTGCAAGGGCGACTTTTCCGGGCTCTGAAAAATTCCAGCGAAAGAAAGAAGGACCGGCCCAGCGGCCGCCCCCCAAGCGAAAGGGAGGGCGAGTGGCGGCAGTCAACCCGCAGATCGGTTTGCCCGTGAACACCCGCGCGTCTGGCAAGAATTGCGTCCGGGGCGTTGCGCTTGACTTGTCGCGGGTGCTTGAATAAAAAAGGGATTATCTGGCCGTGAACTGGAATTTCCTTTTCGAGTTGCCTTTAGGCGAGGACCATTTCATTGAGGGCATCCCGCAACATTTCACGGCACGCCTCAAGATCCTTTCTTAAAAAAAAATCCGGAACCCCGACCCGAGCCACTGTCTCCAGGAAAACGGCCAAATGGTCCTGGTATTCGAGCTCCAGGGCCGGATCTTTCTGCAAAGCGCCCTTAAACTGCTCGCCCACATCGCTCTCGTCATCAGCCAGCGGCTGCGGGTGCAGTCCCAGGAAGTCCGGATGCTCGCTGACGATTAGGGGCCCGGCCGGCGGGCCCCCCAAAAAAACTCATCCCCATCGGCCATAGCGCGCGTCATCGGCCTGCCCCGTTCGGCGAGGAGGTTCCCATGAAATGCCCCGGCTGCGCTCACGTGAATGCCCCCGATGCCCGCTTTTGCACCCAGTGCGGACGGATGCTGGGCGGCTTCTGCCCCGGCTGCGGGGCCGTCAATCCGGCCCAGGGCAGATTCTGCAGCCAGTGCGGCGCGGCGTTAACGGCCGGCCCCTTCGCCGATGCCGCGGCGCACCCGCACGTTTGCCCGCCCGAGGAGAGACGCGCTTTTCCCCGGCCCGCCGCCGGGGAGCGCAAGCACGTCACGGTGCTCTTCTCCGACATGTCCGGCTACACGGCGCTTACCCAGCGCCTGGACCCCGAGGAGGTCCGCGACCTCATGGCGCGCCTGACGCACGAGATCACCCGCGTGGTGGCCCGCTACGAGGGCTTTATAGAGAAATTCGCCGGCGATGCCGTCATGGCGGTCTTCGGCGCCATTCAGGCCCATGAGGACGACGCCATCCGGGCCATCATCGCCGCACGCGAGATCCACGAGCGCGTGGCGGCCTACAGCCGCAGGTACGAGGAAGAGATCGGGCAGCGCCTGGCGATGCACTCCGGGATCAACACGGGACTGGTGGTTACCGGCAGCGTGGACTTCGAGGCGGGCACCCACGGCATCGCCGGTGCGCCGCTCAACATCGCCGCCCGGCTGTGCGGCCTGGCCGGGCCGGGGGAGATCCTGGTGAGTGATGACACCTACCGCCACGCCCTGGGCTATTTCAATTTTCTCACCCTGGACCCGGTGGCGGTCAAGGGTGTTAGCGTCCCGGTTCGGATCTACCGGGTCGTATCCTTGATCGACCGGCCCCAGAAGATCCACCGCTTCCACGGCCTGCGGGCCGATCTGATCGGCCGCAGCCCGGAGCTCACCACCCTGGCAGAGGCTTTAGAGCAGGTGCGGGCCGGAAACGGCCGCCTGGTGTCGATCTGCGGCACCGCCGGCACCGGCAAGAGCCGCCTGGTGGAGGAATTCAGGGCCGTCGCCGGCCGCGCCAAGGTCAACTGGCGCGAGGGCCAGTGCTACCCCTATTCCCGCAACTTCACCTACTTCCCCTTCATCGATCTTTTGAACCGCACCCTGGGCATCGAGGAGGGCGACGCGGCGGAGCGCGTGCGGGCGAAGATCGAATCCGGTCTCGATTTCGTCGACCACCGGGAGGAGGTGGTGCCCTACGTCGGCCGCCTCTACAACTTCGACTACCCGCAGCTGACCAAAATCGGCCCGGAAACCTGGCGCCAGCGACTGCAGAAGGCGATCCTGGACATCCTAACCGCCATGAGCCGCCGCGCGCCGACGATCATCTGCCTGGAGGATCTGCACTGGGCGGACCCGTCATCCCTTGAGCTGATCCGCTTTCTCCTTTCGGACTTCCGCTACCCGGCCCTGGTGATCCTGGTCTACCGGCCTACTTTAAGCCTCTTGTCCCACCAGCAGACCGAAAACCTCGGCGAGGCATATGTGGAGATCCGACTGGAGGACCTATCGCCTGCGGAAACCGAGGCGATGGTCGGCTCGCTTCTGAAAAGCGACGCGCTACCCCCGGAGTTGAAGCGCTTCGTGCGCGACAAGGCCGGCGGCAACCCCTTCTACCTCGAGGAAATCATCAACTCCCTGGTGGAATCCGAGACACTTTCGCCTGAAAAAGACGGCTGGGTGCTGCGCAAAACCATCAGCGAGGCCCGGATATCGGCCACCGTGCACGGGGTGATCGCCGCCCGGGTGGACCGCCTGGAGCCTGCGGTAAAATGCATCCTGCAGGAGGCGGCGGTGATCGGCCGCTCCTTTTCCCACGACATTTTATGCCGCATCACCGATTGCGACACCGATCTCTGGCACCACCTGGGCAGCCTGGAGACGCTGGACATCATCAAGGCCCGCAGCTTCAGGCCCTCGGTGGAATACATCTTCAAGCACGCCCTGACCCAGGAGGTGGTCTACGGCGGTCTCGTGACTGCCCGGCGCAGGGCGATCCACGAGCGGGTCGCCCGGGTGCTGGAGAAGCTCTACGCGGATCGGTTGCCCGAATCCTACGAGGCCCTGGCCTACCATTTTCAGCGCGGCGCCTCCCCCGACAAGGCGGTGACCTACCTGGCAGCCTCCGGTGCCAAGAGCCTGGGGCGCTATGCCCTGGAGGAAGCCCACCGCTACTACCAGAGCGCCTACGACCGGATCGGGCAACACTTCACTCCGCCGGAAAGCGACCGCCAGAAGATCGCGCTGATCAACCAGTGGGCGTTCGTCCATTACTACCGCGGGCGCTACGAGGAGCTGCTGCAGCTCTTGAGCGACCACAGAAAGACCGCCGATCGGCTCAGCGAAGACAAAAACCGCGGCATGTTCCACGCCTGGCTGGGCTGCGCCCTGTGGCATCGCGAACGGTTCCGGGAGGCCCACCAAACGCTTCTGACGGCCCTTTCCCTGGCCAAGGACAAAGAGGATATGGCCTTCGTCGGCTATGCCAGCTGCTGGCTGGCCTGGGTCTGCAGCGAACTGGGGCTGCTGGACGAAGCGCTGGCTCACGCCGCAAAGGCCCAGGAGATCTACCGCGCGGGGGAAAGCGATGACTTCATCTACTTCAGTTCCGTCGCCGCCACAGGCTACGCCCTCTGGCACAAGGGCGAGATGGCGGAGACCGCGGCGACCGGCCAGGACCTGCTTAAATTCGGTCGCGAGCACGGGGATTACCGCGCCAAGGGCATGGGCTACTGCTGTCTTGGCTGGAGCGCCCTGATCGGGGGCGACATCCCTGATGCCTGCCGGTTTTTCGAAAAAGCCGTCCTGGTCTCGGTCGACCCCTGGTACGCGATCTTCCCGAAGTTGGCCCTGGCCTATGGCCTGATGGTAAACGGAAGGGTCCACGAGGCCAAGCGCCAGATCGCCGAAGGCGAGGCCTTCTGCAAGGAGTTCGGGGCGGAGTTCGGGGGTCAGCCGGCGCGCTTTTTCAAGGGGGTGATCCTGGTGGGTGAAGGCCGCGTCGACGAGGGGCTCTCGCTTTTGGAGGAGTGCTGCCGCAACTGGCGCCAAAACGGCAGCAAGCTGCGCTTTGCCGCCTTCGGGGCGATGGTCGCATCCGTCTATGCGGAGCTTTACCGCAAGGCCCGCGCCGGGGGCCAGGCTGAGTTGGCGCTTTCCACCCAAAAGCAGGCGACGGCCTATTTTGAGAACGCCGTCGAATCGGCCGCGGAGATCGGCGCCAAGGGGACCCTGGCCCGGGCCTACCGAGCCTGGGGCCGTTTCTACCAGGAGCAGGGCGACAGCGACCAGGCCAGGGGGTGCTTTACCGCGGCCGCGGCCTACTTCCGTTCCTGCGGGGTGGAAACCCTGGCGCGACAGGCCGAAGAAGATCAGCGGGGCCTTGAGGCAGACCCGGGGGCGGGGCCCACGGGATAGGGTCGGTGGGTTGTATGTGCTCGGTCCAGGAGGTTGCCGCTCACCGTCGAAGAACCCGGTGGGATCGGCGCCGTTTGCCTTTCCGTCCCATGCTGCCGGAGAGCATCAGCATGACGGACATCTTCGTCGCCTGCCGACCGGCAGGGGACGGCTGACGGGGTGTGGCGAGAGAGCTGCTACGGTGGGTCCACCAGCTTCCCCGCTGCCTTGACCGCACGTTTGAACCGGTTTTATCGCTTACCGGGCAGCTTCAATCTTGGGGGCGATGGGGATGATACGGGTTTGTTGGCCTCCAGGTCCCACCCCGCCTGGACGTTTCCGCCGCCGGTGCCGTCTGCATGTTTCTGTTTGACGTAGGTCTGCTCAATCTTGCCGTAGGTAAAAGAGACCGTCTCGGTGGGGTCCCCGCCGCCGTCCCCGCTGACGGCAACACCGCTGACGGTAACTTCGCTCATCTTGTATTCCATGAATTTCAGCCTGTCTCCGCCGGCCCGGCAGAGTTCCAGAACGACCTCCTTGACGTGCTCCCCTTTGGCGCATGCCACGAAAAGCGGGGGTGTTGCGGCATCCAGTGACTTCACGATGGTAAGATCCGCAAAATCCGCCCGCCGGCTCGACCCACCTCCGGAGCCAGCCTGGAATGCCCTGGCCTGCTGGTTGCAGCCCCAGGAGAAAGAGAGAACCGCGATCCACTCCCGATGCCTGTCATCGGTGCTTTCACCTTTGATCCCATCGATTCTCAAAAACGCATTCGCCGGCATGGAGGGGGCCTCCTCTGTTTTTTGGGGATTGGGCTCAAGCTTCGGGTCCGCGCGGCGCCTGAAACGCGCTTCGTTTCCTGCCGGGGGCGGCAACGACAAAAACGGTGTGCGTGCCTCACGGCGCATTTTCAGCCAGGATGCCGTCACCTTCGCCGATGGGCTCCTCGCCCGTCATGAGGTGAAACATATTGGGGTTCTGCTCATACCAGCCAAACTTTATCGGTTTTTCGTTGCGCAAGAGATCCACCATCGTTGCCATTTGCTGATAGTCCATGTGCCCGTAGAAGCGCTGACCGAAGGTCGTGGGCGCCGACGCATCGGGAATTGGACCGTCTTTATGGAATTTTAGCAAGGCATAAAACCCATCGCCCATCAGTTGAACCCCGCCGTAGTAGTTTCCCTGACCGCCCACCGACACCTTGTAGCTGGTGATTTCATACCATTTCCACGCCATGGGACACCTCCTTTATGATGTGATGTTGGTTGCCGTTCCAGCCCCGCCCTTTGCGGCGCATTCACGCCCCTTCCCCTGGTCCAGGCCGGGTTCGGATCCGGCAATATCGGTGAAGGGAAAACAAGCGCTTTCCGGTTCACATGCACCGTCCGCGTGCAGCGCGACAGGACAGGTTGGGCCGGCTTTCAGATCGCGTTTCGAATCATCGTCAAGGCCTCCTCGATCCTGGCATTGGGCGCCTCGTAGACTTCCAGGATGAAATCCAGGTGCTCCCCGATGGAGGCCATCTGCCGGGGGCTGGTGCCCCGCAGGCCGGCATCCCGGTACTTTTCCACGATGGCCTTGGCGTCCTCTTCCATCTTTTGGGCGGCCGCATTCGGGTTGGCCAGGAGCAGGACCAGCAGGCAATCCGCTTCGGCCACGGCACCCCAGAAATCGGGTTTTTTTTCATAGCGCTTGCGGGCGATGTCGATGGTTTGGCGGCATTCGGTTACCAGTGCCTGTTTCCAGGTCGCCGCACGGGATTTGCGGATCCGCTCCAGAAGTACCCTGGCCAGGGCATAATTGGTGAAGGCGTAGGGGTCCTCGCGGTCCAGGTCATAGGCGCCGCGGTAAGTGTTCATCATGCTTTCAAGTGCTTTTTGCCTGTCTTCACGGGTTTCGAGAATATAGACCTGGCGTTTGAAGGCCCCGCCCAGGAGGTTCAGCCGCTCGATGCTCTCGCCGGTTTGCACCAGACGCTCCAGGGTGTCCAGCGCCTGGCCGACCTCTTCCAAAAGTTTCCGGTGCCTTTTTTCACGTTCCTCGCCGGCCTTCAGCCGTCGCAGATCCTGCCACGCCGCAGCGGCTGCACGCACCTTGAAATTGGCGGCCTGCTCCACGGCCCGCATGGGGCAGTCGCCCCGGTCGGCCTTGATGGCCTTCTCCAGCCAATCCGCCGCCTTGCGGTAGGCACCGGTTTCGCCCCAGGCAAAACCCAGGGCGGCGGCCACATCGGCGCGCTTTGGCCATTTCTCGCGGTGGGATTCCGGGATCCGTTTGATGTATTTTCCGATCTGCTCCCCCATGGCGGCGAGCGACGATCCATCGGGGTCTGGGGCCTGCATTTGCATCCGGATCCACTGGGTGTGGTTGTCCAGGTCGGCAATCAGTTCGCGGGGGGTGAAATAGGCCCTTTTCTCCTTTTTCGTCTCCGGGGAGCCGTCTCCGTGCAGCCGGAACGCGGGGTCGCCGTAGCACTGATAGGCGCCCCAGGTGTTGACGTTGGGAAAGCGCAGATGGATTTCCTGGCGCGCCGCCCTGACGGCCTCGCCGAAGGCCTCCCCGGAGAGCAGGCGGTGATAAAAGGTTTCCGCAAAGGTCTCGGCGGCAGCGTCATCCACGGCCCAACCGGCTGCCACCACCGCCTTGACCCCCATGTCGATGAACTGCATGGCCAGGTTGGCCGCCAGCAGGCCGTAGGCGACCTGGGACGGTGGGCCGGTCTTGCCCAGGTGGCAGCAATTGACGAAGACCAGTTCCGGCACCCAGCGCATCTGTTCCACATCCCCCGGCGTCAGGATGGTGTTCTTGCCGATGACCATGCCGGAAATGCGCTTCGGGGTTTTCCCGACCTCCTCGGAATCCTCGGCGCTCACCGGGTCGTCGATCTCGAATTCGTGCACCCCGTGGCCGGCCAGATGCAGGATCCGCCAGGCGTCCTTGTGGAGCCCGGAGAGGATGGCGTCGGTTCGCGCGTCGATGCAGCCGACGGCGCGGAACCCGTTGGCGTTCAGCATGGCCAGCACTTTCTGGGCCTCGCTGCGCGCACCGGGCAGGTCGCCGAAGGCGTTCCAGCCCTCCAGGTCGGGGTTGCCGATCACCAGTGCGGTAGGGTCCACGGCGTGCGCCGGGTGGGGCCGAAACTTGGGGGTCTTGCGCTGACGGATCAGCCCCGAGGTCACCGCCGGCGGACGTCCCGAATGGCTCCAGCGATCCTCCAGCAGTTCCCACGGGAAACGGGCGGACGCGTCATCCAGCAGCAATACCAGATCGTCCTGTTTGGGGGCCTGTTCCTTGAGTCGATTGGGCAGAAGCATCTCGAAGAGGGTCTTGGCCACCTCGGGATTGGCGCTGGAGGATCGCGAGGCCTGCAGGATGAAGCGATCGGCCAGGCGCAACTGGCCGGTGGCAAGGGTTTCCTCGGCCCTGGCGCGGTTTGTGGTGGCAACGAAGCGCAGCAGATCGCTTTCTTCTTCACGGACGATTTCCAGCCGCTGCCACCACCCCTCGGCCTCGCCGTATCGGATTCGGCGCCGCCCGCCCTGCCCCGCTTCGACCACCCGCGCGGGCCAGTCCAGCGCCAGGTTCAATTCGCCATCGGCAAGAGCCACTTCCAAGGCTTCGGCGGCGGTGATGGCGACATCTTCGAACAAGTCCAGAAATTCGATCCGATCGATCACCACGCGGTCCTCCATGCGGGCATCGACCAGTTTGCGGTTGACCGCTACGGCCCCGCGCAGAATGGCGCAAACGGAATCCCGGATGCTCATGCCGCCGGCGCCCGTGGCCACCAGGAGGGAGGTGATCCTGACCGAGCGGGACCCCCCCATGGGCCCGAAGCGTTCATCCGGCCACTGCGAAACCTTCAGGGCATAGTCCAGCAGGGCGTCGTGCACGCAGGACGTGAGAAGGTTGGGCGAGATCTCGCCCACCTGCCCCAGCCCGACGACGATGGCGCCTCCCGGCTTGGCATCTTTTTTCCGGTTGAAGAACAGGGCGTGGGTGCCCAGCCGCCCGGGATAGATGCCCAGATCGCGCCGCTGGGTAAGCATCTTGTCCAGCCGGCAGTTCAAGGCCTCCTCCGCGCTGACGATGGTGTCCCCCCAGTAATGGCCCACCAGGACCGGGTGGGAGGCGTAGGCCAAATCACCATGCCGGACGCTGACCGTGATGGCGGGCACCCCCCTGCCTGCCGCGGCCGGGTCGAAAGGCCGGCTGGGGCCGAAGCCGAAGCTCCGCAGGCCCTGCTCGTCGGGAATGCCGTCGCTGGGGGGCACGCTGGGCATGCTAAAAAGGCCTTCCGGCCGCCGCCCCGCGCGAACCGCCAGCGGCGGCACCTGTGACAGGCGGCTGGTGGCCCCCGTCATCAGCAGCTCGAGATACCCGGGAAATGCCCGTTTTTGGGCACACAGCTCGTCGTGGGCCGTGTCCTCCAGATACCAGACCGGCACATTGCCGATGGCGCCGGAGGCCCAGGTCACGGTGCCGTCGCCTTCCGAGGTGCCCTTGAAGTCCAGCCGTTTTCGTCCGGCCAGGCGGGGCTCCTCGTAGGGGACCAGTTCATAATCGGCCACCGTGGCCCTCTGGGAGCCCGCCACGTAAACGCTGAGCTTGGGGTCGGGAACGGTTTTGCCCAGGGCAACCCAGGTGGTTCTGGCCTTTGCCAGAACCGTTTCCCGGGCTGTTTGCCACTCCGCGGCCAGTTGCTGTTGCAGGTCCCGCCAAAGGTCCGGTTGGCTGAAATCCGGATCCCCCGCGGCGAAGGGCAGCAGTTCCAGGAGGCCGGGGAACTCCCGGACGATATCGATGATCGCGTCCAGGTTGTTTTTCAGGTCTAGCAGGGCGAGCTTGGCCTGGGTGGGGTTGAAACCGGTCAACCAGCGCATGGCCTCGTAGGAGCCGTGGTTGGGGGTGCCCAGCATCATGAAGCGGCTGTTGGGCAGCGCCGCAATCCGCTGCCAGAGTTCGGCGCCGCGGCCGCCGTCGCCCATCATGGCGCGCACCACGAGCCCCCCCATGGAGTGGGCGATGATGTGCACCGGCTGCTTCATGCGCTCGGCCTGGGGCAGCCAGTCTGCCAACCGGTCGGCCAGTTTTTGGGCCGCATCGCGAACCGAGTCGCGCCAGTTGTAGGGGAATATCTCCACGCGGTGGCTGCGCGCCAAAAACTCCAGCAGGGGACCGTAAAACTGGTCCAGCAGATCGGTTGGATCGATCTGGGTTTGGGGCGGCTTGAGCCGTGCCAGCCCCCCCCACATCAACGCCCAGTAGTTCAGCCAGACCGGTTCGCCGTCCACGCTCAAGGCGCTGCCCATGGTCCCCGGCAGCACCACCGCCAGGGGCCTCGGCGTGCCGCTCGCCCGGCTGCGGCGCACGGCCTCGCGCCAGCGCGGCTCCTCGTGCTTGGCTTTCTCGATCGGCTGGAAACCCCCGTCGCCGGCATCGACACGGGTGAGGCCCGAGACCAGCCAGTTGATGCTTTTTTTGTTTTCGAAGTAGTTGAAATGGCACACCGCGGCGCCCTGGTCGAACTGAAAGCGGGCACCTTTTTCCGGGCGCCGGATACCGCCGAACATGGAACCGGTGTTGACCACCAGGTCATGCTCGGCGCCGTAGAACCAGTCGGTGGCCAGCAACTTGATCTGCCCCCAGAGGGTTTCGCCCTCGATATCCCCGGAGATCACCGAGAGGTCGGCCACCGTTTTCAGGTGCGGGTGGTGCAGCAACCGGGTGAGGGCCGAGCCCGGCATCATCGCCTCCAGACCCGGCAGGGTCCGGGGGTCGGTGCGTTCTTTCACCACCGCCAGCAGAAAATCCACCGCGTCCCCGAAAAACCCCTTGCCGCTGATGAAATCCAGCACCGACAACCACCGGTCCAGCCGCCCAGAAGCCAGGGTCGTGCCGCGCGCCGGACAGGCCACCCGGACGAAGCGGGTCACCTGGAACTTTTTGAGATCCAGAAGGTCCCGCAACGCTTCCAGCAGGCCGCGGTCCTTCACATAGGCCTCGTCTCTGGCCTCCTTGGATTTGGAATCCAGGGGCTTCAAGCCAAGCTGCCGAGCCATGGTGCGGTCGGATTGGAAGAGTTCCGCATAGTCGCTTTTGAGGGGATCGTTTTGCGTGTCGCGCTGGCCAAGGCAGAGCAGCTCTCCCACCAGCCCGCCCCGGGAGTGGCTGACCAGGTGAAGCTGCGCACCCTGCGGCAGGAGCTTCGCCAGGATCTTCGCCAGTTCCAGTGCGTTTTCGATGGGGCTTTGGGTCAGCGAGCGGTGCTCGAAGGCAAAAACGCGCTCGCCGTACGTCTCCCCCAGGACCTTGCGGGCCTGCTCCCCCTGGGCGTTTTGAGCTTCCCACAGCTTGCCGAAACTCCCCCGGGTGCTGGAGGCGGTGCCGTGGAGAAACACCAGTATCGGCCCCTGACCCTCGCCAATGGGGTTTTCGGTACTTACCGGCAGAAGGGAAAATTCCCCCGTCATCTGACAGCGGTAGAGCCCGGGGGGGTTGCCGCCAAGCTGCTTGGCCTCGAACTTGTGGCTCAGGGCGTGGGCGGTTTTGCCGGCCAGATCGATGCCGAAGAAATCCAACACCCGGATGCCCAGCTTCAACCAGCCGCGTTCGCCCCGCTGCCGGATGCGGCTGGGCTCCTGCAGGGCGATCTCCCAGGCGGCCTCGCCTCCCCGGCCGAGGACCCGGGTGCCGTGCTCGGCGATGAGGTCGTCGGCCCGGGTCCACAGGACGAAGCCGTTGTCGAGCTCCACCCGGACCACCTCATCCGCCTGAACCGCCATTTCGGCGGCCCCTGATTCCCGCAAGCCCCGGGGCAGCAGCCGCCGATTGGAGGAAATGGCGACCTCCCGGGTGGCGAGGCTCCCGGTGGTGCCTTGCAGGCCGGCCACATGAAATGATTTGGCAGCGGTCATGGCGCACGCTCCTGTTTTTTTCATGGGTTTTCAAGAGGGATGCCCGACCCGTGCCGACCGGGAGGCCTTCCGCCCCGCCGGCGGCATAAAGACATTGGGGGCCGGATCATCGATGGCTAGCCCACCTTTTGAGCCGTCCATCCGAACGGATGGTTGGACCACCAGGTGATCCCCGAGATGCGCGACAGTGTCCAGGTATGCACATAGCCCACGAATCTCTGATTATTGGAGGCGGAGAAAGCAATTCTTATCTCGACCTTGTAATCGGTGCGCTTGGATCCGGCTCCCAACTGGTTGGGATCGAAACCACCCAACGTCCCCGAAAAGGGATAGCTCTTGTTATCACTGCCGACGTAAGTCCCCGAAATGCTCCAAACCGGCGCTGCATAGGGCGCTTTTGTCACCACGCGATAGTTCCAGATCCGGGTGACTTTCAGGGTTCCCCGCCAGCCGTCGTGGTCCATGGACCAGTCCCCTCTCAGCCACTCGGCATTGCTGGCGACATCAGCGGTCGGATCCCCGAACAGGTTGTACATCACGGTGTTGTCCAAGTGATGGCTGGAGGTCCCGTGGTTGAGCACCATCTTGGTCTTGGCATAGCGGATAATGGCGGCCGGTGTCTGACATTTGCCGGTCATCACGGCATCGAACATGTACTTGGCGAAATCGTTGTTGGGGTATGTCCAGGAGTTGCGCGATGAAGCGAAAACCGAAACCGCCTTGCGATTGCGGATGAATGATTCCGTGATCGTCTGCAGGCTGTTGTCATCCACCCAGCCGTTTTGGCAGCAGACACTCAAGACAAACGGAGGGTGCGCGCCATTGGTGAGGGCGGCAACATCGGTGCCGTTGAGACCGTTGCTGGAAGACCACGCGGTCTTCGATCCGTGACCACGGTAGAGGGCGATCACAACGCCGCTGTTCATGGTCGCCACGACATCGCTCTTGGAGGTGTTCTTGGCGTAGCGTTTGATGGTGGCGTACCGTTTGTTAATGCTGTTGTAAATTTGGTCACAGGTGTTTTCGTATGTGGCGGATTGGTAGGCGCAGAGCATGACCCTGTTTTGCCAGCCGCCCCAATCGCCCTTTCTATATCCCCCGTAGCGGACGAGGTGCTCGCAGACGCTTTTCAGTTGGGCGGCGTTGGATGTCGGAATGCGGGAAACCGTCAGTTCGGGGGCCAGATCTCCGGAGAGGTCGGCGTAAAAATGATCCGAGGCGTAGGTATTCCCGCCCCGGTTGTAGATGTGGATGGGGATGACGTCGGTGTCCCCTGCCAACACCACAAAACGCGGGGGGACCCGCCAGTTGGCCGTTGCCCAGGCAATGAACGCCTTGATGGACCCCTTCAAACTGGTGCTCGAAAACTCCCGCTGAATGTCATCGGTCAGCGCCACCTTGGCGTAATAGGGCCATCCAGTCTTTGCCGTCAGCAGCGGCTCTACCGCTGTTTCCAGTGCCCGGGTCGTTACGATCACGTACTCTGCGATGAGGCCGGCCACCTTCAGCTTGGGAAGCAGGAGCATCGGCGCGCCCACAGGCCGTAAGGCTGTGGCAAGCGGCGCTGCCGCGATGGTCGCCACGGTTCCGGTCGGGTCGGAAACCTCGTCTTCGGTCTCCTCGAGAAGAGAGATCCCCCGGCGTTTGGTGGATGCGGGATCCGCTTCAGCCTCCAGCTCTTCAATGAACTCCCGGTCCAGCCCCTGGAAATCCTCCACCCGCGAGGAGTAGTCCGTCTGTTCGTCCAGCAGGTCCAACCCCAGGATCAGGTCCGCTTCCGGCATTTCACGGGGCTTTCGCCCCGGCTCCCGGTCGGCCCCGGGCGGGGTTTGATACGTTACTTCAAGAACCAGCGACTGGACAATCTCCATTTTCCGTGACACGGGTCGGTACTGGCCCAAATAGATCAGGATGTGGGCTACTTTCACCCCCGCTATGGTCTTGAGGCCCAGAAAGTCAAAGTCGCGACCCGGATAAGGGTCGTCCGACTCGTAAATCGCCAGGTCGGGTTCATAGACCTCGTGAAACTCCTCCTCCGTGAATTGCTTGGGTGCCGGTGCTACCCGCAATTCATGGTCGATGGTGATGGATGATTTCTCGGCCACACGCACCGCGACATCCTCCACGTCCATGGGGACCGCCACGAAGATGCCGGCCTTGGGTACGGCGGGCGCACCCTCGGTTTCGACCTGGGTAGTATCGGGGATTTCAATTTGCTGAAATTCCGCCACAGCCCCTTCCCAGGCGCCTGAAACGGAATATCGAACGGTTACGGTTGTTTTCTCGCCCGCATCGCGCATGTCCCGGGTGACCATCTGTTTGGCGGACTTGCTGACCTCAACTTTGGGGGGCGCATCGCTTTCGGCTGCGTCCTGAAAGCCGATCCATTTCTTTTCGCTCATGGTGTTACCCTCCTTTCCAATTGGACTTTTGGGGAACCGTCAAACGCGACTTGCTTGGATATGGGCCACCACCTCCTTTCTCTCGTTTGGCCCACCCGCCTGACGTCATCGCTTGGAATTGCGAGCAGATAACGTGCGGGGGCCGTTTGCGCTGTTAAGGACAAGTATTCAGAGCACGGTTTTTTTGTTTGAGCCGAATTGAAAGGCTGACGCTGTCGGAATTTTATTTATGCGGCCGGTTTTTGTCCGGCCCGATTTTCGGATAGATTCACACCCATCGCCGTTGGCGACGGATCAGCGATAGGTTCTGGAAAATGATCGCTCGAAACGACCGGGAAAGGTCGTGGTCGGAAGGGAAAATACCGGGAGACTGGGAAAATCGGAAACCGCTGAAAAGGGCGAAAACCCTGGCGCGGAGCGGCGGCCGCGGCGGATGGCCGTTCAAAGAGAAGAGGTGGATACGCTGGGGCGATAGCATGGGAAATTCGGCTGCCTTTCCGGTGATCGTGGCCAAAGGGTATGCACCGATTGGGTACAGATGGAAGAAAGTGCTGTTACCGAACTTCAGAAAAATCTTGGCGCTGGCGAGATTCAGCCGATAGGAAAATCAATAATCGAAAGTGGATACAATTTGAAACATTTTTCCGAATTTTGCAAGCCTTTTTTGGGCAAGGCCTCTTCAGACGGGCCGGTTAGCCGGCTCCCGCCCCAAAAAATCCGGACGTGACGGATATCCGCTCAACCCCCTTTCGCCCACTTCAGACGTCTTTGAAGTCGGCCCCCTTTATGATGACGCCGATTTGCTTGGCCTTCTGGCTGAAGTCCTCCAGCAGCCGGTTCAACGGGATCTGCTGGTCTTCGCGGTACATCAGAACCAGGGTCGAGAGCTTGCACTTCTGGAGTTCGGCGTGCTCCAGGCGCAAGCCCATCTGGCGCGCGAGGGGTGCGATCGCCTCCAGCGCCTGCCCGACGCTGCGGTATCTGTTCCCGGGGTCGCGCGCACAGGCTTTCAGGATGAAGTCCCGCAACGGGGCCGGCAGCTCCGGCGCGAAGTCGGCCGGGTCGGGGATGTCGCGCTCGACGATGTGGTCCATGACCGCCAGCGGGTCCTCGTCGTCGAAGGGCCGGCGGCCGCTCACCATTTCGAAGGCGGTCAGGCCCAGGGCGAAGATGTCGCTGCGCTGGTCCACCGGCAGGCACTCCACCTGCTCGGGGGACATGTAGAAGGGGGTGCCGGTGAGCGGGTTTTCGGACCCGCACGAACAGGCCAGGCCGAAATCGAGGATCTTGACCTGGCCGTCCGGGAGGATGAAGATGTTGCCGGGCTTGATGTCCTGGTGGACGATGGCCTTTTCATGGGCGTAAGCTATTCCGCGGCAGATCTGGACCAGGACTTCCAGCCCGTCGCGCACGGGCAGCCGCCCGACCGCATCCAGCAGCTCCCGCAGGGTCCTTCCCTCCAGGTGCTCCATGATGATGAAGACCGTGCGAAAGCGCTCCTCGATGTCGAAGACCTTGACGATGTTCTCGTGGTTGAGGTTGGCGATGGTCTGGGCTTCCCGGCGGAAGTTGGTCAAAAACTCCGGGTTGAGGGCCAGGTCGTGGCGCAGCATCTTGATGGCTACCGGCCGGTTGAGGTCCCCGTGATAGCCGGTGTAGACCACGGCGAAGGCGCCCCGGCCCAGGATGGCGGTGATGAGGTATTTGCCGATCCGCCGGTCGGCGGTCAGCTTGCGGGAGGCGAAGCGCTCGGCGACGATTTCGGTGAGAAAGGTGGCCACCTCCGGGTCGGCCTGGAGCATTTCTTCGAAAACATCCCTGGGAACTCGCCACAGCTCAAGATCGGTCACCGCCTCCACGTGCGCGCTGCGGGGCTCGCCGGTCAGAAGGGCCATCTCGCCGACAAACTCCCGCTCCTTGACCAGGCCCACGACGTGGCGCTCACCCTGCTTTTCCAGAACCACCCGGCAGGTCCCGGTGTGAACGAAGAAACACGCATCGCCCTCCTGCCCCTGGGTAATGAAGGTCTCCCCGGCCTTTACCGGTTGGTGGCGGATGATGTTCAGCAGCGGGCAGACCGCGTCGCGATGAATGGCCCTTAAAAAAGGCACCGTTCGGAAGAACTCGTAGTCCGAGGGGAAAGGGCCGGGTTTGGGGGCGTCGGCGGGGGCTGCGGGCAGTTTGAAATCGGCTGCGGCGGCCGTGCAGCCCACCAGGTGGTAGACCGCTTTTTTCGGGTCCGCCCTGACCCAGCGCACCTGGCAATCGAAACACCCCCAGCGCTTGCCGGGGAAGCCGAAGACGAAGAGGTGGAAGTGCTGGCCCGGCGGGATTTCCCGATTTGTCCAGAGGAGAAGGCCGTCCGGGCTGCCGTCATGGACATCGACATAGAAAGGCCGCTCCCCGCGGCGCCACGGTGGCGGAGAGGTGCCCGTCCCGTCCACAGGCCTGAACAGGGCGACGCGCGGCGGGTTCAACGCCTGGCGCGGCGAGTTTCGCCGATTGGGGGCAGCCGGCGGCGCGGGTGTCCCGTCGGCGCCGGTTTTCGCATGGGGCTGATGCATGGGCGAGACGGCATGTGAGGTGAATGATATTCATTCTCTACAGGGCACCCCATTCAATGTCAAGGGGGCCTTGGTGCCGACGCGCATCGCGGGGTCGCGGCTTGCCGTTATTGTGAGCGGGCAGCCGGCGGCAGCGTCGCGCACCGCCGCCGGGCCTACGGGGAGAAGACGTCGTCGAAGACCACCACTGCGGGCTGCGGCGGGACCGCCAGGTTGTGGGTCATGGCGTCTTTTAGGACCGCCACCGCGTCCGGGTCCAGCCACCAGTACCAGTAGGCGCCCTCTTCGCCGCCGAACTTGGAAAGCACCGTGGCCGGCATGCCGAACTTGTTCCAGTAGAGCAGGCGGGTGTAATTGATGTTCCAGAGCAGCACGAAGGGGTAGTCGTTGAAGACGATCTGGTCGATCTTGCGGATGATCTCGTTGCGTTTTTGGACGTCGAAGATCTCCTTCTGCAGGGCGATCAGGTCGTCCACCGCCGGGTTGCGAAAGCCCGTGATGTTGCTGCCGCCCACGCGATCGGCCTCCCTTGAGGACCACATCCCCTCGGGGTCCTTGAATATCCCCGCCCCCCAGGCCGCCCAGGTCATGTCGAAGTTGAAGCCGTCCATGTCCTTCATCCAGGCCGCCCAGTCCTTCTGGTCGATGATCAGCTCGATGCCTGCGTCCTTGAGGTCCTCGGCGTAGACCGCCAGGAACTTGTCGGTGCCCGCGCTGCGGGTGAGAAACTTGAAGACGAAGCGCCGGCCGTCCTTGACACGCCAGCCGGTGGCGGGGTCCACCGTCCAGCCCGCCTGATCGAGCAGTTCGCGGGCCTTTTGCTTGTCGAAGGGGGTCAGCGGGTTGGGACAGGGAATTTTCAGCGAGTAGAGGTCCTCGTAGTAGGAGCGGTGCAGAAAGTACTGGCTGTACATCATCGTCTGGTTGAGCTTTTCGCGGTCCAGCAAAAGCGACATGGCCCGGCGCACCCGCAAATCGTCGAAGGGCGGGCGGCGCATGTTCATGGCAAAGCCCTGGAAGCCCACCGGCTTGTGGTTGAAGACCTGCTGCCGCACGATCCAGTTGTTGAAAAAGCGCGGCCCGCTGGTCTCGTTGACCCACTGGCGGGCGGTGTAAACCGGGTAGAGGTCGATCATGCCCTTTTTGAAGGCTTCGAAGGCGTTTTCGTTCTCGGCATAGAAGCGGAAGCGGATGGTCTGAAAGTTGCCGACCCCCCGGGTGCGCTGGGCCCCCCGCAGCCACCAGTCCGGGCGGCGCTCCAGCGTGAGGGCGATCCCCTCGGTGAGCGTGCCCAGGCGGTAGGGGCCCGAAACAATCGGAAACTCGAAGTTGACCTTGTTGAAGTCGCGCCCCTGGAGGGCGTGCCGCGGCAGGATCGACAGGCCGCCGGCCGCACCGAGGTTCTGCCAGTGGACGCTGCGGGCCCGGAAGCGGATGGTGCGCGCGTCCACCACCACCGGCTGCTCGAAGCGCTCCATGGCCACTTTGTGGGCGCCGGTGAGGTGCTTGGGGTCCATGATCGTGTCGAAGGTGAAGCGCACGTCCTGGGCTGTCACCGGCCGGCCGTCGCTCCAGCGGGCGGCCGGGTCGATCCGGAAGGTGAAGGTCCGCTTGTCCGCGGAGATCGTCCAGCCCTCGGCCAGCCCCGGCCGGTACTCGGCGCTGACCGGGTCCATGTCGAGCAGCGACTCGAAGAGGGCGCCGAAAACCTGGGCCGACTGGGTGCTGCCGTCCAGGTAGTAGTTCAGACTACTGGGGTACTGGCCCAGGTAGACCGAGATTTCACCGCCGACCCGGGCGTCGGGGTCGGCCAGGGGGTTGGGGCGGTCCTGCCAGCCCTGATCGGGGAAGCGCTCCTCGGCGGCGGCCCCCGCTACGGCCAGCAGCAGGGCAAAAATCCAAAGCCAGGCTTTCATCGCAAGTCTCCGCTGGGACGGCCGGGGGTCAGCTCCCCTTGAGCACATCGATCATGGAGTAGACCCGCGCCGGCCGCCCCTGCCGAATTTTCGCCGCCAGGTAGGCGACGGCATCCAGGGTGCCCAGGGCGTAGATGTCGCGGCCGTTGACGTTGTGGGTGAACGCGAAGCGCACGCTGCCGTCGGCGGAGTCCAGGGTGTAGGTGTGCCAGCCGTGGCCCTTAAGGTGAACCTCGGGAACGCCCCACTGCTCCCGCTGAACCGCGGGGTCGCGCTCCATCTGGATCTCTTCGTCGGCAAGCGGCGCCCCCAGTTCCCGGAAGTAGCCCAGCATGGCGCGGGCCGTACCGCTGGTGTCGGCCTTGCCCTGCTGGTGGCTTTCGCGCACGCTGAGGCGGTAGCCGCTGAAGAGTCCCGGAAAGGTCTCGGCGGCCCAGGCCATCATGGCCTGAAAGCCCACGATCTGCTTGCCCATGTTGGGGGCGATGACCGCCGCCGGGCCGGCCGCGGAGACGGTGGCCTGCAGACGTTCGCGGTCGCCGCCGGTGGTCCCCATGACGAAGGGCAGCCGGAAGCGGCAGTAGAATTCGGCGTTGGTGGTGACGGCCGAGGGGTGGGTGAAATCCACGCTGATAAAGGGACCGAAGGCCTCGATAACCGGTTGGATCTCGATCTCGCGGCGATCCGGGTGGATCAGGGCGACCTTGAATTCATCGGCGATGGTTTCGGTGGCGCTGATTTCGGGGCCGGTCAGGGAAAAGGGGACCACGCTGAAGCGTGCATCGGCCAGGGCGTGGCGAACGACGCAGGCCGCCATGTTGCCCGGCAGGCCGTTGATCATCACCGCTGTGGGTGCCATCGTTTACCTCCTTGCTGTGTCGACCTGCCGCGCCAGGCGGCGGGCCAGGTCTTTGAGACGGTTGAGGTCGCCCGCTTGCGGGGCGTCGAAATGGTGCTGCAGGGCCCGCACGGCGGCCGGGATGTAGGCCTCGAAAAAGGGTTTGCCCTTCACCCGGCTGAGGTGGCCGAAGGCCCCCAGCATCTGAAGGTTGCGGCTGAGGGCGCAGTAGGCGTAGCCGGCCTGAAAGTGCTCGGGATCGCATCCCAGCCGCCGGCGGGCATAGGCCAGAAGACCCTCCTGGACCGGCGGGGGCAGTTCGACGTAGGGGTCGATCAGAAGCGCCGCCAGGTCGTACTGCACCGGCCCCGGGCGGGCCCCCTGAAAATCGATGAACCAGGGGCTTTCGCGGTGCCACATGATGTTGCGCGACTGAAGATCGCGGTGAATCAGGCCGT
>Ga0272444_10001252_pt1 | contig 24766 bp, 16 predicted proteins | sample SSMForm13_FD_201033 | JGI IMG/M metagenome (GOLD analysis project Ga0272444, IMG submission 201033) | Marine sediment archaeal communities from Little Sippewissett salt marsh, Falmouth, MA, United States - SSM-Form-13 | ecosystem: Environmental > Aquatic > Marine > Wetlands > Sediment ...
AGGGCAGTTACATTGAGGAGGAGGAAAGAGTATGATCAAATCTTTCTATTTCCTCCCCGGTGAAGGCGTCAAGGTAATCGAGGGGATCGCCGATTTCGACAGCCTGATAGCGACTGAAGGGGCGGTGTTGTGGGTCGACATGTGCAAACCGACCGACAAGGAATCTTACGTTCTGACTCACGACTTCAAGTTCCACCCGCTGGCTATTGAAGACGTTATTTCCGAGAAATCTCAGACCAAGATCGACGACTATGAACGCTATCTTTTCCTGGTGTTTAACCTGGTGGACTATATAGGCCGGGAGGAGGGCCTCAAAATCACCGAGCTGGACTTTTTCCTCAGCAGGAACGCGCTCGTGACGGTCCACTACGATGAGCACAGGATATTCGACTATCTCTACAGCCGGGTCCAGCGGGGCGATCAGGTTATCTCCAAGGGGAGTGACTTCGTCTTCCACGCCGTTATCGACGCTCTCGTGGACAACTACAACGCCACCATGGATATTTTCGAGTATGAAAGCGACCAGATCGAGGAAGATGTCCTCGGCGATTTTGACCAGGATACCCTGAAGTCGATCTATACCCTGGGGCGCGATATTGTCGAACTCAAGAGGATAGTCCGGCCCCAAAGAGAAGTGGTCTACCGGCTGTCGCGTCAGCGGTTTAATCTGGTGTCGGAGAATCTGACCGCCTACTTCTCGGACATTCACGACCACCTGGTGCGGATCAATGAAACGGCCGACGCCCACCGGGAAATCGTCAACTCCTCGCTGCAGGTCTATTATTCCAAGGTTTCGACCAAGACCAACGAGATTATCAAGGTGCTCACCCTCTTGACGGCCATATTCATTCCGCCTACATTTCTGGTCGGGCTCTGGGGGATGAATTTTGAATTCATGCCGGAACTTCGACACGAATACGGCTATTACGTGGCCCTGGGGGTCATGCTGTGCATCATGCTGGGCATGATAATCTTCTTCAAAAAGAAGGATTGGCTCTAAGGCCGGCCCGTGCCGGTCTGACCTGCAGATTTGCCGGACCGCGAAGAATCGGACGTATATGCTGCTCATCCTGTCGGACCCTGAATATTGTCGGAAACCCTCCGGGGAAACCAGCGTTGCACGATATAATGTGATAGTGTCGTTTACTGCAACCGGTTAACCTGGAGAAGGATCCGGATGACAAGACTCATGCTGGAAGAAACCGCCGCCGCTCGAAATAAGCTTGTACCGGCCGGCAGCCATCTCGGCTACAGCCGCATTTACCTGGACGTCCTGGCCGGGTGCGAGCCTGCGGCCGGGTTTTACGCTACGGGCAATATTGGAGAAGCGGCCGAGGCGGTCGACCGGAGACGCTATGACCGGGAGACTATGGCCGGGATTCTGCGCAAACAGAACAGTCTCTACAACGCCTCGGCGAAGACCTTCGTCAATATCGACAAGCTACTTGACCAGCGCACTCTGTGTGTCATCGCCGGGCAACAGGCGGGCCTGTTCGGGGGGCCGTTGCTGACCCTTATCAAAGCCCTGGCCGTGGTCAAGGCGGCCGACCTATATTCCCGACAGCTCGACCGGCCGGTCGTCCCGATCTTCTGGATCGCCGGCGATGATCACGATTTCGAGGAAGCCAATCACACTTTCGTGCTCAACCGTCAGGGGGAACCGTGTCGCCTGACCTACGGGTCCGCCCCGGAAAAAGAACTGCCAACCGCCCAGATCAAATTCTCCGACAGTGAGGAACTTAAGAGGGTTCGCGAACAGCTAACCGACTGCCTCGGCCAGACCGATTTCACCGATCGGCTCTTTGAAATGCTCGATCGCTCCTACACGACCAGCGACACTTTCGTCAGCGCTTTCGGGCGGTTCATGGCCGGGATCACGGAGGAGACCGGGCTGATTTTCTTCTCACCGGGCGATCCCGAGGCCAAACGCCTCGCCGTACCGTTTCTCAGGCAGGTGGTGGACCTTCAGGTGCCGATGCACGACACTCTGGTGGCGCGTAACCGGGAGATCGAACAGGCCGGGTATCACATCCAGGTGGAGAAAAGGGACGACTCGACGCATCTGTTTTACAACCTCGACGGTCGCCGCCCCATAAGTCGAAACGATGGCGTCTACAGCGTTGGAGATGAAACGTTCAGCGCCGATCAGCTCAAGGAATTGATTGACGGTTATCCGGAGAGGTTCTCGCCGGACGTCATGACCCGTCCGGTGTTACAGCAGTATCTACTTCCGGTGGTGTCTCAGAAATGTGGGCCGGCGGAGATCGCCTACCTGGCACAGCTCAATCCTCTGTTCGAACTCTTTGACCTCCCCGCGCCCTACCATAAGGCCCGGGCCACTCTGACCGTAGTCGAGGCCCGGTTTGAAAAACAGATGGAGGAGCACAGCATCAGACTCGAAGAGCTGGCCGATGATGTGGAGCAGGTGATCAACCGGGTACTGGCAGAGACTTTTCCCCCCGAGCTGGAGAAAGATTTCGGGTTACTGCAGCGAACGATTGAGCGTCAGTTTCGCACTTTCCGGCAAGAGGCCCTGGCCTTCGATCCCCAACTGGAGCAGTTTGGCAAGCAGATCCAGGGGAAGATTGACTACAATCTGAAGGCTTTCGAAGGAAAGGTCTTTTCATCGCACAAGAAAAAGAGCCAGGAGGCGCGGGATCGGATATATCGGCTTTTTTATGCGCTTTACACCAACCGTGGATTCCAGGAGCGCTCTCTTAATATTACTTATTTCCTCGCCCGCTACGGCAGCGGCTTCGTGCCGTATCTTCTGGAGCGGCTCGACAGCGAGGAAACCGGTCATCAACTGATCAGCCTATCGGAGTATACGAGTTAGATGAACATAGGTATTACCTGTTATCCGGCGGCCGGGGGCTCGGGGATCGTGGCGACGGAACTGGGGCAGCAGCTGGCTGTCCGCGGGCATCAGGTCCATTTTATTTCCTACGCCCTGCCTTTCCGTCTGGACAAGTACCAGGCCAACCTGCTGTACCACGGGGTTGAAACAACTTCGTACCCCCTGTTCAAATTCCCGCCGTACACGCTGACTCTGGCTGCGAAAATGGCCGAGGTATCGCGGGATTTCGATCTCGATGTGCTTCACGTCCACTACGCCATCCCGCACGCTACCTGTGCTTACCTGGCGCGGGAGATTCTCAAGGGTCGCAACGACAAGATTCCCAAGATTGTGACGACGCTGCATGGAACCGATATCACCCTGGTCGGAGCCGACCCTTCGTACTACGACATGACGCGATTCTCTATCGATGCTTCCGACGGCATCACGGCGGTTTCGCATTACCTGGCCGAAGAAACTCGCGAGGTCTTCGAGACGACCAGGGAGATCCGGGTCGTACACAATTTCTTCGACCCTCAGCGGTTCAAACCGAGCAGCACCCAATGTTGCCGAAGTGAGTTCGTCAAGGACGATGAGTTCCTTATAACGCACATTTCCAACTTCCGGCCGGTTAAGCGGATTATGGACGTTATCGATGTCTTCGAGAGGATTCGATCGGAACTTCCGGCAAGACTGCTGCTGGTCGGAGAGGGCCCCGACACGGTGCTGGCTCGCCGCCAGATCAAGAAGAAGAAATTAAACGGCAGCGTCATATTCCTGGGCAACCAGACCCGGGTCGAGGCGGTCCTGCCGTGTTCCGACCTGTTCCTGGTGCCTTCTGAGGAAGAGTCGTTCGGCCTGGCCGCGCTGGAAGCTCTTGCCTGCGGCGTGCCGGTGATTGGAACCCTGGGCACAGGGTTGATGGAAGTTGTGGATGATTTCAAGACCGGGTACCTTCTCCCGGTGGGAGATACCTCCAGCATGGCCCGGGCCGGTATAGCTCTTCTGAAAGACAAAAATCGCCTGGCCGAGTTCAAAGCGGCCGCTGCCGCTGCCGCCCTGGAACGCTTCAACGCCGAGAAGATTGTAACCGAGTACGAAAGTTATTACGAAGAGGTCGTTCGTGGCTGAAGATTACGATCTGGATGTTCTGGCGATCGCCGCTCATCCCGACGACGCCGAGATTACCAGCGGCGGTCTTCTGATCAAGATGGCTCGCAAGGGCCGGAAGACCGGAGTTCTGGATCTGACGGCCGGGGAAATGGGCACACACGGCGACGAAAACGACCGCGCCAAAGAGGCGGCGGCGGCCGCCAAAGCCCTGGGGCTGACCTGGCGCGGCAATCTGGGGATTCCGGACTCGGCGGTCGAGCACAATCAGGAAAATAAGCTGAAGATCGCGGGGGTCATCCGCGAGGTTAAGCCGGAACTGGTAATCCTGCCGCATTGGAAGCAGCGGCATCCCGACCACCTGGCCTGCAGCCGGCTCGGCTATGACGCCTGCTTCCTGGCCGGTTTGAAGAAACTCGCGCTCGGGGGAGAGCCTTTCCGTCCCCGCAAAATCATCTACGCTTCCTATTACCGAAACACCGACTATTCCTTCCTGGTCGACATCACCGGGGAATTCGAGCAGAAGATCGAAGCAATCGCCGCCTATGAGTCGCAGTTCGGGGATTCGGCCGCCCTTAAAGAGAAGATGAAGGCAGGTTTCACTTTCGCCGATTTGACCAGTTCGGAGGGGAAAAACGTCTTCTCGCCCGGGGTTAACATCTACGACCTGATGTTTGCCCGGTCACGGCACCTGGGACAGATGGCCGGGGTTACTTTTGCCGAGGCCTATACGGTCAAAGAGCAGATGCGGATCGATGATCCCCAGAAGATGCCGGTGCGATCGATTTAGCCGGGGCCCTTTTTTTCAAATCTTGATTTTCCTGCGCCTATCTGTCATCATGCTGGTATGAATGCCCTGTCGGACGGAAGTTACAGCAGCAACTCTCAGGATCCGACCGGTCTGGCTTCAGGGCTTCGTGTCACCTGGGTCGGCGTGGCTGTCAATATCATTCTCATATTTTTCAAGCTGTGGGCCGGGTTCGTCGGTCGATCGCAGGCGTTGATTGCCGACGGCGTCCATTCGATATCCGACCTGTTCAGCGACTTTGTCGTCCTCCTGGGCCTTCGCTGGGGACGCAAAGTCGAGGACGAGGACCACCAGTTCGGTCATGCTCGTATCGAAACCATCTCCAGCATGATAATCGGCCTGGTCCTGCTGCTGGTAAGCGCGGGACTCATTTACAACGGCTTCCGGGCTATCTTCTCACACCAGGTTTCGCTGCCCAGCCTCTTTGCCGTTTATGCCGCGGTCATAAGTATTGTCCTGAAAGAAGCCCTCTACTGGTACACGCTGGCGGTGGGGAAGAAACTCCGGAGTCCGGCGGTAATAGGCAACGCCTGGCATCACCGCACCGACGCCCTGAGCTCGGTGGCGGTTCTGATAGGGGTCGGGGCTACTTACATCAATCCGGAATGGCACCTGGCCGATGCCTACGCCGCCCTGTTGGTGACGGTGTTTATCGTCAAGGTGGGCATCGATCTCGTCTGGTCAGCGCTGAAAGAGCTTTCGGATACTGCCCCCGACAAAGGAATCGTGGCCCGGATGATGCTCGAGGCCCGGGAGGTCGAGGGTGTCCGGCAGGTCCACGATCTTCGCGCCCGCCATTCCGGTCCTCAGATTTTCGCGGAACTGCACATCGTGGTCGATCCGAACCTGACCGTCCGCGCCGGGCACGATATCGCCCGGGCCGTCAAATACCGGCTCCTGGACCGATTCGAAGATGTCACCCGCGTGATCATCCACGTCGACCCGGAACCCAAAGTCGACGGTCTGAACGAATCGCCTTAGATCTCTTTAGCCAGTTCCACTATTCGCTTGTACGGTATGGCGGTCCAGCTTTCCGCCATGGCGGCGCCGTTGGCCCGGCTGATCATTGACACCTTTGCCGCTGTCTCTTCGTCCGGCGCCTCGTAGATGTCCATGAAGTCGTAGGTACCCAGCAGTCCGTAATGGGCGACGAATTTCACCTCCGGGCATTTCCGGTGGACTTCTTCCAGCCACGCCGCGCCCAGTTCTTCGCGGTCCTTCAACTTGGCTGACACCAGCGGCGTCAGTTTGGTCATGAGAATAAAGGTCTTCATCTTGGCACTCCCTTATTTTTGGATCCGAGGGCACTCCCGGCCCGTCAGATCGTTGATTTCTGCCGGTCGCGGCCGACCGATCCAGGTGCGGAGCGCGGTGTGATGTCGGAGCGGACTGTTTTATGGCGGAAGGGGTGGGAATCGAACCCACCGGGGACAATACGATTGCCCCCCACACGGCTTTGAAGGCCGGGACCGCCACCAGACGACATCCTCTTCCACCCGAATAATAGCACATCCCGCGCCGCTTGTAAATAGGCAGGCCCGACCTGTATGTGACTGCCACTGACCAGTTTGTAATTGACTCCGGAAGCTAAAATGGACAGCTTTGAAGCGTGCCTGAACTGAAGTTAAATTCCCCCCTCCAGTACGTCAAGGGAGTGGGACCCAAAAAAGCGGCGGTCCTTGCCGAACACGGCCTCAGTACGGTCGGGGACCTGCTCTTTTACTTCCCGCGTCACTATCTCGATCGTACCAACGTCGTGCCGATCGGGCAGCTCAAAGTCGATCAGACCGCCACGATAGTCGGGGAAGTCAAGGCCCACGGCATCCTCTACGGCAAAGGCAGGCGGTACGAAGTTATCCTGGGTGACGAAACCGGCAATATTATCCTGCTTTGGTTCGGAGGCATCAAGTACTGGGAGAGGTTGTTCAAGAAGGGGCAGAAGTTTGCGGCTACCGGCACGGTCGGGTATTTTCAGGGGCTTCAGATCGTCCATCCCGACCTGGAGAGGCTCGATGACTCTTCCGACCAGATGGTCCACGCCGGGCGCATTATCCCGGTTTATCCGCAGACTTCGGAGCTGAACAGAGTCGGTCTTAGCAGCAAAGGGATGCGGCAGATCACCACTTTTGTCTTTGATCATTTGACCGACAGGCTCCCCGAGCATCTTCCCGAACCAGTCCGTCGTCAGTACAACCTCGGCGATCTCCACGAAAGCATCGTCAAAACCCATTATCCCGACAGCCGGGAACAGATCGAACACTGTCGGCGGCGTCTGGCGTTCGATGAACTGCTCCAGCTCCAGTACCTGGTGTTTCGCAACAAGGGGAAGAAAGCGGCTACGCTCAAGCGGCATGAGTACGCCCCGCCGGGGGAGAACCTGCGCCGTTTCCGAAAGGCGTTGCCGTTTGAGCTGACGGCGGATCAGAAGTCGACGACGAAGGAGATCCTGGCCGACCTCCGGGAGCCGCATCCGATGTCCCGGCTGCTGCACGGTGATGTCGGCTGCGGAAAGACGGTAGTAGCGGTTCTGGCCGCCCTCTATGCGGCGGAGAACAATCTTCAATGTGCATTCATGGCTCCGACCGAAATCCTGGCCGAACAACACTACCGCAACTGGCAGCCGCGTCTGGACGAGGTCGGAGTCGAGACGGCCCTCCTTACGGCCAGCCTGACCGCCCGTCAGAAACAGAAGATTGCCGAGCGCTGCAAGTCAGGTGAGATCAGTATCGTCTTCGGCACTCACGCCCTCATTTACGATTATGTTTCATTTGACAAACTGGGCCTCGTCATCATCGACGAGCAGCACCGGTTCGGGGTCGAGCAGCGGGGGAAGCTCTACGCCAAAGGAGAGGACCCCGATCTCCTGGTCATGACCGCGACGCCGATTCCGCGAACCCTGACCCTGACCCTTTACGGCGATCTCGACATTTCCACCATTCACACCATGCCCCCCGGCCGCAAGCCGGTCAAGACCTACTGGCGATCCAGCGATGTCCGGGAGAAGATGTTCGAATTCATCCGCAACGAGGTCAAACAGGGCGGGCAGGGATATGTCATTTATCCCCTGATAGAAAAGTCGGATCAGGTCGACCTGGAGAATGTCGAGGACGCATTCGCGGACCTGTCAAAAGGCAGTCTCAAGGATATCCGGCTGGCTATGGTCCACGGTCGGGTCAAGCCGAAAGAGCGGGATGAAATCCTGACCCGGTTTCGCGAGGGTGATATCGATCTGCTTCTGGCCACCACCGTTATCGAGGTAGGCATCGACAATCCTTCGGCCACCCTCCTGGTAATCGAGCATGCCGAGCGGTTCGGCCTGGCCCAGCTCCACCAGTTGCGGGGGCGCGTCGGTCGCGGCGGCAAGCAGGCTACCGTTATTGCCGTGGCCCATCCGCCCCTGTCGGACATCGCCCGTCAGCGGTTGGAGTATTTCGCAAGCCAGACCGACGGTTTCAAAATCGCCGAGGCCGATCTTAAGCTGCGCGGCCCGGGGGAGATTTTCGGCGTCCGCCAGTCCGGCCTGCCCGAACTCAAACTGGCCAACCTCTGGCACGATCGCGACCTGCTCGAGGCTGCCCGGAAACTGCTCGAGGAGCTGTTTGCCGGCCGGGACAAGCTTGACACTCCTCATCGCAATCTGTATAAGTACCTGCGCACATCGGCCGAAAACCGCCGGCTGTACCTCGGCGGCGGCTAAGGGCCGGAGAATTCAACAGGCAGCACATACGGGGAGACCAGTATGACCGATCAAACCGACGCTTACGATATCAGTTTCTACCAGTTGACTTTCTCGCTTCATGCCGCCGCCATGCAACACATGGGGAAAACGATTTCCCCGCTGACCGGCAAGATCGAGCGTAGCCTGGAGATGGCTAAAAACAGCATCGACATGTTGGAGATGCTTCAAAAGAAGACCGCCGGCAACCTGACCGCCGATGAAAAGAAGATGCTGGACCATTTTCTCTACGACCTCAGGATGAACTACATCGACGAGGTGAAGAAAGGGGACAGTCCGCCGGAGCCTGAAGAGGCCGATAGTAAGGGCGAACAGACCGGATCCGGGAAGGATGAAGCCGGGCCGGAAAAGGACGCCCCTCCTGCGGAAGAGGCCAAAGAATAACCTGCTCCAAGAGGATACGTATTTGCTCCGTTCCATTCGCCTCCGGGATGGTATAATAGTTGGAGGAAAGGGACCGGCGAGGTACGCCCTGAAGACGGTTTTTACCTTGATTTGACCCCGTTTTCGGGTATATTTGAATCGATGAAAATGGTTGATCAATCGCAAGTTAGCACCGATTTCCCGATGACTACTCTATTGGAGGCTTTTGGCACCAATCTGGAGTTTTCAAGGGAACTCGCCCCGTTGACCAGTTTCAAAACGGGCGGCCGGGCGAAGTATTTTCTGTCGGTCGAGTCGGTGGATGAAGCGATCAGGTCAATCAAGGCCGTCAAGAAGCTCAAACTGCCCTATTTCGTTATGGCCAGCGGTTCCAATCTGCTGGTTTCCGACGAGGGTTTCGACGGTCTCGTTATCAAGATGGACATCAAGGGACTTCGCAAGCTGTCGGATACAGAGATCGAATCGGGGGCCGGTGAAGATCTGATGTCGCTGGTGAATTTTGCCACCGCCTCATCCCTGAGCGGTCTTGAATTCGCCGCCGGTATCTGGGGTACGGTCGGCGGGGCGGTTTACGGCAACGCCGGGGCTTTCGGCGGTGAAATCGGGTCGGTTGCGACCACGATTACAGTCGTCGGGGACAAGGGTGACCCCGGAGACCTCACAGCCGACCAGTGCGGGTTTTCCTACCGGCATTCGGCCCTGAAAGATACCCGGGAGATTATTGTGAGGGCCCGGTTCAGGCTGGTCCCGGGGGAGCCGCAGAAAATCCAGGCCAGGGTGGATGAAATACTGGCCGCGCGCGAAGGAAAGCACCCCACCCAGGGCCGCTCGGCCGGCTGTTTCTTCAAGAATATCCCGGACCCCAAAGAAGAACACGGCAAACTCCCCGCCGGGCGGCTTCTCGAGGAAGCCGGGGCCAAGGAACTCCGGGTCGGGGATGCCAGGGTGTTCGAAAAGCATGCCAATATCATCGTGAACTCGGGCCATGCCAGTTCAAAAGATATCCGGCAACTGGCCGATATGATGAAAAAGCGAGTTTTCGATCGATTTGGAATAGAACTTCAGGAAGAAGTCCAGCAACTCGGCAGGTTTTGAAAGGAGAACGCTTATCGATTGATTTCTAACGATATCAACGTAACCGCCAACAGATGATTGGTTGTGAGCGTTCTGAAAACGAAAAGAAACCTATTCCTTCTGGCACTACTCCTATTGCCGTGTCTTTCGACGTCTGCCGGGGCGTCGGGGATAGGCTTCCAGGCCAGACTGACAGATCCACCGCGGGCGGTGTCCCGTTATACGGATCACCCGAACCGCTTTTCTGCGGCTTTGTATCCGAAGTCGATGGCCGTGCTGAATCCCGTTCTGCTTTTTAATCCGTCGGTGGAGAAAGGCGATTACGAGACCCGGTCGCTTCGTTTCACCACTGGATATTACCGGAACGAATATCAACTGGTTCCCCTGTCGGTAGACGCCGACGCCTATCTGAAATACCGCATTCGGGCGATTGAACTGGAGCGCATGGAATCGCTCATGGTGCGGTCTCTCAAGACCGCCCAGGAGGGCAACCGTCGCCAGGGATTATCGATCGGGGTCGCCCTGCCCAAACGATTCGATCAGATGTTCGGTGAAGGCGGCGCCAACCTTCGCGTCTCCGGCTACCGCCGGATTACCTTCTCCGGCCGTTCACAGTGGGACGATGCCTCCGGTTCGGGGATCACCCAGCAAAGCAAATTCCCATCGCTTAACATGGAGCAGATCTCCCGATTTGAGATTACCGGGACGATTGGCAGCAAGATCACGGTGAAGGTGTCCCAGGACAACCAGACCGACATCCCCCTGGCCAACCGCTTGATCCTTCGCTACAAGGGGGATGAGGACGACGTCCTTAAGTCCATCGAGGCCGGTAACACCACCCTGAATCTCCCCAACACCCGTTTTGTCGGTTACAGCTCCAGCATCAGCGGTCTGTTCGGCATCAAGGCGGAGGCCCAACTCGGCAACCTTAATGTTACGGCTATTGCTTCACAAGAGAAAGGTTCTTCGGAATCGGCCAAGGTTTCCGCCACCGGCGAAGAGAATTCAACATACATCAGGGATTATGCCTACGCTGAAGGCCGCATTTTCGATTTGGGGCTTAGCCTCGGTGATACCGTCACCAACATCCTCATCTGGGAGCAGGAAAAAGATCAGTCCGAACTGGTCGCCGCGCGCAACGTGGTGCTGATGGTTGACCCGCTCAACCCGGGTCTGGGTGTAGACTTCGAGGACGACCTGAACGTCAAGGCTATCGAAGAAGGCTTCGAGCTTTACTACGGCGGGGAGCGCGGTCCGGCGGTCGTCTTTACCAGCCAGAGACGTTACGCCATGGGCGTCTATTTGGAAGTTACCACCGCCAACGGCCAGCAAAGGAAGATTGGCACCAACGGCAACGAAGTTGACACACTCAAGTATCTCCGCGCCATCGAAGAATCCTGGCGCCCTGATCACCCGACCTGGGACCTTATGTGGCGAAATTGCTATTCGATTTCCAAGGGCGTGGATATCAAGGATATCGATATCAACGTATACAAGGGCCTGGACGGCCGCGAGACGAGTTCCTCCAGCCTCGATTACCAGGTCGGAACAAACGGTACGAGCGAGGGTCATTACATGGAGATCCTTGGACTCGACCAGTATAAGAACGGCTCCGACTCCCGGGAGCCCGATAACCTGCTGGACGATCGCGAGGATGTCTTCCGGCCGGACTGGGGCCTGATCATATTTCCGTCGCGCCAGCCTTTCAACAGCGACACCGTGTTCTACCGGACGCCGAGCGATTCAACGGCCGAGCTGAAAGTCAAGCTGCCCAACATTTACAGTTACAATTCTCTCACTCAGAAAACTGACAACAGCGAGTATTTTATTCGCATGTCCACCAAGGCCCGGACCTCGGTTATCAGACTGGGGCGGGCGAACATCATCGAGGGTTCTGAGGTAGTCACACTTAACGGGGTGCCGCTCAAGCGGGGTGAAGACTACAATATCCAGTACGATTTCGGTCAGGTTACTCTTCTGACTGACGAAGCCACCGACCCTAACGCCGACGTACAGGTGGAATTCCAATACGCTCCCTTCCTGGCGATTCAGAAGAAAACGCTGCTCGGCTTCCGTGCCGAATATGAGTACAGCCCCGACCTTAAGTTCGGCTCGACCATCCTGTACAAGTCCGACAAGGCGCAGGACCGTAAGCCGCGAGTAGGGCAGGAAACGGCCAAGGCCATGGTGCTTGATTTCGATGTGTCGTTCGGCCTGAAACCGAACTTTATGACGACCCTGGTGGATGCCCTGCCGCTGATAAGCACGGACGTGGATTCGCGCATGCAGGTCACGGCCGAGGTGGCCCAGTCCTATCCCAATCCCAATGTCGATGGCGCCGCTTATGTCGATGACTTCGAGTCGGCGGTCGAACGGCTGTCGCTGGGCATTCCCCGTACCAACTGGACGCACTCCTCGAAGCCCCAGCCAATAGAGGAGTCACCCAACGTTTACACGCGCGGTACCATTCTCTGGCACAATCCACCGGCGATAAGGCGCGATTCGGTCTATACGGCGGAAACGGCACAGGGTGAGGGAAGTCTCATACCGCTCCGCCTCATCTTCAAACCTCACGGCTTTGTCGACAGCCTGGCCGGCGTAGACAGTTGCAGCGGGGTGCTGATGCCGACTCGCTCCTGGGGCGGTATCATGCGATATTTCGGCAGCCGGGTAGACGAAAAGCGAGTGCAGTTGTTTGAAATCAGGGCCAAGGGCGGAAAGGGGATTCTTCATTTCGACTTCGGACAGATCAGTGAAGATATAGACGGCGACGGTGTGGTTGACTACGAGGGGCTCCTCGACGATCCTTCGGTCGACTCACTGCAGGACATCGGCCTCGATCACTTGCCGGACTCAGCGGAGGTTGACAGGTGCAGCTATCCTTATAACAGTACCAATAATCCCGACCCGGCCGGTGACAACTGGTGGTTCGAGGGTTACGGCAACGGCTATCCGAGCGATAACAGCCGCCCGCCGGTGCCGGACAACATTTGGAGCGATCCGCAGTTCCAGCTAAATGTCTCCGACGAGTGGCATTACCTGCATTACGCCTGGCAGAACGGTACCGACGGCAACATCGAGGACGACCCGGTGCGCGGGCAAAAAGACGACGAGAGCCTTGGCCCCACCACGAGTATTGAAGAAGCTAACGCCTACTTCACCTTCGAGGTCTCTCTGGATACCTCGGACGCCAATGAATACCTGGTCGAGAATTCCGGCAAGAACGGCTGGCATACCTATCGCATTCCGATCCGGGAGCCCGACGTGGTGGACACGGTCAGGAGCAGCGCCGAGCTGTCGGTGAGCTGGGCCAACATGAACCAGGTGCGAGTCTGGTTCGAGGCCCCCGAACCGGGCCTGGACTCCCTGGCTGATATCGACTCGGTCTGGATCGCCGACTGGGGTTTCGTGCAGTCCAACTGGCACGACACGCTGCTGACTCCGGATTCGCTTTTTACTTCGAGCGATTTCTACGTAGCCTCGGTCAGTGAGGAGGACAACACATTCAGCCCGCCGGCCGGAGTCGAAGCCTATAAGGACAAGACCACCGGTGTGACCGAGGCCCAGCGCGGTCTGGCTCTGGTGTTCGACAGCCTCGAGTCGGGTGATGTAGGTATTGCCACCAAGGATCTGATTTCGACCGAATCCTATTCCGGCTACCGGCGGCTGGAGATGTACGTTCACGGCGATACTATCGCTCAGACCGAGGGCGATTCGGTTCTGTTCTTCCTGAGACTGGGGCGGGACAGCTCCAATTTCTATGAATATCAGTCGTACATCAAGCCCGGCTGGCATCAGGACAACTACGTCAACATGGAATTCGACAAGGTGACGGCCCTGAAGGATTCCGTGATACAGGCGCGTAAGAATCCGCTGGACACGATCGATGTCACCGATTTCCCTTACCGGGTTAAAGGTCAGCCCAACATCAACGAGGTGCAATACCTGGCCGCCGGCGTCATGAACTCGGGTGAGGATCCGATCAGCGGCGAAATCTGGCTGGACGAACTGCGGGTTACCGATGTGCGCAAGGACGTCGGTACGGCCGCCCGGGTGGCCGTCAACGGCTCGATGGCTGACCTGATTACCTATAACGTCTCCTACGAGCACAAGGACGCCTATTTCCGGGGGCTGTCACAGGCCACGCGCGGTGGCTCCTCCAACAACCTGGGCAGCGGCGAGGAGACCAATAACCTGGCGTTCGCCACCAGCCTGAATTTCCAGAAGTTCCTGCCGCGTTCCTGGTCGGCGCGAATACCGATATCGTTCTCGTACGCCAAGTCGGAACGTATACCGTTGCTGAGGAACAATTCGGATGTTGTCCTGCCCGAATCGGTGAGGCGGGAGGAGACCTCCACCACCGTGTCTTACAAGGTCTCGGTGTCGGAGTCGTTTGCACGGAAAGGCAACAATCTGCTTTTCAATGCTCTGCTCAACCGTCAGAAGATCTCCTTCTCGTACAATCGCTCGATCAGCCAGACGGTGAACAATCCCTATGGACTGGGAGAGAGCTACAACGTCAGATCCGAATTCGACATGGGCATCCGCAAGGGGATCGATGTGCCGCTTTTCTTCTGGACCAGACCCCTGCCGCTTTTCAAGAAGGCCGCAGACTCCAAACTGCAGTTGTTCCCCGACAGCTGGCGCTGGTCGGGTACTTACAACCGTTCCCTTCGGGTGACCGATGACAAAGATTTCAATCGAACCTCGGCGTTTAACCGCACGCTCGACGGCCGGATGAACCTGAGCCACAACGTGTTCAAGAACCTGTCGGTGTCGTACAATTTCAATACGAAGCGGGACCTGTCCGATCCTGACCAGGTCAACCTGTCGTTTAAGAACCCCAAGCTGGGTCTGGAGAACAACTATAACCAGTCGTTCCGGACCACTTACGATCCCCAGCTCTTTGGCTGGCTGCTGACCACTTTTAACTACAATGCCTCCTATTCTGATACCTACGACCGGAGTTCGCAGACGCGCTCGTCGAATCTAAACCGGGGTTTCTCGGTGAAGGGCAGTTTCCGACACTCGGTTCTTTTTGCCTCGCAGGGGGGAGGCGGGCGCACCGGAGGAAGCCGGCCTCGTCGAGGCGGCGTGGTGGAAACGGAAGAGGAAAAGAAAGGGCCGCCCTTCTACGAACCGGTGTTGAAGGGTATGCGATTCCTCACCGGCTGGCTGAGTCCTCTCAGCTATGAATACAGCGAGAGCATGAGCAAGTCGGTGCCGGGTGTTCTGAAGCGGCCTTCCTGGAAATACCGTTTCGGACTCCAGACCGATCCCAACGTTCTGATCGGCAACACCACGAGAAGTCCGTCGGCCAGCGAGACCTTCTCTTATCATTTAGGTTCGGGCTTTACGCTGCTGGGAGGCATTATTACCACCGTCGGCTATAAGACTTCGGTCAGCCGGGATATCATCAAGGCGGTCGGAGACAAGACGGAGCGAACCTCCACCGGCTGGCCGGAGATGACCATCCGGATATCGCAGTTCAAATACTTCCCGCTGATCAAGAATCAGTTGAACTGGTTTATCAACATCTTCTCGCCGAGAACCGGGTTCTCACGTCAGATTTCAGAGGATGCCAATATCGATCGCGGTTTCCTTACCAAAAGGACAGAGATGATCAGCCGCAATCCGGTCCTGTCGCTCAACCTGAAGCTCTTCCGGGCCATGTCGGTGTCGGGTTCGTACACCGTCAACAAGAGCACCAGTGAGACGTACAGCTCTACCACCGGCATCCTTCAGACCGAAACCCGGAGCACCGACAAGAAGATTGCAGTCACCAGCCAGTACAAGTTCAGCGCGCCGGGCGGTATCGGTCTGCCCCTGTTCGGGAAGATAAAGTTCAAGTCGATTGTCGATATCGACGTCAATGTGGCCTACAACGCAAGCCTGGTCGAGACTTCATCGAACGGTGCTGCCTTTGTGACCACGACCGACAAGAGCTATTTCTCGGTGTCGCCCCGGATTTCCTACTCCTTCAGCCAGCAGATCAAAGGCGGCCTGACGGGACGTTGGCAGGACAACACCGACACCAAATTCAACAAGAAGAGCCACACCCGCGAGCTGCAGATCTGGACCGAGATCAGATTCTGATCCCTTTTCTATTGACTTGACCGGAGTACGCGGCCAAATTGAAGCCATGATTACCCGATTATTGACGGTGCTGTTCGCGGTTGGGGTGTTGTCAGGATGCGGTCGTGATGTTACGCCCCCGGCGTTCGACGGCGAGCGGGCCTACACTTATCTCGAGGCACAGGTGGCGTTCGGACCTCGCGTTCCGGGCAGCGAAGCCTGGGCCGAATGCCGCAGTTACCTGTACGAGCATTTCACCGGCCTGGGCCTGGAACTGGATTCTCAGGCTTTCACTTTTACCGATCCCTACTCCGGGGTGGATACACCGCTGGTCAACATAATCGTCCGGTACCGGGGGGATCCATCGGATGACAAGGCGGTACTTCTCCTGGCCCATTGGGACAGCCGACCCCGCACCGATTATCATTCCGACTCCACCAAGCGAGAGACGGAACCGATCGACGGCGCCAACGACGGCGCCTCCGGTGTCGCCGTACTGATGGAACTGGCCAACCTGCTCTCCGACGTACCTCCCAGGAGCAACGTCGACCTGGTTATGGCCGACGGTGAGGATTGGGGTAAGGTCGGTCATCCCGAGGACTATTGCATCGGTTCGCATCATTTCGCCCAGCAGGGAATAAGGGGGAAATACCACTTCGGGATTGTCATCGACATGGTGGGGGAAAAGAACCAGCATTTCTTCCGGGAGGAAATCTCTGAACGTTTCAGCAAACCGGTCAACGATATGGTCTGGGGAACCGCCAAAGATCTGGGTATCACTACTTTTCGGGATACGGTACTTCACCGTGTGACCGATGATCACCTGCCGCTCAATATCGGGGGCGTGCCGACGGTCGACGTTATTGATTTCAACTATCCCTACTGGCATACAGAATTCGATACGCCCGACAAATGTTCGGCGGAATCACTGGCCAATGTCGGCCGGGTACTGGCGGAGATAGTCTACAAACCATCGCTATGGCCACCGGAATGATCAGGACGCCTCGGGATTTTCCAGCCGTCGAGGAACTTCTTCAGTCGAAAGAACTGTCAGCGGCTGTCTCAGCCCTGCCGCGCCCGGTTGCCGCCGATATCGTCAAATCTGTGGTGGCGTCTCTCAAACAGAAGCTTGCAGAAGAGAATGCGCCGATTGCACGGACGGCTATGTTCCGTGCTATTGGCAGGGAACTGGCCGCGAGGAAGACCCGGGAGCTGTCACGGGTAGTCAACGCCACCGGAATAGTCGTGCACACTAATCTGGGGCGGGCGCCGCTGCCGGAGTCGATTTTCGAGGATATCAAGCGCACCGTGGTTGGCTACGGTAACATAGAATTCGACATGCGTACCGGAGCCCGGGGACATCGAGGCGAAGCCTGCGAGGATTACCTCTGCGCTTTGTCCGGCGCCGAGGCCGGCGCGGTCGTCAACAACTGCGCCGCGGCATTGTTCATTATCCTCAATACCCTGGCCAACCGTAAGAAAGTGTTGATATCCCGGGGTGAGCTGGTGCAGATAGGGGGAGGTTTCCGCATCCCGGATATCCTGAAGCGCTCCGGAGCCAGACTGTGCGAGGTAGGCACGACCAACATCACAACCCTTGCCGACTACGAAAGCGCAATTGATGCCCGGACCGGACTCATTCTGAAAGTGCACAAAAGCAACTTCGTGCAGGCCGGTTTCACCGAGGAGGTCCCGCTGAAACAGCTCGTCGAGCTGGGACGGCAACACAATATCCCGGTTCTGAACGACCTCGGCAGCGGCGTGTTCATCGCTACCGAGAAGATCCTCGGCTACCGCGAGGAAACGGTGCAGGACTCGGTGCGCGCCGGCGCCTCGGTTACCTGTTTCTCCGGTGACAAGATGCTCGGCGGGGTGCAAGCCGGCCTCATCGTGGGCGAGGAAGCCCTGGTCAGGAAAGTCAAAAAAAACCCGATCTTCCGCACCGTCCGCGTGGACAAAATCGTTTTCTCCGTACTGGAGAGGCTGTTATCGATCTATCTCGAGGGCACCCATACCGAGGGCATCAAGCTCTGGCAGGTGCTTTCCGAGAGGAGTTCGGAACTAAAGAAACGCGGCGAGAGCGTCCTGAAGCAATGCGGCAGTCCGACCGGCATCAGCCTCGAGAGGACCTCCGCCTACGTTGGCGGCGGGGCGTTTCCGGAGAAACCGATCGAGTCGGTCGGGCTGGTGTTCAACACCGATTGGAAAGCCACCCGCCTGATGAAGACCTTCCGCGACCTGAGGCCGCCTGTCATCGGTCGCATCGAGGATGACCGTTTCATTCTAGATCTTCGCACGGTCGATCCCGCCGACCTTCCGCACCTCGTCTCGGCCATCAAGAAACTTACTCAATAGACAGCGAGCCGTAAGAAATGATAGTCATTGGAACCGCAGGCCATATCGACCACGGCAAGTCGGCCATCGTTAAGCGGCTCACCGGCACCGACCCCGACCGCCTGCCCGAGGAAAAAGCCCGCGGCATGACTATCGATCTCGGCTTTGCGTTCTATAACACGGCTCAGGGACAAAGCGTGGCGCTGGTCGATGTCCCCGGCCACGAACGCTTCGTCAAGAACATGATCGCCGGGGCGGGGGGAATTGACGCTGTCGCCATGGTCGTGGCGGCCGACGACGGCTGGATGCCGCAGAGCGAAGAGCACTTCCAGATTACCCGGCTGCTCGGGGTTCGTCACGGCATGATCGTCATCAACAAGATCGACCTGGTCGAGCCCGACTGGCTGGAACTGCTCGAGGCCGAGATCAGCGAGAGAGTGGCCGGCTCTTTCCTGGAGAAGGCTCCCGTATGCAAGGTGTCGGCCCAGACCGGCGCGGGTTTCGAGGAACTTAAGCAAAAGATCGAAAGCCTGGCCGGCCAGATAGAATCAAAGAAGGACATCGGCAAGGCCCGGCTCTATATCGACCGCTCGTTTATCCGCCAGGGGATCGGCGGTGTGGTCACGGGCACCCTGCGCGGCGGCACGTTCAGCATCGGCCAGCCTGTCAGTGTCTGGCCTTCTCAGAAGGTCGGCAAGGTCCGCACGCTGCAGTCAAACAACCGTGATGTCGAAACGGCCACACCGAGTCAACGCACAGCCGTCTCCCTGACGGGCGTGGAGCGGGATCAGTTGGTTCGGGGCGGTGTCATTTCGGCTCGTACGGATTTGAGATATTTCGCGCAACATCCGGTTCTGGCGCTCTCGGTAGAAATGCTTCACGACGCCCCGGTACCTTTGACCGATCGTCGCGAAGTTCTTTTGATAGTGGGAACGACCGAGGTCGAGGGGGAGGTGCGGTTGTTTGACCGCAAGGAACTGACCCCCGGTGAAAAGGGCATAGCTTTCTTTAGCGCGGAGTCGCCGGTATATACTCTGGTTGGAGACCATTACATTGTGCGGCTGCCGACCCCTATGGTCACTCTGGGCGGCGGCCGTGTTCTCGATCATCTCCGGCAGTTCCCGAGGAGAAAACAGCTGGTCTTTTACGACTACCTGGCCGATCGCCGGGAGCCGGGACCCGAGCCGCTTATAATCTCCGAGTTGAAGAAGAGCACCCTGGTTCATCGGCAGCGCCTCCTGGAAAACGCCGACTTCAGCGAGCAGGAGATCCGGCAGGAGGCCGGCAGGTTGCTGCAGGCCGGTACAATCGGACGCTACGGCGAGCACCTTTACTTTCCTGAAAGGCTCTCGGCGGCGGTGGCGGAGCTGAAGCAACGGCTCGAAGCTTACCTCAAGGACAGACCTCACCTGAAGGGCTTGACAGTCGAGATGCTTCGAACACTCACGCCACTGCGAGGCGAGGTTCTTTCGGCCCTGCTCGAATATATGGTTGCCTCGGAGGTATTAACACAGACGGGTGAACAGTATGATCTGGCCGGGCGGGGTGTCAGCCTCAAAGGCGCCACCAAACAGGCCTACGACCGCATCATGGCAATGCTCCGCGAAAGCCCGTTTGAGCCGCCGAAACTGAGCTACCTTGCTTCAGGCAAGGTGGAAAAACAGGCGATCGGATATATCATGGAAACGGGCGAAGCCCACAAATGCGGAGCCGACTTTCTGTTCCTGACCGAGGCCTGGGAGGAGATAGTCGCCTTCGTCAAAGAGCAGTTGGAGAAGCACGGGGATATGCCGGTGACGGCCATCCGCGAGAAGTTCGGTCTGACCCGCAAGTACGTCATCCCGATCCTGGAAGAGACCGACCGCATCGGCCTCACCGCCCGGCAGGGGGATGTTCGGGTCAAAGGAGACAAGTATGAAAGCCAGGACGCTTCTATATAACGGCCGCATTTACACCCAGGCCGACCGACAGATAGTCGACTCCATGGCTGTTTGCAGAGGTGAAATCGTGGCGGTGGGCAACCGGCTCCAGGACGATCCCGATTTCAAAAGCTACGCCCGAATCGACCTGAAAGGCCGCATGGTTATTCCGGGATTGGTCGACGCTCACACGCATTTTTACAATTTTGCGCTCAACTTCAACTTTGTCTCTCTCGATGGTGTCGATTCCCTCGACAAGTGCATAGCGAAGGTGAAAAAGTTCGCGGTCGGCCTCGGTCGCACAGCCTGGGTGCTCGGGAACGGCTATTCTCCCGACCGCTTCAGGACAAGAGTCGAACCCGATCGCCTCATGCTGGACCGGATCACCGCCGGGCGGCCGGCTTTCATCTATTCGAAAGATATGCACTCGGCCTGGGTCAATAGCAAAGCGCTCGAGCTGGCCGGTATTTCGGCTGCAACTCCCGATCCTTCCGGGGGCAAGATCGAACGCTTCGACGACGGTACCCCTTCGGGAATACTCCGCGAAATCCCAGGCTACAGCCCGGTTCTGGACCGGGTCGGTAGGCCGTCGAAGCGTGTTGTCGATGAGTGTTTCAAAAAGGCGCTGGATCATGCCTACCGCAAAGGTGTGACGGGGGTGCATTCGTTCGATGGTCCCCAGGGTTTTACTTATATGTCGGATCTAGCCCAAAGAGGGAAGCTGGGGCTTCGGGTGAACTATTACCCGCATGAGAGCAGGATCGATGACCTGGAGAAGACCCGGACTACCTACGGCACCGGAACGAACTTTTTCCGCATTGCCGGAGTGAAGATCTTCTCCGATGGCGCCCTCGGCAGCCAGACCGCTCTCTGTTTCAACAAGTACATCGGCAGTAAGGACAAATACGGGATTGAAGTGGCCACGGTGGCGTTGATGAAGAAGACCATTCGCCGCGCCGGCAGGCTGGGTCTTCCGTGCGCCATCCACGCTATAGGCGACCGCGCAATAGACAATGTGCTGACAGCATTTGAAACTACCCCGAAAGTCAAAAGCGGCGCCCGCCACCGGATCGAGCATCTTCAAATGGTCCGCCGCAAGGACCTGGCGCGCGTGAAACGGTTGGGCGTGGTGGCCTCGATGCAGCCCTCACACTGTCCCTCGGACATTCACATGATTCGAAAATACTGGGGAAAGCGGGGGCGGAATGCGTATATATTCAGGACGATCATTGACAAGAAAATCGATTTGGCGTTCGGTTCCGACGTGCCCATAGAGCCGCTCGACCCCCTTGCCGGTATCGCTGCGGCCGCAAGGCGCGCCCGGCCGGGAAGCCGGGATGTTTTCTACCCCGAGCAGCGGTTGACCGCGATCGAGGCTCTGCACGCTTTCACTGCAGGACCAGCCATTGCGGCGGGTCAGGATCATTGCCGGGGGTATCTGCTTCCGGGTTACCCGGCCGATTTTGTACTGCTGGACCGCGATATCACGCGCATCGCCCCCAACCGTATCTACGACGTTCGCGTTCTGGCCACGGTTATCGGCGGAACCGTCAAATACCTGGACCGTTCTTTACACTGGTAGGCCGCCTGTGACGGTGTAACCGGCCGCCGACCTTTTATTTTGACATTGCCCGCACGGCGGGTCATATTTCCCTAACAGGGGAGCGATTTATGAAAAAGTACCTGATCTTAACAGTGATCGGAATCCTGCTGGTGACATCAAGTCTGGCGGCTCAGGAAGCGATGCCACCCGAAGATACAGCCGCCGTTGTCGATTCGCAGGAGGCGGTCGAAAAGTCGGCGCCGGAGTCCCTGGTCTATACTATGGTGCTCGACGGCGCGATCGGTGTCGTTACGGACAAGCGGATAGCCGAGGCTATCGAGCTGGCCGAGGACGACGACGCGGAGATGCTCGTCCTCCTGCTTGACACACCCGGCGGCTTCGTTGCCGCCACCTGGTCGATTTGCAAGAACATCCTCAACAGCGACGTGCCTGTGTGCATGTATATCGCGCCGTCGGGGGCGCGGGCCGGCTCGGCAGGTGTGTACATGACCTATGCCTCGCACATTGCCGCCATGGCACCTTCGACCAATATCGGCGCGGCCCACCCGGTGGGCGGGGGACAGGAGATCGACTCCGTGATGAACGAGAAGATCACGAACGATGCTGTCGCCCAGATCAAGGCTGCCGCCGAGAAGCGGGGACGCAATGTCGAATGGGCCGAAAAGGCGGTGCGGGAATCGGTGTCGATCACCAATAACGAAGCTCTCGAGATCAATGTCATCGACCTTATTGCCAGCGACCTGGACGACCTGTTCGCACAACTTAACGGTCGTGAAGTTGAACTGCCGCGGGGCAACAGGGCGCTCGTGCTCGAAAACGTCAGGGTCGAAGAGATCAAATCAACGTTCGTGCTTCGTGTGCTGGAGGTCATCACCGATCCGAACATCGTCTTTATCCTGTTCTCGATAGGCGGCCTGGGCATCGTATTGGAACTCTATAACCCGGGTGCGATTCTGCCCGGTGTGGTCGGCGCCATTTCATTGATTCTGGCGTTTTATGCGTCTTCGACACTGCCGATCAACTACGCCGGTGTCGCCCTTATCATGCTGGCTATTGTGCTGTTCATTGCTGAGATCAAAATCCCTTCAGCCGGGCTCCTGACGGTCGGGGGGGTGGTCTCTCTATTTCTCGGAGGGCTCATGTTGATTGACACTGTTGATCCGACCCTGCAGGTCTCCAAATCACTTCTCGTTACGGTCGTGCTTATCGTGGGAGTGATAGTGGGACTGGTCATCTGGCTCATCGTCAAGGCCGCCAAACACCAGCCGTTCACGGGCAATGAAGGGCTGATCGGGAAGATTGCCGAAGTCCGCAAGGAAGGGTTCGTTTATGTCGATGGCGCCTTATGGAAGATGGCCTCCGACGAACCGCTCGAGCCCGGCGCCAGAGTCGAAGTTGTCGGCGTCGACAAGCTCATCCTGAAAGTTAAGAAACATAATTCGTAAAGAGAGGGTAGAAAAATGCCGGCATTTCCAGTTGGAATTGTAGTAATCATCTTTTTCGGTCTGATCCTGTTGTTCAACATGATCAAGATCCTCAAGGAGTACGAGCGCGGGGTGATTTTCCGTCTCGGACGCCTGATCGGCGCCAAAGGTCCCGGCCTGATCATCCTGATCCCTATTATCGATAAGATGGTGCGCGTCGACCTTCGCGTCATCACGTATGATATCCCGGCTCAGGACGTAATTACCAAGGACAACGTGTCCATCAAGGTCAACGCCGTGCTTTATTTCCAGGTCCTTGACCCCAACAAGGCGATTGTCTCTGTGGCCAACTTCTTCGAGGCTACTTCGCAGATCGCTCAGACAACCTTGCGTTCTGTTCTGGGTCAGGTCGAACTCGATGACCTCCTTGCCAACCGCGATAAGATAAACGCGGACCTTCAGAAGATAATTGACGACCAGACCGAGCCGTGGGGCATCAAAGTCTCCGTGGTCGAAGTCAAGAACGTCGACCTGCCGCCGGAGATGCAACGGGCCATGGCGAAGCAGGCCGAGGCCGAGCGTGAACGGCGTTCGAAAGTCATCCACGCCGAGGGCGAGTACCAGGCTTCACAGAAGCTGGCCGATGCCGCGACCGTGATTGCCTCGGCTCCCAGCGCCATGCAGCTTCGCTTCCTCCAGACCCTGACGGAGGTTTCGGCGGAGAAGAACTCGACGTTGATCTTCCCGGTGCCGATCGACCTGCTGCAATCGTTCAAGAATTTCCTGGACGCCAAGACCCCGCCGGGGGCGGGGAGTTAAACCGAATCTGTTGGAACATGGTATTGAGGTAGCCCACAGCTTGCTGTGGGTTGCTTCGTGTTGCCCAGAAATGTAGGGCGGGTCCGTCTTCGAACCCGCCTTTTTTATCTGATCCCACCCGACGTTTCACTCTGGGTGGGTTACAAACTCTAACGCCGGGTGGCCCAGGGCTTGCCCTGGGTTTCTCGGGAGATTGTGATTGCACAGGTCGGATATGATGCGTTAGCCCGTTGACATGCCGCGACCGCGTCACTACGATCATCTGGGTGCAGTTCGCTTCATCATGGCGCTGGTCGAGTTATGGTTGGTATAATGGAGTAAAAGACGTAGCTTTGGAGATAGACGGTCATGAGCTATAGAAACCCACCGCAAGCGGATGGGCCACCGGCCCCCGGCGGGGAATTAGCCCGAGTTTGTTGGAATATGGTATTGAGGTAACCCACAGCTTGCTGTAGGTTGCTTTGTTCTGACATCAAGCAGTAGGGCGGGTCCGTCTTCGAACCCGCCCACTTTCCTGATCCCACCCGACGTTTCACTCTGGGTGGGTTACAAACTCTAACGCCCGGGGTGGCCCAGGGCTTGCCTTGGGTTTCTCAGCGTACCTTTCCCCTTGTTCTGTTATCCCAAAACCTCTATACTCCCCCCATGACCACCAAGAGAACCGACTATATAAGCTGGGACGA
>Ga0272444_10001255_pt1 | contig 24744 bp, 27 predicted proteins | sample SSMForm13_FD_201033 | JGI IMG/M metagenome (GOLD analysis project Ga0272444, IMG submission 201033) | Marine sediment archaeal communities from Little Sippewissett salt marsh, Falmouth, MA, United States - SSM-Form-13 | ecosystem: Environmental > Aquatic > Marine > Wetlands > Sediment ...
GGCGCATCCCCAAGGGGGTGAACTTATCCTCAGGAGAGGTGCCAGAGAGGCCGAATGGGCCTGACTCGAAATCAGGTGTACGCTCGCGCGTACCGAGGGTTCGAATCCCTCCCTCTCCGCCAAACAAACAAACCGCCCGCTGGGCGGTTTTTTTGTGCACAGAGTGACGGGATGAGAAGCCTCGCCAGGGTTCGACCAGGCGCGCAGCGCCGCAGGACGCGGGAGCGCAGCGACTGCGCCCCGAAGGGGTGAGCCTGCGCAGCAGGCGAATCGATCCCTCCCGGCCCGCCTTCGGCGGTCGTGCGCCAAATACTCAGCCCGTCTCAAGGCGAGCAGTTATTCAACCTCGGTCTCGAGATAGGCAAGCCACTGGCCGGCATCTTTGCGGCTGACCTCGAAGCGACTGGCGCGACGGAAGGAGAGGGCGGCATCGGCATCAGCGTGGTTTGCATGCTGCGCTATGCCCAGCAACAGCCAGGCCTTGCCTTCCTCTTCAGCGTTCGGCTTGCCCTTGTGCAACAGTCGATCAAGCACATCGGCGGCTTCGGCCGGCCGGTCGTCTTCCAGGTACAGGCGCGCCAGGCGCAGACTGGTCCTGGGTGCCTCACCGTGATTCAGCGCCTGTTGCAGGGCATGGATAGCGCGCTCGGTCTCGCGCGCCTGCTGCCAGGCATCCGCGGCCAGGCGCCAGTTCTTCGCGGAACTGTTGATGCGTCGCTTGGCGATTTCCGCCTCGATCAGTTGGGCCGCCTTGAAGGGCTCGCTGCGATGCAGGTAGAGCTGAGCCAACTGCAGCAGTTGTTGCTCCGATTGCAGATGGCCGCGCCGGTGGGCCAGTTCCATGACGGCCAGCGCCTCCGCATGGCGCCCGCGTGTCAGTTCAATGCCTGCCAGTTGTTGCCAGTAGCGATCGTTGCGCGGGAACAGTTCGATCATCCGGTGCAACAACTGGGCGCAGGCCTTGTAGTCTTCCACTGCATGACGGGCACCGAGCAGGGCCTGGTACCAGTTCTCCCTGGGGTTGTCGCTGAGCGCGATCGCCTTGCTCAGCGGCTCGATGGCAGCCTGGTAATTTTCCAGCCGCAGATGGGCGCCGCCGAGCATGGCATGGATCTCCGCCTTGACCGTTTGCCCGTTTTTTTTCGCTGCGGACAGGTATTGCCCGAGTACCCCGACCGCCGCCTTGAACTGTTCCGTCGCGAGCAGCAGCTGCGCCAGGTTGTGGCGCAGGCGCTGTTGCGCGTCTGTCGGCAGCATGCCCAGCGCCAGGCTGCGCTGCAGCGCCGGAATGGCCGCCTGGTAGTCGTCGCGGCCGATATGGGCATGGGCGATGGTCTGCAGTACCACGGCCTGGGCGTAGCGGCTGTCTTGCGTGTCGGTGAGCAGGGTCCGCAGTTCGACCAGTGCCTTGCCGGTATCGCCGTTCTCGATCAGTTGTTGTGCCTGTTGCAGCCGCTCGTAGGTGGCGCGCGGCAGCGTCTGTTCGCCCGCGCTCGACGCCGAGGCGCACAGCAAAGCGGCGATCAGCAACAGCACCCTCATCGGCGATTGCCCTGCAACTGGAAGCGCACCACCTGTTCGGCACGCACGCTGACCGGCCTGCCATCCTGGATGCGTGGCTTGAAACGCCATTTGCCCACGGCACGCAGCGCCGCCTGTTCGAACACCCCTTCGGGCTCGGCATCCATGACCACGGCATCTTCGACCTCGCCCTGTTCGGTGATCAGGAAGGACACGCGTACCCAGCCCTCGATGCCGCGTCGCTGCGCCCGGTAGGGGTAGCGTGGCGGCAGGCGCGAGATCGGCATGAAGTCGCGATCCGGCGGACCCTGGCGGACCGGCCCGAGGTAGGGGCCGGCAAAATCCAGCGCCAGGCGCGGTACATTCATCTCGATCTGGGGGGCTATGCGTGGCGCCTGGGTGGCCGGCATCTCTGGCAGGGACGGGGAGGGCGGCGCCCGCTCGGCAGGCGGTTGTTGTGGCGGCAGCTCGCGTGCTTGTGCTTCGGACCGGCTGTGTTGCTGCAGGCGCACGAACTCCATCACCGGCCGGTCGCTGCGCATCGCTTGCGGGTGGTGCTCGGTCAGCACCAGCCATTGCATCAGCCACAGCAGGCCGAGTGCGGCGATGCTGCCACCGAGCAGCGCGACGAGGATGCGTGGCACGGCGCTCATGCCGGTCTACTGTCCTTCGGCGGCGATCGCCACATCATCTATGCCGGCCAGGCGCACCTGGTCCATGACCTTCACCAGCAGGCCGATCGGGGCGGCGCGGTCGCCCTGGATCACCACCTTGGCCTGCGGAAACTCCACCCGCAGGCGCTCGACGTTGGCGCGTAGCGCGCGCACGTCGACCGCCCGGCCGTCGATCCAGATCTCGCCGTTGGGGCGGATGGCGATGAGGATGTTGGCGCTCTCCTGGGTGGCGGCGGTCTGCGCACTGGGCCGGTTCACCTCGACACCGGATTCCTTGATGAAGGAGGTGGTGACCACGAAGAAGATCAGCATGATGAACACCACGTCGAGCATCGGCGTGAGGTTGATGTCCGCCTCGCCGTTGTCGCTGGTTCGAGTATGTCGTCGTCGCATGTGGAAAACCTCAGGCCAGGGTCAGGCGGTCGGCGAACTGCTCCAGACGATAGTCGATATCGCGTTGCAGTCCGGCACGGAAATACAGGCCGGGCAGGGCCACCAGCATGCCGGCCATGGTGGGGATGGTGGCCTGCGAGATGCCGGCGGCCATGGCGCGCACATTGCCGGTGCCCAGTACCGCGATCACGTCGAACACCGCCATCATGCCGGTGACGGTGCCGAGCAGCCCGAGCATCGGGCACAGCGCCACCAGCACGCGGATCAGCGGCAGGCTGCGGCGCAGCTGCACGCCGGCATCGGCGATCAAGGCCTCGCGGATGCGCAGCGCGGCCCAGGAGGAGCGGTCGTCACGCTGGCGCCAGCGCGCCACCTCGCTTTGCATACGGCGCGGGAAGTCGCGGCGGCAGTACCAGTAGCGTTCGATCACCAGCGTGGCCAGCAGCAGCGCGGTCACGGCGATGGCCCACAACACCGGGCCGCCGGTGTCGAGGAAGCGCTGCATGTCGTCGAGCGTTTCCAGCATCAGTCCTTCCGGCGCGCTTCGTGGCGCTGTTCGTGGCCGAGCGCGATCAGGCCGGCGGACTGTTCGTCGAGGATCTGCACCAGGGCGCGGCTGCGGCTGGCCACCCAGCTGTGCAGGAACAGCAGCGGGATGGCGACGATCAGGCCCAGCGCGGTGGTCACCAGCGCCTGCGAGATACCGTTGGCCATCAGCTTCGGATCGCCGGTGCCGAACATGCTGATCGACTGGAAGGTGACGATCATGCCGACCACGGTGCCGAGCAGGCCGAGCAAGGGAGCCACGCCGGCGAGCAGTTTGACCAGGCTCTCGCCGCGGGTCAGGCGCGGGGTCTCGCGCAGGATCGCCTCGTCGATCTGCAACTCCAGCTGATTGCTGTCGAGTTCACGGTTGTCCTGTGCCACCGCCAGGATGCGGCCGAGTGGGTTGTCGTCGTTCGGTTCGGACAGCTGCTCGAGCTGGCGCCGCGTGCGTCGCTCGACGCCGCCGAGATAGATCAGCCTGACGATGGCGATCAACAGGCCGAGCGCACCCAGGGCGAGGATGATGTAACCGACCGCGCCGCCCTGGCGCAGCCGTTCCAGGCTGTCCGGCGTCTCCACCAGCAGGCCGAGCAGCACGCCGCGGGTCGGATCGATCGGCAGCCCGACATGGCCGTCGTGCGCTGCAGACAGTTGCGCCGCAGCCTCGCGGGCGCTGCCCGAGGGCTGGCGCGCCAGCACCGCGAGGCGCGCACTGTGCGGCTGGTAGTCGAGGTAACGATCGCCGGAGACCGCGTTGAACAGGCCGACGCGCACCACCGGCTGTTCGCTGGCGACCCCGTCGCTGCCGATCACCTGGCCGTGGAAGCGCACCACCCGGCCGGACTCGACGATCTCCTGCTGCAGCATCAGCCACAGGCGCTCGAGCTCGCTGATGTCCGGCAGCCTGCGGCTCTCGCCGAGCACCTCGAACCATGCGGCCCGCCCGGGATACTGCGCCGAGACCAGCGAGTCTGCGAGGGTGCCGGCGATGTCCTTGGATGCCTGGCGCACCGTGCCGAACAGCTCGCCGAACTCGCCGCTGCGCGCCTGCAGTTGCGCAGCGAGTTCGCCAAGTTTTCGCTCGTTGGCCTGGAAGGCGAGCTTGAGTTGTTCGCTGCGCTCGCGTTCCGCCGCCAGCTGCTGTTGCAGTTGTTCGAGCAGCTGCTGCTGGTCGGCGTGTGCGGCGAGGAAGGTCTGCTCGCGTTGCGCGCGGACCTGGGCGTCGCGTTGCTGGGCGGATTTCGCCTGTTTTAGCAGGTCGTCCAGGTGGGTGGGATGATCGGCACACAGGGAGCCGGACGTCAGCAGCAAAACAAAGGCAAGCAGGCGCGCGATCATGACTCACCTCCGTCGAGGTCGGTCGGTGCCATCACCGGCAGGCGCAGCAGCTGCGGCGCCGCCCGGTTGTGTGCAATGCGCAGGCCGTCGCGGATCGCCAGGACATAGCTGTCGGGCAGGGGCCGCCAGCTGCGCGTGCTGGCATCCCAGTGACCGACCTCTCGCCGGTCGAGCGTCTGGTAGTACAGGCCGATGCGGCCGATGCGCAGGAAGTCGACGGTGCGCGTGCCTGTGTCGCCGACCAGTTCGCCGCGATAGGCCTCGATATTGCGGCCGTATGCCATCTCGACCTGGTAGGCCTCGAGCACGCGCCGGTATTTCTCGCCGATGCTCACATCCGCCCGGTCCATCAGCGCGCGCAGCTGTTGCACGCGTTGACTGCGTTCATCCGCCAGGAAGGGCCGGTCCTCGGCCAGCAGAGCGTCCAGCCAGTCGAGCATGCGCAGCAGCAGCGGCATCACCTCGCGCCGGGTCAGTTCCAGCTGCTGCATCTGCTGTTCGATGGAGGCCATCTCCTGCTGTTGCGAAGCGACGATGCGCTGCAGTTGGGCGTCGTAGCTGCTCAGCTGGTCCAGCTCGCGATTGAGGCGCTGGTACTCGGCGAGCATGGCGTGGGTCTGGTCGTCCAGGTGGTCGATGCGCTGTTGCGACTGTGCCTCGGCGCGGTTGTTGGCCTTGCTCACGGCGATCGCCTCGTGCAGCGGATCGGCGTGCAGCGGTGACAGCAGCAAAAGGCCGGCGCCCAGCAGAAGTAAAGGCTTGGCATTCATGTTCAGCAGCCTCGGCAAGCATGCCAGGGTGTCGGTCGGGCAGTGCTGTGCATCGAAAAATAAGCGGGTTCGTTGTGCACAGGCGGCTGTGCCGGATGCTGGATGGACATAAGTCCCCCTGGTTTGCGTGTGGGTGTGCATGCCGCGTGTCGGTCAGGCGTGCGTGGGGCCGGCCAAAAGACCAGCCGTGATTCAGCGATCGCTATCAGACCAGGGAGGGTGGGGCGCGAATAAAGGCGAGGCGCAATGTCAGCTGCGCGGGGGGAATGATGGCAATCGGTGGGTTAGAGGTGGCGTACAGGGCGATCCAGGCCGGCTGGAGCTCAGCATGCGTATTGAACGATTCGCCGAGCAGCAGCGAGAACAGCATCGCCGCGCTGCGTTGCTCGTGCTCGGTCGTATTGCCTTGCTCGCCATCGAGATGCACGGTGATCGGCACCGTGCCCTGCAGGGTGCACAGTTCCACCACCTGTCCGTCGTCAGTGACCGCCCAGCGCGAATGCGCCTGGATCGGCATGGCCGCCTGTGCCAGCAACAGTATCGCCAATGCCTGGATCATCCAGCCATCGCGCGCACGGCGGCGGAAGTTGCTCAGGATGCGGGTTTGGCCTGCTGAAGGTGTCAACATGGAGAAGTTTTATACCTGCTGGGCATGCCGAAGGGAAGGCCGCTCGCTCAGCGCGACTTGGTGCAGGCGGCACAGGTGCCGAGCAGCTCTATCACCGGCTTCTTGGTGTGGAAGCCCTCGGCCTTCTCCAGCGACTGCAGGCTCTGGCTGAGCGCCTCGCTGTCGAGTTCGCTGACCCCGCCGCAGTCGGTGCAGATCAGGAACTGGCCGGCATGCGGATGATCGGGGTGGCTGCAGCCGACGAAGGCGTGCAGGCTTTCGATCTTGTGCACGAAACCCTGTTCCTGCAGAAACTCGAGGGCGCGGTACACGGTCGGCGGCGCCGGGTTGCTGCCGGGGCTGTGCATGCGATCGAGCAGTTCGTAGGCGGTCAGCGGCTTGTCGCTGCGGCACAGCAGTTCCAGCACCTGGCGACGCTGCGCGGTCAGGCGCACGCCGCGCTCGCGGCACAGCTGTTCGACATGTTGCAACAGGCGCTTCAGTTCATTGGGTTTCATGCACCATCCTCCGTGTCCGCTGGGTGGCTGGGTCGGCGTAGCTTGAGATTGGAGAACACCACCGAGACCAGGTACACGGCGCCGGCCAGCAGCACGATGGTCGGGCCGGTCGGCAGGTCCGGCGGGTAGGACAGCGCCAGTCCGGCGACACTGACAGCGCTGCCGATCAGGGTGGCGAGCAGCATCATGCGCCCCAGCGAATTGACATAGTGACCGGCCATCGCCGCCGGCAGGGTCAGCAGGGCCAGCACCAGGATCAGGCCGACCACCTGGATCAGCAGTACCACGGTGAGCGCCACCAGCACCAGCAGCAACAGGTAGAAGAAAGTCACCGGGATGCCGCGCAGGCGGGCGAACTCCTCGTCGAACACCACCGCCAGGAACTGCCGGTGGTAGGCGGCGACGATCAGCAGCAGCAAGCCATCCAGGGCGGCCATGAACCACAGGCTGTTTTGCGGCACCAGCAGGATGTTGCCGAACAGGTAGCTCATCAGGTCGGACTGGTAGCCCGGGGTCTTGGCGATGAACAGGATGCCGACCGCCATGCCGATCGCCCACAGGGCGCCGATCAGGGTGTCTTCCTGGGCTCGCCAGTTGAGGCGTACCCAGCCGATCAGCAGGGCGGCGACGATCGCGGCCAGCAGTGCGCCGAGGTTTGGATCGAGGCCGAAATACACCGCCGCGCCCATGCCGCCGAGCACCGAGTGGGCGATGCCGCCGGCGATGAAGGCGATGCGCTTGACCACCACGTAGGTGCCCATCACGCCGCAGCCGATGCTCGCCAGCAGGCCCGCGAGCAGGGCGGCCTGCAGGAAGGATTGGTCGGCGAGTGCGTGGAAGAATTCGAGCATGTCAGTGGCGGTGCGCGACCATGCGCACGTCCTCACCGTACAGTTCCTGGATCACCTGGCCGTCGATCGCATCGGTGTGGTGGCATACCAGGGTCTGGTTGATGCAGGCCACGCGCGTGACATAGGCGGAGACGAAGCCGATGTCGTGCGACACCACCAGGATGGTCATGCGCTGGTTGAGCTGCTTGAGCAGGTCGAAGATGTCGCTCTCCAGGCGCTGGTCGATGTTGGCGGTCGGCTCGTCCAGCAGCAGCACCCTGGGCTCGCCCGCCAGGGCACGTGCCAGCAGCACGCGCTGCAACTGCCCGCCGGACAGGCTGCCGATCTGCCGCTCGGCCAGGTTGTCCGCCTCGACCTCGGCCAGCACGCGGTGGGCTATCTCGCGATCGTTCTTGTTGTAGCGGCCGGGCAGCAGGCCTTTCAGCCAGCCGTTGCAGCCGTTGGCACCGATACGACCGAGCATCACCACCTGCTCCACGGTGATCGGGAAATCGCGCGGAAAACTCGGATACTGGGCCACGTAGCCGAGCCGGTGGCAGGCAGCGTGCGGGTTCCTGCCGTTGACCCGCACATAGCCGCTGTCCGGCTCGATCAGGCCGAGGATCACCTTCAGCAGGGTGCTCTTGCCGCCGGCATTGGGCCCTACGATGCCGAGAAACTCGCCGGGCATCACATCCAGAGTGACATGGCGCAGCACCGGCTGGTCGCGGTAGGCGAAGCTGACGTTGTGCACCTCGATGACCGGTTGCTGCTCAGTCATGTGGCAGGGCCTCGGCGATCTGCTGCGCGGTGTGCAGCAGGTTGTAGAAATAATCGACCGCCAGGGGGTCGATGGCGACCACCTTGCCGTCGATGGCCTTGGCAATGCGCGCGGCCAGGCGCGTGTCGAACTGCGGCTGTACAAACACCACGCGCGCCTGTTGCTCGCGTGCCTGCTCGATCAGGTGGTCGAGCGACTTGGGCCCGATCGGTTTGCCCTCGTGTTCGATGGCGATCTGCTGCAGCTGGTAGCGCTCGGCAAAATACCCCCAGGCCGGGTGGAACACCAGAAAGCGGCTGCCGTGATAGGGGTGCAGCAGGGTGTCGATACGCTGGTGCAGTTGCAGCAGGCGCTGGTCGAGCTCGTGGTGCCTGGCATCGAACAGCGCCCGCTGTGCCGGCAGGGCCTGGGCCAGGGCGTCGCGGATGGTGCCGATCAGCTGGCGGGTGAGCAGCGGGTCGGTCCAGATGTGCGGGTCCTTGCCGTCGCTGTGTACGGCGTCGTGGTCTGCATCCGCATGTTCATCCTCGTGTTCGTGCTCGCTGTGCCCGTGCCGGTGTTGCTCCAGCTCGCGCAGGGCGATGCCCTGGCGCAGATCGATCACGCGCATCGTCGGGTTGACCGCGCGGATGCGCGCCATCCAGGCGTCTTCGAAGGGCACGCCGACGCGGAAGAACAGCCGGGTGTCGGCCAGGGCCGCGATCTGCCTCGGGCTGGGGTTGTAGGTGGCCGGGCTGTGTCCCGGCAGCACCATGCTGTCCGCCTGCACCTGCTCGCCGCCGATCTGTTCGACCAGGCCTTGCAACGGCAGCACGCTGACGAACACGCGCAGCGGCTCGGCATGAGCGAGCGCGGGCAGCAACAGGGACAACAGGATCAACAGGCGTGGCATCTGGGGTAGGGCCTCTGGATAAATTGTTACATTATAACTTAACAGTCGGCAGGCGCAGTGCAGGCTTTAGCCTGCAGCTGCACAGGCGGCGGGGGGATGCGCTATGTTGCCTGGCGGGTCAGCGGCTGAACGTGGGGCCGTTGTTTTCCCAGTTCTCGACCTTGCCGAGCACCATCTGCTCCAGCCCGGCCTTAAAGTCGCGCACGCGCTGCGCCAAGGCATGGTCGGCGGTGGCGAGGATCTGCGCGGCGAGGATGCCGGCATTCCTGGCGCCGTTGATTGCCACCGTGGCCACCGGTACACCCGGCGGCATCTGCACGATCGACAGCAGCGAGTCCTCGCCGCCCAACGCGGAGGACTTCACCGGCACACCGATCACCGGCAGCGGAGTGATCGCCGCGGCCATGCCGGGCAGGTGCGCGGCACCGCCGGCGCCGGCGATGATCACCTTCAGGCCACGCGTCTCGGCACTCTCGGAATAGTCGTAAAGACGTTTCGGGGTGCGGTGGGCGGAGACGATGGTGATCTCGTAGGGCACGCCCAGTTCGTCGAGCATGTCGGCAGCGCCCTGCATGACCGGCAGGTCCGAATCGCTGCCCATGATGATGCCAACGCGGATATCGCTCATGCCTTGTCCTCCGAGCCGATTTGAATGGTGTCGCGTACTTTTATCGCCTTGGCCCTGGCCGAGGCGATGTCGTGATCCAATATGGTGATGTGGCCCATCTTGCGGAACGGGCTGGTGGTGGCCTTGCCGTACAGGTGCAGGCACACGCCGGGGATGGCCAGGGTTTCGTCGAGGCCGCGCAGTACCGGGCGGCCGGATTCGCCGGGCGCACCCAGCAGATTGACCATGGCGGCCGGGCTGAGCGTCTCGGTGCTGCCCAGCGGCAGGCCGAGGATGGCGCGCAGCAGCTGCTCGAACTGGTCGGTGACGTTCGCCTCGATGGTGTGGTGGCCGGAGTTGTGGGTGCGCGGCGCGATCTCGTTGACCAGCACCTGGCCGCGCTTGTCGACGAACATCTCCACGCCGAAGATGCCCACGCCATCCAGCGCCTCGACGGTGCGGACGGCGATCTCTTCCGCCTGCGCCCGTACCTCGGCCGGGATCTCGGCCGGTGCCAGCAGCACGTCGAGCACGTTCTCGCCCGGGCGCATGCACATCTCGACGCTGGGGTAGGTCTTGACCTCGCCGGTGGTGCTGCGCGCCACCAGCACCGCGATTTCCTTTTCCGCCTCGACGAAACGCTCGATCAGCGACGGCAGCGGCAGGTGCTGGTCGAAATCGGCGGCGCTTTTCATCACCGCCACGCCGCGGCCGTCGTAGCCGCCGCGCCGCGCCTTCTGCACCAGCGGGAAACCGAATGCCTCGAACTGCTGCAGGCTCGGCTGTTCGACCTCGATGAAATCCGAGGTGGGGATGTCGTGGTCCCGCAGAAACTGTTTCTGGGTGAGCTTGTCCTGGATGATCCTGAGCACGCGTGCCGACGGGTGCACCGCTTTGCCCTCGGCCTCCAGTTCGGCCAGGGTGTCGGCATCGATGTTTTCCAGTTCGAAGGTGAGTACATCGCACTCGGCGGCCAGTTCACGGATCTTGTCGGCGTCATGGTAGCCGCCGATGATCTGTTTGCCCGCGAGCTGCCCGGCCGGCGAATCGGCAACCGGGTCCAGCACCACGCAGGTGCAGCCCAGGCGCTTGGCGGCCTTGACCGTCATGCGCCCGAGTTGACCGCCGCCGATCAAGCCGACGCAGGCAATGGGGTAGGGATGACTCGTACTCATCTGCTCGTCTCAGCAACCCTGTGGGCTGGGAAAACCGCGCAGTTTACCCGACTTTCCGGGGCTTGCGCACCACCGGGCACGGTTTGCCGACTGCGTGCGCAGGTGCGCAAGACGCTTGCGCCGGCAGGTCCGCGAAACGGCAAGGCATGGGCGGGTAAAGGCCGGCAGGCTCAAGAATACCGACACGCCGCGTCGGTTTTCGCGATAATTCATGTTTCGACGACTTTACGGATACGCTCTTCAATGGCCCGAAACAAGATTTACGAAGGAATCAACAACGACCCGAAGGGAGCGATGAACCCGACCGGCAATATCATTCGCGACGCCTGGGTGTTCGGCCTGATCCCCGAGACCGAGACCTGTGAGGGGTGGACGGTGCAGCGTGTCGACGCGCTTTACGACCAGGTCAGCAGGGCCTGGGAGCCGTATGCGCATATCCCCTCCCGCCTGCCGCCGGAACTGCTGGAGCGGCACCAGCGCATCTATGCCGAGGCGGTCGAGAACGCCAAGCGCCTCGGCTGGGATCCGGACCTGGAGATCAGGGACGAGGCCTGAGCATCACGCCCGTCAATCCGAGCGAGGCACGCTTTTCCCTGGACATATCCGGCGTGAACCGCGCATACGCGCGTTCGGCCATTCCCAGAGGCCCGCGCAACGGAGGCAACAACGGCACAGGCAGATGGCTGCGCGGCGTCCATCAAGCGGCGGCGCTCGTTCCCCAGGGAAGGTGCCTTGCCAGCCGCAAGCGGCGGCTTTTTCGTTGCTCGAGGCGCATGCCGGAAGGCTGCCGGGACAAGGGCGATTGCAGATTTCGTTTGTGTTTGCCTGTCTTTACTGTTAGGTTGATCGGGCACCACTGTTCTTGCTCGTCCTATCTACCTTCCATTCGCTGTCTTCTTATCGAAACATCTGAATCGAACGCAATAGTCACCGCCAAGATTCGTGCTACACCCAGCGCTCGCGTTGCGAGTGCATTTTTTAAAGTTTCGTAAGGAATAGACAATGTCTGAAAAACAAACCGGTACCGTTAAATGGTTCGACGATGCAAAAGGTTACGGCTTTATCGAGCGTGCCAACGGCAAGGACCTGTTCGTCCACTTCCGTTCCATCGTCGGTGATGGTCGCCGCAGCCTGGCCGAAGGCCAGCAGGTTGAATTCGTCGAGGTCGCGGGCGCCAAGGGTCCGCAGGCCGACAACGTCGTAGGCCTGTAACAAGGTCTACCGGAGCCGCCCTTCGGGGCGGCTTTTTCGTGCGTGTCTTCTTTCCAGGCCGCTGCTCGCAGCCGGTCTGCGTCTTTCTATTGCTTTCAAGGAGCCATTCAATTGATTGCTCTCTCTGTTCGCGGGCTGCCCAGGTCCACCACTGAAGAATCCCTTACCGCCATGTTTTCCGAGTTCGGTATCGTGCGTTCGCAGAAGATGTCCAAGGACATGTTCAGCGGCGAGTGCCGTGGCTTCGCCGTCATCGAGATGGAAGGCCACGAAGCGCGTGCCGCGATTGCCGCCCTGGACGGCAAGGAAATGAACGGCTCACTGTTGCGCGTTGGGCCGGATCGCAAGCCCAAGGGCAAGGGCGGCCGCCGCCGCTGATCGCGGACAGAAAAGCCGGGAGGGACCCGGTTGTGCAGGGCCTTGCGTTTAGCAGGCGTTGTGCAGCATGAACAGACGCACACGACCGCTGCGAGGGGAAACGGGTTCGCCGGATGCCCGGTCGCGCTGGGATACCCGGGGGTGCAGTGCTACATTAAGCCGCTAAACAATAATCCTGATAAAAAAAACATAGGGATATAAGGGCTTATGGTGAGCAACTTCGGTCCGCCGGCTGCGCATCTGCTCGAGGCGTTGATGGACAAGCTACAGGATGCCGTCTTCGCCATCGAGAATGAACGCTTTCTGTTTTTCAACCAACGGCTGGTGGAATTGCTGGACTGTCCGGAGGATGAACTGCGCACGCGGCGGCTGCGCGATTTCGTGCACCCGGAAGACTACGGCATGGTCGTCGAGCAGTGCGATGCGGGGCTCAGCGGTGACGAGGGGGCCGGCGTCCTCTGGGTGAGGCTGGTCAACCACGCGGGTGACACGCGCGAGGTGCACATCCGCTCGGGTGTGGTGCGTGGCGATGGCGACAGCGTGACGCTGATCGGGTCGATCCGCGACCTCACCGAGGAAAACGACGCGATGCGCGCGCTGGCCAGTTCGCGTGCCGATATCGATTCCATTCTCGGCAACATGCCGGACGTCTTCTATCGCACCGATATGCAGGGCATCGTGCGCCTGATGTCACCATCGATTGTGGATACCCTGGGCTATCGGCCGGAAGAAATGCTGGGCCGGCCGCTGGCGGATTTCTACTACAACCCGGATGACCGGGCGGCCATCGTGCAGGCCCTGATCGACGGCAAGGGCAAGGCCCGCCAGGTGGAGGCCAGCCTGCGCCACAAGGACGGCAGCCCGGCCTGGATATCCACCAACGCCTACGTACGCTACGACGCCGACGGGCAGCCGCTGTGTATCGAAGGTATTGCGCGCAACATCAGCGAGCGCAAGCAGATGGAGGATCGCCTCACCGATCTGAGCAAATACGACGATCTGACCGGCTGCTACAACCGTCGCACCTTCATGGAGGAGTCCGCCAGGCAGGTCGACCAGGCGGTGCGCTATCAGCGCCCCTTGTCGATGGCGATGCTCGACCTCGACCTGTTCAAGACCATCAACGACCACCATGGCCACCAGGTGGGCGACCAGGCACTGCGCTATTTTGCCGATGCCTGCCGGGCGATCTTCCGCAAGACCGACCTGATCGGCCGCATGGGGGGAGAGGAGTTCGCCCTGCTCATGCCCGAGACATCCCTGGAGAAGGTCGCCGATATGCTCGCGCGCCTGCGCGAAGCGCTGCAGCAGAGCCCGATGCGCGGTGCCTTCGGCGAGCTGCAACTGCAGTTTTCGGCCGGGGTGGTGAGCAAGCAGGCGCAGGAAACCGACCCGGAGATGATGCTGTCGCGTGCCGACCGCCTGCTGTACCAGGCCAAAGCGGGAGGGCGTGACCAGGTGGTGAAAGAGTCGCTCGCTGAACAAGCGCAAGCAGACTGATCGGCGTTTTCCGACCGGCCCCGAACATACGATGCTGACTTCCGAGCACGCCCGCAGCGCTCCCTTTGCACGGCGATGCCCGCTGGCCGCTGGTCGCTGACTTTGGCATAATGCGGCGCTTCCATGGTGACCCTGTTGGTCTCTCGCGACGATAGGTTGTGGACCTGGTCAGGCCCGGAAGGGAGCAGCCACAGCAACTGACTCGTGCGCCGGGAATCGCTGGCAGGGTCGCCACCCAATTCGGTCGGTCCGTCACGTCGTCATCCACAAACACGGCGGACGGTCCGACACTCCACCCAGAGCAATTCGGTTAAACTGCGGCTTTGTGCTGCCGGGTAATCCGTGACATGTCCTATCAGGTACTGGCGCGCCGCTGGCGTCCCAAGACATTCTCCGAACTGGTCGGCCAGGAACACGTGGTGCGTGCCCTGGGCAATGCCCTGGAGAACGACCGCCTGCACCACGCCTACCTGTTCACCGGCACGCGCGGTGTGGGCAAGACCACCATTGCGCGCATTCTTGCCAAGTCGCTGAACTGCGAGCAGGGCGTCAGCGCCCATCCCTGTGGCGAGTGCAGCGTGTGCCGCGAGGTGGACGAGGGGCGCTTCGTCGACCTGATCGAGGTGGATGCCGCCTCCAAGACCGGCGTCGACGACACCCGCGAGTTGCTCGACAACGTCCCGTACGCGCCGGTGCGCGGCCGTTACAAGGTGTACCTGATCGACGAGGTGCACATGTTCTCCAGCCACAGCTTCAACGCCCTGCTGAAGACCCTGGAAGAGCCGCCGCCGCATGTGAAGTTCCTGCTCGCCACCACCGACCCGCAAAAGGTGCCGGTGACGGTGTTGTCGCGCTGTCTGCAGTTCAGCCTGAATCGTCTGCCGATCGAGCAGATCCAGGGGCAGTTCGAACATATCCTCGGTGCCGAGGGCATCGAGGCCGACCCCGAGGCCCTGTACCTGCTGGCGCGCGCCGCCGACGGCAGCATGCGCGACGGGCTGAGCCTGCTCGACCAGGCGATCGCCTTCGGCGGCGGCGCGGTCAAGCGCGACGAGGTGCGCGACATGCTCGGCGTGGTCGCCTCCGACCGGCTGCCGCAGCTGCTGCTGGACGTGCAGCGTGGTGACGCGCAATCGGTGCTGGCCAGCGTGCAGGCGATCGCCCAGCGTTCGCCGGATTTTGCCGCCCTGCTCAAGGACCTGCTAACCCTGCTGCACCGGGTGAGCCTGCTGCAGGTGGCGCCCGCGGCCTGGCAGAGCAGCTGGGGCGAACGCGCGCAGCTGGATGAGCTGAGCGCGGCATTGAGCCCGGAAGATGCCCAGCTGTATTACCAGATCGCCCTGGTCGGCCAGCGTGACCTGCCGCTGGCGCCGGACGCGCAAAGCGGCTTCGAGATGATCCTGCTGCGCATGCTGGCGTTCCGGCCGGATGCCGCCACAGATACCGAACCGGCAGCGCAGGCGGGGCGACGCGCGCCGCCCGCGGCGGCGGAGCATGCTGCATCCCCGGCCGCTGCACCGGCCAGCCCGGCCCCCAGCAAACCGGCTCCCCAGGCGGCGCCCAGGCCGGTGACTGCCGCACCCGCGGCCGAGCCGGCGCCAGAGGCGGCCCCGGTCGCCGGCAGGGCGGATTTCTCCGACTGGCACAGCGTGTTGCCGCGGCTCGGCCTGAGCGGCATGGCGGCACAACTGGCCAATCACAGCGTGATCCGTCACTGGCAGGGCAGCGAGCTGACCCTGGCGGTGGACGGCAGCTGCGTTTCGATGATCGGCTCGCTGGCCGAGGAACGTTTGCAGGAGGCGCTGGACAAATATGCCGGTCAGCGCATCAAGCTCAGCCTGGTGAGCGGCGAGGCCAAGGACACGCCGGCACAGCGCGAGGCGGTCGCCAAGGCGAATCGCCAGCAGCAGGCGGAAAACGATATTGCCGGGGATCCGCTGGTGCAGGCCATGCAGGATGCCTTCGACGCAGAGACCGTGGGCGACTCGGTGCGCCCGGTCGACCACTGAAAACCTTTAGACAGAGAGACGACATCATGAAAGGTGGACTCGGAAACCTGATGAAGCAGGCGCAGAAGATGCAGGAAGACCTGCAGAAGGCGCAGCAGGAACTGGCCAAGGCCGAGGTCAGCGGCCAGTCCGGCGGCGGCATGGTCAAGGTGACCATCAACGGCCGCCACGAGGTGCGTCGCGTCGAGATCGACGACTCGCTGATGGGCGACGACAAGGAAATGCTCGAAGACCTGGTGGCGGCCGCGATGAACGATGCGGTGCACAAGCTGGAGGAGCATACCAAGGAGCAGATGTCCGGTGTGACCGCCGGCATCAACCTGCCGCCTGGCATGAAGTTGCCATTCTAAGTAGTTGACTTAAAAGGATTAATCAAGTGGCGGAACCCTCGCTGCTGGGGCAGCTGATCGAGGCGCTGCGGTGCCTGCCCGGGGTCGGGCCCAAGTCTGCCCAGCGCATGGCCTTCCACATCCTGGAGCGCGATCGCGACGGCGGCCGCAAGCTCTCCGCGGTGCTGGCCGAGGCGGTGCAGCGCATCGGCCATTGCTCGCGCTGCCGCACCCTGACCGAGCACGAGACCTGCCGCATCTGCGCCAATCCGCAGCGCGAGGCCGGTCTGCTGTGCGTGGTGGAGAATCCGACCGACGTGATGGCCCTGGAGCAGGCGACCGATTACCGCGGCCTGTATTTCGTGCTCGGCGGCCGGCTGTCGCCGCTGGACGGTATCGGACCTGGCGAACTCGGCCTGGAACAGCTGCGCGAGCGCCTGCGCAGCGGCGAGGTCTCGGAACTGATCCTCGCCACCACCACCACGGTGGAGGGGGAGGCCACCGCGCATTACATCGGCGAGATGGCAGGCCAGTGCAATGTCGGCGTGACCCGTATCGCCCACGGCGTGCCCCTCGGGGGCGAACTCGAATACGTCGACAGCGGCACCCTGGCGCACGCCTTCGCCGGGCGCCAGAGCATTTGATAACTTGGAACCACAAAGGACACGAAGTTCACAAAGGAAACGATTGAAAAACCTTTGTGTTCTTTGTGTCCTTCGTGGTGAAAAACCTAATCTGAAAGGCAACGATCATGTCCGACTGTATCTTCTGTAAAATCGCCGCTGGCGAGATCCCGGCGGACCTGGTGTACGAGGACGACCTGGTGGTCGGATTTCGCGACCTGAGTCCGCAGGCACCGACGCATGTGCTGCTGATCCCGCGCAAGCACATCGCCACCATCAACGACATCGCCGAGGAAGACGAGGCACTGATCGGCCGGCTGTACCGGGCCGCGGCCGAGGTGGCCGGGCGCGAGGGTTTCGGCGAATCCGGCTACCGCACCCTGATCAACTGCAATGCGGAGGGGGGGCAGACGGTATTCCACCTGCATCTGCACCTGCTCGGCGGTCGGCGCATGAACTGGCCGCCGGGGTGAACAAACGGCATCGATCCGGGTCGTAGCAGGTGGGCGCGCCCGCCGACGGATTTCCGATCGGACAAAAAAGGCTTAAAATTCCTTTCGGGCATCTATACTTGTGCATTGCTTGAGCGATTGTAAGCACTGTGAACATCACTCCCTCATCTCCTGACCGGCACTTGGACATCGGTCGCGCCAGCGAACTGGTGGCGGCGGTGCAGCCTGTCAAGCGTGCGCCGGAGGCCGAGTCCGATCGGCAGCGTGCCGCGCGCGACAGTTCTCAGCAGGTGCTGGATGTGGTGCAGCGCGAGGCGCTGATGCAGCACTATGCCGAGAACCTGCAGTCCCAGTCGCCGCAACCGGATGAGCGACGTGCGCAGCGCGCACTCGACACCTACAGTGCCGTGGCACTCAACGACAAGCGCGAACTTCTGGCCGACATGCTCGGCGTCAGCGAATACGCCTGAGTCTTGCGGCCGCTCCAGGCCGTCGCTGCAAACTTCAAGCTTGTCCGGTGTCATATTGCAGTGAGTGGCGGCTGGTATGATTGAAACCATGCTGCTGGCCGGCGGCATTGGCATTACAACGACACACCGAAGGACACAAAGTGGAACCAGTTTCCCCTCCAGTAGACGAAACCCCGCAACCGCAGGTCGACCTGGACGACCCCTCGCTATACCTGAACCGCGAGCTCACCTGGCTGGCGTTCAACGGGCGGGTGTTGAACGAGGCCGCCGACCCGCGCAACCCGCTGCTCGAGCGCCTCAAGTTCCTGGCGATCGTCAGCTCCAATCTCGATGAATTCTTCATGAAGCGCATCGGCGGTCTCAAGCAGCAACTGGGCGCCGGGGTCAGCACCCTGACCGTGGACGGCCGCACCCCGCGCGAGCAGATCACCCAGTGTTACGAGGTGGTGCGCGACCAGGAACAGCGGCAGCGCGATACCCTGCACGGCCTGCTGGCGGAACTGCGCGAGCACGACATCGCCATTCTCAGCTACGAGGAGCTGAGCAGCGAACACGCCGACTGGCTGCGCAGCTATTTCCACGACAACATCTTTCCGCTGGTGACGCCGCAGGCGATCGACCCGGCGCACCCGTTTCCGTTCATCTCCAACCTGTCGCTGAACCTGCTGGTGCAGGTGCGTTTCCCGGGTGATCAGGGCAAGACCTCGCTGAGCCGCATCAAGATCCCGATCGGCGACGACGTGCCGCGCTTCATCCGTCTGCCCGACAGCATGCATTTCATCGCCATCGAGGATGTGCTGCAGCACAACCTGCATATGCTGTTGCCGGAGATGGAGGTGCTCGACAGCAACATCTTCCGCGTCACCCGCAACGCCAATACCGAGCGTGACGAGGAACACGCCGACGACCTGTTGTCGATGATCGAATCGGAACTGCGCGAGAGACGCTTCGCGCCGATCGTGCGCCTGCAGGTGCAGGGCAGCATCGACGAGACCTCGCGCGGCATGCTCGCCGCCGAACTCAACCTGGACGAACACGAGGACGTATTCAGCGCAGGAGGAGACATGCTCGCCATGCGCGACTTGTTTCAAGTTGTCAGCCTGGATATCCCTGAACTGCACGATGCCCCCTTTCAATCCATAGACCACCCGGATCTGCGCCTGGCCAGCAACATCTTTCACGCGATCCGCAATTACGGCCCCTTTCTGCTGCACCACCCTTACGAATCGTTCGGCACCTCGGTGGAGCGCTTTCTCAAGGAGGCGGCCAACGATCCGAAGGTGCGGGCGATCAAGATGACCCTGTACCGCACCTCCAGCGACACCAAGGTGGTCGACTACCTGATCAGCGCCGCGCGCAACGGCAAGCAGGTGGCGGTGGTGGTCGAGCTCAAGGCGCGTTTCGACGAGGCGGCGAATATCCGCTGGGCGACGCGCATGGAAGAGGTGGGCATCCATGTCACCTACGGCGTGGTCGGCCTGAAGACCCACTCCAAGATCGTGCTGGTGGTGCGTAAGGACTACAACGGTCTGCGCCGCTACCTGCACATCGGCACCGGCAACTACCACGCGGGCACCGCCAAGCTGTACTCGGATCTGGGTGTGCTCACCAACGACCCGGACATGGGCGTGGACGCCACCGAGTTGTTCAACTACCTGACCACCGGCTACACGCCGGAGCGCTACTACCGCAAGCTGCTGCCGGCGCCGAAGGTGCTCAAGGCGGCGCTGCTGGCGCGCATCGAGCGCGAGCGCGAGCTGCATACCCCGGAGAACCCGGGCCTCATCCAGTTCAAGATGAACGCCCTGGAAGACGCGGACATCACCCGCGCCCTGTACCGGGCGAGCAAGGACGGCGTGCAGGTGGACCTGATCGTGCGCGATACCTGCCGCCTGCGTCCGGGGTTGCCCGGCGTTTCCGAATCGGCGCGGGTGATCAGCGTGGTCGGGCGTTTTCTCGAGCACACCCGCATCTACTACTTCCAGAATGGCGGAGACGAGGAATACTTCATCGGCTCGGCGGATGCGATGAAACGTAACCTCGAATCGCGCGTCGAGGTGGTGGCGCCGGTCGAGAGCGAGTCCCTGCGCAAGGAACTGCGCGAACTGCTGGACGTGCAGCTCGCCGACTATCGCAATGCCTGGGAGATGCAGTCGGACGGCAGCTATGTGCAGCGCAGGCCGCGCAACGAGGCCGAAGAGGTCGGCAGCCAGCAGCGCCTGGTCGAGCTGGCCCACCAGCGGGTCAAGCAGGCCAAGCGCTACCAGCTGGGACGCACCCGGCGGCGCATTGCCGGGCGCAATCTGCGCTGATACCTCTGTCGCATTCGCAAAATAGCCCCGCTGTGGAAGCGGGGCTTTTTTGTGGCGCTGTGGCTTTGCCGAGAGGGATCGGAGCCGGCTCTTGCCGCCACGACGTCTTGATCTACTCCGGGGTGACCGACTCCGACCCCTGCATGACCAAGGCAAACAGATGACGCCCTCCCCACAAGTGGGGAGGGCTGGGGTGGGGCGAACGCGCTCAGTCGAGCAGCAGCAGTTCCAGGATGCGCTCGTAGATGGCCGACAATGTGTCCAGGTCGTCCACGCTGACGCATTCGTTCAGCTTGTGGATGGTGGCGTTGAGCGGCCCGAGTTCCAGTACCTGGGCGCCGGTGGGGGCGATGAAGCGGCCGTCCGAGGTGCCGCCGCTGGTGGACAGCTCGGTCGGGTAACCGGCGACCTCGGGGATGGCCCGTTGCGCGGCGTCCAGCAGCTCGCCCTCCGCGGTGAGGAAGGGCAGGCCGGAGCGGGTCCAGTGCAATTCGTAGTCCAGTCCGTGCCTGTCCAGCACCTCGCGCACCCGCTTTTCGATCTGCTGATGGTTGGTCTCGGTCGAATAGCGCAGGTTGAAGATCACCTCCAGGCTGCCGGGGATGACATTGGTCGCACCGGTGCCGGCATTGATGTTGGAGATCTGGAAACTGGTCGGCGGGAAGAACTGGTTGCCCTGGTCCCACTCGATGGCCACCAGCTCGGCCAGCGCAGGCGCGGCCAGGTGCACCGGGTTCTTCGCCAGGTGCGGATAGGCGACATGTCCCTGCACCCCGTGCACCACAAGGCGGCAGCCGTGCGAGCCGCGACGCCCGTTCTTCACCACGTCGCCGACCCGGGCGGTGGAGGTCGGCTCGCCGACCAGGCACCAGTCGATCTTCTCCTTGCGCGCCTCGAGGGTTTCGACGACTTTCACGGTGCCGTTGACCGCCGGGCCTTCCTCGTCGCTGGTGATCAGGTAGGCGATCGAGCCCTTGTGATCCGGGTGTTTGGCGACGAAGCGCTCGGTGGCGGTGATCATCGCCGCCAGCGAGCCTTTCATGTCGGCGGCACCGCGGCCGTACAGCAGGCCGTCGCGGATCTGCGGCTGGAACGGGTGCGAGGTCCAGTTCTCCACCGGCCCGGTCGGCACCACGTCTGTGTGCCCGGCGAAGCAGAACAGCGGGCCTGCGCTGCCGCGGCGCGCCCAGAAATTGTCCACGTCTTCGAAGCACAGCTTTTCGTTGTGAAAGCCCAGCGCTGCCAGGCGTTGCATCATCAGTTCCTGGCAGCCGGCGTCTTCGGGGGTGACCGATTCGCGGCTGATCAGGTCGATGGCGAGGTCGAGTGTGTCTGTCATATTTGTTGGTGTTTCGTTTACCGCCAAGGACGCCAAGAGCGCCAAGCTTTGTAGCCTCAGGGGTCGGAGTCGGCCTTTGCGAGTGCCGCGTCTAGACCAACCCCGGGGTAGGCCGACTCCGACCCCTCAGCTGCGCTATCGGATCGAAAAGAAAGCCTTGGCGTCCCTGGCGGTTATTTTTGGAAGATTTCCGAATACTGCTCCGGCTTGAAACCCACGTACAGTCCCTTGCCGGTATCCAGCACAGGCCGCTTGATGATACTCGGCGTCTCCAGCATCAGCGCGATGGCGCTGTCCTGGTCGATGCTGTCCTTCACCGCCTGCGGCACCTTGCGCCACATCATGCCGCGGCGGTTGAGCAGCACTTCCCAGCCGACCTGCTCGATCCAGCCGCGCAGGGTGGTCTCGTCGATGCCCGCCTTCTTGTAGTCGTGGAAGACATACTCGATGCCATTGTCGGCCAGCCAGGCGCGGGCCTTTTTCATGGTGTCGCAGTTGGGGATGCCATACAGGGTGATCGTGCTCACCATTCACACTCCTTGAAGATCCTCACCGGACAGCTCTTGCAGGTCTCCTGGTCGAGCTTGCGATAGATCTTCTTGATCGCTTGTTGCTTGCTGTCGAAGAAATACTCGTTGCCGATGCTGGACATGAAATGGGCGCGGCTGACGCTCTCGTAGACGCGCGACTTGATGCCGGCGAAGTACAGGCCGCCGCCCAGCTTCTTCAGCCGCCTGGCCTCGGCCACCAGCATTTCCACGCCGCTCAGGTCGATCGAGTTGATGCCGCTGCCCTCGATCAGGATGTGCTTGATGCCTTCCTGCTCGGAGATGTGTTGCAGGCGGTCCTGGATGTGGTTGACCGAGCCGAAGTACACCGACATGTCGATGCGGATGATCTTCAGTTGCGGGCACTGGTTCAGTGGCCGCGAGGCGATGTTGATCATCTTGCGGCTGGGGTGATCCGGGTCCGGCACCAGGCTGACGATCTCCGGGGTGGAGGTGCGTGCCAGGAACAGCACCAGCGACAGCAGCACGCCGAAGTAGATGGCGAACTCCAGTTCCAGGAACAGGGTCGAGAAAAAGGTGGTCAGCAGTACCGCGGTTTCCGACTTGCTGGAACTGAGGATGTGCCGGATGTGCTTCAGGTCGATCAGATTGTAGGCGACCAGCAGGATCACACCGCCCATCGCGGCGATCGGCAGGTAGGCCATGTAGGGCGCGACCAGCAACACGATGATCATCAGGAAGATCGCGGCGAAGATCGCCGACATTGGCGTCTGCGCACCGGAGCTGTAGTTGACGCCGGAGCGGGTGAACGAGCCGGAGCCTGCATAGCTGGAGAAGAAGCTGCCGGCGATATTCGACATGCCCTGGCCGATGAATTCCTGGTTGGCATCGATGCGCTGGTTGGACTGGGTGGCGATGGCGCGGCTGATCGACACCGCCTCGATCAGGCCGAGCAGGGCAACCGCGAAAGCCTCCGGGGCCAGCATGCGGATGGTGGCCAGCGAGAAGTCCGGCGAGGACAGGGGTGGCAGCTGCCCGGGAATCTCGCCGATCAGGGTGACATGGTCTTGCGGCGAGGCGAAGGCCAGCGCGGTCAGTGCGCCCGCCACCAGCCCGACCAGCAGGTTGGGCAGTTTCGGCAGCAGCTTTTTCGACAGCAGCGCCGTCACCAGGGTGACCAGGGCGACCGTGAGTACCATGCCGTTGATTTCCGGCAGGCCGTACCACACGTCCATCCAGGTGTGCAGGAAGGACTCGCCCCGGGGGATCTCTATGCCCAGCACGTGCTTCATCTGGCTGGTGGCGATCAGCAGCGCCGCACCGGCGGTGAAGCCGATCACCACGCTATGCGAGACGAAGTTGACCAGGGTGCCCAGGCGCACCAGGCCGAAGCCGAACTGGTAGACGCCGGCGAGGAAGGTCATGGTCAGCGCCAGGGTGACGAACTCGGGCGTGCCCGGTTCAACGTGGTGACTGACCGAGGAGAAGATCACGATCGAGATCGCGGTGGTCGGACCTGAGATCAGGTGCCGCGAGGAGCCGAACAGGGCGGCGATGATCGGTGTGACCATCGCGGTGTACAGGCCGTACTCGGGCGGCAGGCCGGCGATGGTGGCGAAGGCCACGCCCTGCGGCAGCACGATCACCGCGCCGGTGAAACCGGCGATCAGGTCGGCGCGCAGCGACTGCCGGTCGACCAGGCGCAACCATAGGAGGAAGGGAAAGAATTTGCTGAGGGTCATGACACGCTCTGGGTCCAACATCGAGACGAGCGATAAACGGCGGCCGGCGCTCGCACCGGCCGCCACGGCGGCGATCAGATGTCGCGCAGCAGCTCGTTGATGCCGACCTTGCCGCGGGTCTTCTCGTCCACCTTCTTGACGATCACCGCGCAGTACAGGCTGTACTTGCCGTCCTTGGACGGCAGGTTGCCGGATACGACAACGGAACCGGCCGGTACGCGGCCGTACAGCACCTCGTCCTTCTCGCGGTCGTAGATGCGGGTGGACTGGCCGATGTACACGCCCATCGAGATCACCGAGCCTTCCTCGACGATCACGCCCTCGACCACCTCGGAGCGGGCGCCGATGAAGCAGTTGTCTTCGATGATGGTCGGTGCCGCCTGCAGCGGCTCGAGCACGCCGCCGATGCCGACACCGCCGGACAGGTGCACGTTCTTGCCGATCTGCGCGCACGAGCCGACAGTCGCCCAGGTGTCGACCATGGTGCCGGAATCCACGTAGGCGCCGATGTTCACGTAGGAGGGCATGAGCACCGTGCTCGGCGCGATGTAGGAGCCGCGGCGTGCGGCGGCCGGCGGTACCACGCGCACCCCGGACTCGCGGAAGTCGCGCGAGTTGTAGTCGGCGTACTTGGACGGCACCTTGTCCCAGTAGTTGGTGAAGCCGCCCTTGATGAACTCGTTGTCGTTGATGCGGAACGACAGCAGCACCGCCTTCTTGATCCACTCGTTGACCACCCAGTCGCCGTCGCGCTTCTCGGCCACGCGGATCTCGCCGCGGTCGAGCTGGTCGATCGCTTCCATGACGGCGTCGCGCACATTGGTGTCGACGTTGCGCGGGGTGATGTCGGCGCGCTTCTCGAAGGCGTCGACGATGATGGACTGGATATCACTCATGGGAGGCTCCTGGGTTCGGTTCAAAGTAGAGTCAAAGCGTCTCGGCATAGGCACGGATGCGCCGTGCCGCCTCGATACATTCTTGCGGGGTGGCGACCAGGGCCATGCGCACATGGCCGGCGCCGGGATTGCGCCCGTCGATCTCGCGCGACAGGTAGCTGCCGGGCAGTACGGTGACGTGCTGCTGATCGAACAGGCCGCGTGCGAAGTCCTGGTCGCTGCCGGGCGTTTTCATCCACAGGTAGAAGCCCGCGTCGGGGCGCTGCACCGGCAGAAGCGGCTGCAGGATATCCATCACCGCGTCGAACTTCGCGCGATACA
>Ga0272444_10001256_pt1 | contig 24735 bp, 24 predicted proteins | sample SSMForm13_FD_201033 | JGI IMG/M metagenome (GOLD analysis project Ga0272444, IMG submission 201033) | Marine sediment archaeal communities from Little Sippewissett salt marsh, Falmouth, MA, United States - SSM-Form-13 | ecosystem: Environmental > Aquatic > Marine > Wetlands > Sediment ...
GGGTGAAACCACCGATAACAGCCTGGTAACCGAATTAGATGCTTTTTGGGATGGCTGGCAGGCTCTGGGATCTGACCCAACTAACCTGACCATCCGGAATGATCTCTACCAGCGAGCAGGTTCCCTGGCAGCGGGGATTAACCAGAGAGCAGAAAGCTTGATCGAGCTCAGGAAAGATCTGGACCTCTGGATTGATTCCGATGTGAGGCAGATCAATGAAATTGCGGCCAGGCTTGCCAGCTTGAATGTGGAAATAACCAATGTTTCAGCAATGGACCTGCAGCCGAATGACCAATTGGATGAGAGAGACCGCCTGCTGGATGAGCTGGCTGGTATTACCGATATCAAGATCGGCCTGCAGGATTCGGGCGAGGTGATGGTGTCGATTGGCGGGCATGCCCTGGTTGTTGGAAAGGAAACCTATTCACTGGAAACCTCACCGGATCCGGGGAATGACAACTTATCCTCGATCCTCTGGGAGGATGGCTCGGCGTTTGTGCCGGCTGAGGGGTCACTCTCAGCCCATCTCGATGTCCGGGATCGGGTCATACCGGCTCAGCAGACAGGTCTGGATCAACTGGCAGGGTCATTGATCGCTGAAGTGAATGCAATCCACCAGGGAGGTTACGGCCTGGATAACAGCACGAGTTTGGATTTCTTTGCTGGCACTGATGCTCTTTCGATGACCCTCAGTACGGATATCAGCGACCCGCGCTCGATCGCTTCGGCAGGGGCTATCGATTCACCGGGGGATTCCTCGGTTGCCCAGCTGATCGCGAATCTACGGCACCAGTCCTTGATGTCCGGGGGCACCCAGACCATGACCACTTTCTACGCCGATCAGATCGCCGGATTGGGTTTGGAGATCCAGGAAGCAGAGTCTCAAATGGCGAATTCCAACTTGATTCTGGACAGCCTGGGGACTCAGCGTGAATCCGTGTCTGGTGTTTCTCTGGATGAGGAAGCGGCGAACTTGATCCAATCTCAACGGGCCTTTGAGGCAGCCGCCAGACTGACTACAGCGCTGGATGAGATGCTGGATAAGATCATTAATGGAATGGGCCTGGTCGGTCGATAGGAGTTCATATGCGCATTACCCACCGCATGATCATAGATAACGCAATCCGCTCAATGAGTGACAACCTGGATAAATTGGGTGAGCTCCAAACCAAGGCATCCTCTGGAAAGAGCTTTACAAAAAGCTCGGAAGCTCCCCATGCATCCCGCGTTGCATTGGCATTGAAGTCCCACATTAGTGAGAATTCTTCTTATCTTGAAAGCATGTCTTCTGCTGAGAACTGGCTCACCGCTTCGAATCTAGCCCTGGATTCCCTGGGAGACCTGGCTTCCCAGGCGATCAATTCCGCCCTGGAAGGTATATCGGATACTAATGAGGATGCCCGGGCGGTCCTGGCTGTAGAAATCGACAAGGTGATCGAGGACGCCATTTCTGAAGGTAATACAAAGTATGGGGAAAACTATCTTTTCTCTGGTCACCAGGTGAATACCCCTCCATTCCGATTTGTCAGCGGGGTTCCGGACAGTGTCGCATATGACGGTGATGCTGGCTTGATCCAGCGGGCCGTCGGCCAGGACCAGGCTGTCACGGTTAACTTTACCTCCAGCAGCACGATATCCCCTCTCTTTGATGCCATGATCGCGGCAAGAGACGCCCTGCTGGCAGGCGACACCACTGCGCTGCAATCGGCAGTTGATGACCTGCGGTCCGCGAAAGAACTCATTTCCAACCAGTCAGCCAATAATGGGGTCAAGATCAATCAGCTGGAACAAAACCAAACCTACCTCGAAGAAACCCAGCTGTCTCTTGAGGGTCTTCTCTCCAGAGAAGAGGATATTGACCTGGTGGAAGTCATATCTGAACTCCGCCACCAGGAAACGATTTACCAGTCCGTCTTGCAGGTTGGACAGCGCACGCTCGCCACGGTGAATCTGTTTGACCTGATGAAATAACTAGGATGGATTAATCCAATGCTTGTGCTATCCAGAAAAGAGAGTCAAACGATCCTGCTTGACGAGTCTGTAGAGATCACCATTCTAGAGATTGACGGCAGCTCTGTCAAATTGGGAATCAATGCTCCTGATGAGGTCCGGGTTTTGCGGGGAGAACTGAGGGAGGCAATCCGGGAACAGGAAGACATCGCCAGGAGGCTGGCAGAAGAAGGGGCTCCGCAGGCTTTCAACAGCCTCAGGGATCTGCTGATCGAGGAGGAGATACATCCTTCTCCAAAACCGTAGGGAATCTTCTATACTGGAACCTTTCCATACCTCGACTTCTCACTGCGAATAGAGGAAGATATCGCTTCATTGACCCCCAGATGATGGGGGTTTGTTGTTTCTGGGTTTCAGTTCTGTGTCGTCAATTGGATCAGGGTTTGATGGAGCAAGCGGAGCTCGGTGATGATCTCTACCTGACGCTGGGAGATATATGAAGCAATCGTTCCCCGGGTGTCCAGGTCAGGATTGATTTTGATGCCCAGGCGAATCCTTTTCTCTTCTGGGACAGGGATCACGTTTACGACTTTGCCGTCAATCGTGAGCTCAATTGTGGCAATTTCCATCTGGTTCTTGTCAGGAAGCAGCAAACGCACTTTGATATTCGTTCCGGGTTGGAATTTCTTGATTTCTGTCAGGGAGACAGACAGTCCATATACCCCAATACCGATTATTGAGAGATCGATCAGCTCGGCAATGATATTATTCGATCTGCTGCCGTTTGTGGAGATAACCACCGGGAGGGGTTCCTTGGGATTGACGCGTATGACCTCGCGCTTGCCAATCGTTTGTTCCGCGACATGGATATTGGTCAGGTTGAACAATTTTGTGGCTACATTCCCTGAGGACACGGATGCCTTGATGGTAAGCGGGAATCCCAGGTTGATGAATGTACTCCTCTGCAGCTCCAGGCAGACGGCCTGGTGTTGATGGACTCCTACCAGCACATTCTCCTCAGAGACCGATAAGACCTGAGCCGGATAGGAGATCGGCATTCCCCGATAGGTGTTCAGCAGCTGGATCTCCTTGGAGTTCAGGTAGTAATTATGCAGCAGATCAAGTATGTCTAAAGTCCTGGTCATCAGGCCCCCATGTTCTTTTGCTGGATCCGGTAAACATAGGCCAATACCTCGGCAACAACCGTGTACAGGGAAGGTGGGATGTAATCCCCGTAATCCACACTGGAGAGCATATCGGCCAAGTGAGGGTCGTGGTGAATGGGGATGTTCCGGCTGATAGCCAGATTGATGATTTCATCCGCCAGCCGCCCTTTACCGACCGCGGTGACCCGGGGGGCATAATCGCTTTCCGGATTGTACTGCATGGCAATAGCTGTTCTGGAGGAGGATTGATCGTTGGTCATTTCTATATCTCCAGATTGACCTTGTTGCGGGGAGGTGACTTCCCGGGGGCTTTCTGGGCAGAGGGAGCGGACAGCGGGTGGAATGGAGCGCCCTGATCTGGATCGAGTTTGCAGTTGATGCTCTGCATGTTATATCCTTTATTGCCCAGGTTTTCTGCCAGGCTGGGGAGTTCGTTGACTGCAATGTCCCGGATCTTTCCTGTTGAGGTTGTGATATTTCCCTGGATGTTCCTGCCCAAAACCAGCATATCGATAGAAATGGTTTCACCCGGGTCGATCTCCATACTGAGCTTAATGTGGGCTTTGTTTGATTCCGGCTGCTCCGGATCCTGCCCGGGGGGGAGATAGACCCTCAGATAGGCATTCTTAAGAACCAAATACTGATCATTATGCGGTATAGCCACAGGCAGCTCGAGGAGCAGATCCACTGGCGGGCCGCCTTTCTGGTTTCCCGCAGAGTTGCCCAGCTGGGTCAGACGAAGCCTATCTAATAATTGGGTCAGCTCTTCCGATCGGCTGGATGAACCTCCCTCTTCCAGATCTGCCATTCCCAGCAAATAGGTTAGGGAAAGCAGCCCTGGCTTGATCAAATCGCCGGTGGCGAAGATCTTGTTCTCCTGGAGGAGGTCCTTTAACTGGCTTTCGAGGGACTTCGCCAATAAGGGAAGGACCAATCTCAAGTTGGATTCTATTTGATCAGGCCCTCCTTCCAGCCCGATCAGCAGTTCCTGCAGGCGGGCTGCGGCCTGGTTGAGGTAGAAGTGAAGAGACGGCTTTTTCCCCTCAGCCTGATTTTTTACCATTGAGAGTAATTTGCCAAGCACTTCTGCCAATTGGGGTGTTTGTGCCAGGATCAACTCAAGGCTTCCTTCAGAAACAGCAGCCCCCTGATGCAGGAGCGCGATCACCGCACTGGCAAACCTGAATGCGTCCAGTTGATTTTCAATTAAGAATTGGCGAATGGGTTCCAGGGTGTCCCTGTGGATTGGGAACCCATACTTGAGAAGTTCCTGGGCAAGCAGCGTGTTTTCCTCGTCTGCTGCCAGGCCAGCCCGGGCAAGCAGCTCGGGAATGATGTTGGTTGGTTCAGGTGGGGACTGCTCTTCTTCCGGGTTTTGACTGACAAGCTGCAGCACAAGTTCTTTTTGATTTTGCTCCCGGACAATGAAATTAGCCTTGCGCTTTTCCATCAATCTGGCTGCCTGGTCAGAGGAAGTCAGCCTGGCAATTACCTGCACACCGTTGATAGAAAGGTAGACTCGTTCGCCGGCAACCTGGAGCACTTCCGCACTGATGCGCTCTTGGGTCTGCAGACTTAGATTGACTAAATCAGCAGTTTGGATCGGGAAAAAGGAAGGCGAACCGGGAAGAACCATGGGTTTATTTCCCGGATGGCGGAGGTCCTATCCTCCGCCATCCGGGCCTAAAGCTAGCGTTTGAGATTGACCAGTTCCTGGAGCATTTCATCTGATGTGGTGATTACCCGGGAGGAAGCCTGGAAACCTCTCTGGGCGATGATCATATTGGTGAACTCCTGGGATAGATCGACGTTGGAAGATTCCAGGTATCCGCTGTTGATCGACCCCCGGCCGCCAGTTTCAGCTGTGCCGATAGTAGGAGTTCCAGAGTTCAACCCTTCCTGGAACATGTTCTGGGTGATGCGCTCGAGACCTGCCGGGTTTGTGAACGAAGCCAGGGCTACCTGGCCAACCAGCTCTTGCTCACCATTGGTGAAGATCCCGTAGATCAATCCAGATGGATTGGCGATCTTGAAGCTTGTGAAGCTGCCGGCTGCCAGTCCATCCTGGAAGGTGACAGCATTGTCGCTGGTGCTGGCGAGCATTGTGGTATCCGCAAAATCAAGCGCGAATACGGTGTTGGCTGCGCCGCCAGAACCGGTGACTGTGACCGATCCGCCTCCGGCGGAGTACTGCCCGTTGGCGTCAAAGGTGATAGTTCCAGACCCCGATACGCCGACGCCGCTTGCGGCATAGTCCCATGTCGTGTTGCTGGCCCTGGTATAGGTAAGCGTCACGGTCTGGAGAGCGCCAAGCGAGTCATATACACCAAAGGTGACATCGTATGTGTCTCCAATGGCCGCGGTGGAATCAAGGTTTCCGCCCAGGTAGGCGTTGGCGGTTGCCCTGGCCTGGCTTGTATTCAGCGGGAGCTGGAGATCCTCGGTGGGCTGGGTGGTATCAACTACCATGCCTGAGCCGGTATCCGTTGCCAGCCACCCTTGAAGCCGGTAGCCGTTAGCCTCATTGACCAGGTATCCTTCAGCGTCGATCTGTGTGGCGCCGTCCCTGGCGTAGAAGATATCGATGTCATTCCGGTACATGAAGTAGCCATTTCCCTGGACAGCCATGTCGGTATTCCTGCTGGTAGCGTTCAAGCTCCCCTGAGACATATTGGGAGTAACTGCGGTCATTCTGGCTCCCAGACCGATCTGGGAAGGATTGATCCCGCCGATTTCCGTGGTGGGAGCTGAGCCAGGGCTCAGCATTTCTGCCATCTGGCTCTGGAACTTTGCCCGGCTGGCTTTAAAAGCCGTTGTGTTGACATTGGCCAGGTTGTCTGAAACCACATCCATATAGGTTTTGTGGGCGCTAAGTGAACTAATAGCAGTAAACATTGAGCGAATCATTTTGTTCCTCCTGATTATCCTTACAGGCTTCCTTCAAGAGGGCCGGCCTGTATGTAAGATTTGAATTGATTTGATTAATCTGCCAGGACAACACTATCGATCTCCGTAAAAACACGATCCTGCTGGTTGTCAGTTTTCATGGCAGTGACAACTTTCCTTTCAGGTACATTTACGATAAACGCCAGTTCATCCATGATCACCAGGGATTCCTTCCCTCCGCGCCTGGCAGCTTTTTCCACTGCCTGGTTGAGGCGGGTGAAACCATCCTGGGTCAGTTGGATCTTCCTGTGCTCCAGGCGGTTCTGGGCGTGGTTGGAAAACTCAAGCTTGGCCGCCTGCAGTGCCGAGGAAAAGTCCTGGCCGCCGCTCGGTCGGGATACAGGCCGCTGGTTCTGGCTGATCCGCTGACCGGGAAGGCTGTTTTGTAAGGCGCGAATAGCTTCGTTCACCTAATCCTCCGGATTTCTAACGTTGATGAGGGCGCTGATGGGATATGACAGATCGTCAATCAACAGCGTCACCTCTTCACCAAGCAGCGATACACTCGATACGATACCGGTGATCTGATCCATCCCGTCGGGCGAGACACTGACTTCTTTCCCGATCAATCCAGCGGCATCGGTGATGCTTTCTCCGACGGATTGATCCATTTTCTCGTTGATGCTCTGCAGTTCCTGCAGGGAGTTCAGTTGGGTGAACTGTGTCAAAAGTGCTTGATCGTCCATCGGCTCGAGTGGATCCTGATACTTCAGCTGGGTCATCAGCAGAAGCAGGAAATCCTCCCGGGATAGGTCATCATACCCTGTCCGGGAGACCGCAGAGGATTCTGCGGTATTCGTAGTTGTTGTGCTCGGATATACTTCCATACCTTATCTCCTTTCTTAAACGCGATACTCGACCAGGGAGGTTCCCCCGGTGAGGCTGGCCAGAGAGTGTTCCTCTGGATTTGTCATTTGTTGCTTCTCCCTATTCCTGATGGGATTCGCCTGGTTTCCCTGTCCTTGACTTGCTTGCTGGTTGGAATCATCATGACCAACGGATAGGCTGGACAGCTGGATGCCAGTTTGTGACAGTGCTGTTTTCAGCTCATTCAGGTGTTGATTCAAAAGCTGTGCTGTGGGAGCTGCATCCGCCTGAATTTGCACATGAAGGCCTTCCTCCGCCTGGACCAGTTCGATCTTCAATCCTCCCAGACTCTGAGGTTTTAGCTGTAGATGGATTTGGGTCTGCTGACCCTCAGCCATTTCAATGACCGTCCGGCTGATCAGGTTGAGAGGGCTTGATTTGATCCCTTCCCCTGAGGCCTGATACAAACCGCGGACCCCGGCCATCTCACCAAAAAGCCCAGATTGCACTGATTCTGGCTGGTTTTTCGAGCCGGCAGTTCCCCGGCTTTTACTACGAACCCGGTTGGCTGCCTTTCCTCCTGCCGCTTCTTGATCAGGGGTTGGATTGCTTTGGTCCGCCTTCTCCTGGGAAGGAGGATCTTTCGGTTTGTACAGCATGACCTTTCCTTCTGGTTTTTCCTCGGCGGCACGAAGCTGGCTTTGGTGGTTTGTCTGTCCTTTTAACAGCTCCTTTCGTTCATGTGAGTCATTTTGACCTTTTTCGGCCGCCTCGGATTCCAGCGCGGCCCCCTCAGGGGCGTTTTCCCCGGACTTGCTTATTGATTTGTTTTCGATCAGTTCCCTCAGATCCTCTTTGGAAACCCCCTGGTTTTCTTCCTTTTCTACCGGGAACATGCCTTCCAGCTCCTCTGCCCAGCCTGAACGCTGGGTTTCCATGGATGCGGGATCGATCAAAGCATCTGGCTCCTGGGAAATGGCGGGATCGCCCTCAGCAGGGGAGTCCCCTTTCTCCAGGATTTCCCAGTTGATCTGACTGTTTCCTGTCTCGATAGCTGGTCCCGGCTGTTCGGGATGCGGCGGCTGTTCCTCCCCGCTTTTCAGAGCCCCTTCAGTGGAAACTGGAGCTGCAAGGGAGACTGCGATGATTGAGGGATCTTCAACAAGGTCCACTTCCTCTCTGGTTTCCTCTTGAACTGGAGTGTCTATCTTCTCCTCAGGTTCATCCTTGCGAGGGCGTGAGACCTTTTCCAGGGTTTGTTTGAATCCGGCTGTGCCGCTTTCCAGGGTGGAGGAATTCAGACTTTTAGTTTCCTGTTCTGGATGGTTCCCCTGCGCCTGTAAAGCTGGCACCAATTCATTGAATTGCATTTTTATCACCTCCTTTTCAAGGACCTTTTTTTCTGGCTGGACCTTGATGAATTTCAGTAAACAGCCAAATGACCCGGACCGCCCGGGAACTGGCTGGTGACTGGCTCCCGCTACCTGCGGGTGATCTCTTTCAGTAAGCTGTATTTTTTGCCCAGCAGGGTTGTCAGAGTTTCAAACCGCAGGCTGGTCTCAGACATATCCAACAGCTCCTGGTCAATGTCTACATTATTGCCATCCGCACGAGATGTGCCTCCCGCCCGATCCAGGATCCGCATCAGCTGATCTGGGTTCCCGGTGGGGGAGAGATGCCCTGCTTGTGAGCTGGCCATCTCCAGGGATGGGGATCTCTTGATCTCGTTCTTGAGCGCAGACTCGAAGTCCAGTTGTTTGGCTTTATATCCAGGCGTATCTACATTGGCGATATTATTGCTGATCACTTCCTGGCGCCTGGCCAAACCATTCAATGCCCCTTTTGCTGCCGCAAGTGTATCGTGGGTAAAGATCGGATCAGACATATTACACCCTCCAACTTTCCTGAGAAGCCATATACTCCTTGATCCGCGGCACGTAGATTTGGGTCTCCTGATAGGGTGGGATGCCGCCGTATTGATCGACAGCTCCCGGTCCAGCATTGTAGGCCGCGAGAGTCTTATCCAAATTACCGTTATACCTATTGAGGAGCTGGCTGAGCAGCTTGACACCGCCTTCAATATTTTGAGTGGGATCGTAAGGATCCTTCACGCCCAATCCCTCCGCGGTCCCCGGCATCAGCTGCATGAGCCCCATCGCACCGGCGGATGAGGTCGCGTTGGGATTGAAGTTGGATTCCGCTTTGATGACCGCTTTGACCAGCGTGGGAGATACCTGGTATTTTGCGCAGGCATTCTGGATCAGTGAGTCAAACGAGCTGTCCCAACTTGAACTGATCCCTGAATACTGGCTGCAGCTGTCTAAATCCATCCCGGGATGGACCCAGGTCGCTTCTGGCTTATAGGCTTGATCCGGGAGCCTTTGACTGCTTGAAAACAGCAGTCTGAAGAGTATGGATTGGAGCTGATCAGAAAAGAATGAAGTCATAGCGGCACCTGTTATACAGCCCGGGCCTGGTAGGCCTGAGCGATATAAATGTCATCCTGGAATTTCTGGTCCTGTTCCTTCACCCGCTGCTTGAATTTCCGGATTTCCTTTTCCTTGATGGTTTCCAGCACTTCTTCATCTTGTTTTGCCAGGACGATCTCTTCCCTCTTGGCATGGATCTGGGTCATCAGGGATTTCAAAGAAGACAGCAGGAGCTCTTTTTCCTTCTCCACTTGTTCCTGCTGGTTTTGGAGATGCTCCATGCGGACAAGATCTAGTTCTCCGACCCTGAGTTCCAATAATTCGTTCCAGAGCTGTTTTTCAAGCCTGGCAGCTTTATTGATCGCGTTTTCCAGGTCGATTTTTTCCCGCAACATGAGAGCGAGTTCCATTTCCAGGGAATCAACGATCGTTCCCCGGTAGTCAAGCACGGATTGGAGTGTGAAGTTATGCTGCATGATTGATTTCCTTCCCTTTGTTCTCAATTGCGATCATCTGCCGGAAGGTTTCATCGAACAGGAAACTCTCCCGGTGGGTCTGCTGTAAGAATTGTGTGATTGCTGGCCTGGCGGCAATCGCGGCATCGATCTCGGGATCAGATCCGCTGACATAAGCGCCAATATTGATCAGGTCCCTGGCTTTTTCATAGGCTGCCAGAAGTTTTCTGACCTGGCCCGCATAACGCATGTGATCGGTCGATATGATTGCTGGCATCACCCTGCTGACGCTGTGCAGGACATCAATGGATGGGTAATGGTTCCTGGCAGCCAGATCCCTGCTGAGCATGATATGTCCATCCAGGATCGATCGGACCGAATCGGATATTGGTTCGTTAAAATCATCCCCTTCCACCAGGACGGTATAGAACCCGGTGATCGTGCCGTGTTTCCCGGCCCCGGTTCTTTCTAACAGCCGGGGAAGGAGCGAGAACACTGATGGTGTATAACCCTTGCTGGCCGGAGGCTCACCAATGGCCAGGCCGATTTCCCGCTGAGCCATCGCGAATCGGGTCACTGAGTCCATAAGAAAGGTCACATCCTGGCCCTGGTTCCGAAAATATTCAGCAATAGCGGTGGCCACCCAGGCTGCTTTCAGCCTTACCATGGCCGGCTCATTTGAGGTGGAAACGATCAGCACGGAGCGGGCGAGCCCATCCTCTCCCAGGTCTCGCTCGATGAACTCACGGACTTCCCTGCCGCGTTCCCCGACCAGGGCGATCACGCTGATATCTGAATTTGAATTCCGGGCAATCATGCCCATCAGGGTGCTTTTTCCCACCCCACTGCCAGAGAAAATTCCGATCCGCTGTCCTTTTCCGCAGGTCAGCAGGCCGTCAATGGCTTTGATGCCGGTTGTCAGGGGTTCAGTGATGTTCTTTCTTTCCAGGGGATGCGGAACGGCATTATATGTAGGGACCCTATCAACCGCGCCCAGCGGCCCCCGATTATCTATGGGCTCTCCCAGGCCGTTCAGCACACGACCAAGAAGTCCCTGTCCAACTGGAGCTCGAAAGCAGGTGCCTTTTGGGAAAACCCGGCTTCCCGGCTGGATGCCCTGCATCAAACCCAGCGGCATCAGCAGGGTGTATTTATCCCGAAAACCGATCACTTCGGACAGAACGGGGCCAGACCCATTAGCCTGGATCTCGCAAACCTCACCAATTTCACAATTGAGGCCTGTCGCTTCGATTGTTAAGCCGACCACATTACCAATCCTTCCGGACAACTTACTGGACTGTAGGCCGGAAAGCGCAGCGCGGTATTTTTGAAAATCATTTCTGGCTGCAGTGATCATTTCAGATCCTTCTCTTCTGGAGCCTGATCAGGAGCATCTGTTTGCACTTTTTCGATCGTGCTGCGGATCGCCTCCAGCTTGGTTGAAACCCTGGCATCCACCTGTCCCAATTCGCCGTCAATAAAACACCCTCCCCGCTCGATATCAGGATCTGAGCGGAGGATGACCTCGCTGCTGGATCCCAGCAGTCCTTCCGGCCAATGCGGGTCGAGCAGCTTCCGGTCCTCGGGATGCAGGTAGATTGTTAACATGCCCAGCTCTTTGGCTTCTTGGATCGCTTCCAGGATGACCTGCTCGAGGATTTTCTGGTCGAGCTCAAAACCTTCAGAGAAGAGGGCTTTGCCGATATCCAGCACCAGCCCAAGGATTGTCACCTCACTCTCGGAGATCAGCGTTTCCCTGAGGCTTTTGAACTCATTAAGGATGGATTCTGCAGATCGCAGCAGGCTTTCTGCTTCTTCCCGGGCGGAATCGATTTTCATTTCCTGTTCGAGAAGGATTTTGCGCTCAGCCTGCTTCTGAGCCTGCCTAATCAACTGCTGGATCTGTTCTTCCCGGGGATCTAATTCGAGCTTCAAGCCGGCATCTCCCATCCTGGTATTCACTGCGCGGGGAAAATCCTCCTGTTCATAAGCAGGGAGGAAATCGACTGGAAGCCAGGAGGTGAATTGGGTTTCCTCGATCTGGCCGCTCTTTATCACCGGTTTTTTAACCAGGAGGGTTCTCATGGGGTCATCAATTTCGTGAGGAACCCCCAGGAAATTTGCGTTTGGAATGGTGCCGAGAATGGACGGCGCAATCCAAGCCTTGACCTGCTTCTCCCCGGAAGGACCTATCAGGGGGTCATTGGATGATTTCTTCATTTGACCCACCCATACCTGCGATTACGATTTCTTCGGCTTCTTCAAGCTTGCGGACGATATCAACAATATTCCGCTGAGCTTCATAGACATTTTTTGCCAGCTGAGGTCCAAGCAGTTCCAGGTCCTCCTTCAAGGTGTCGCGCGCCCTTTCTGACAGGTTCTTATATAGGAATTCCTTCAGATTTTCCGGAGCTGCTTTTAACGCCAGGGCTAACTCTTGTTTATCGACCTCGCCGAGCACTCGCTGGATAGCCCGATCGTCCAGTTTCAGTAGGTCGTCAAATGTGAACAGGTTGTCCCTGAGTTCCTCCACGAGTTTGGGGTGGGATTCAGACAGTTTTTCAAAGATGGCTTTCTGAACGCCCCGATCGACTTGATTCAACATGCCCGCAAGGAAGCTGACCCCGCCCGTGCTCCTGAAATCGGCCTCGCTGATCACCCCATACATCTTCTGTTTCAATTGGTCCTCGATGGTTTGGATCACGGAGGGAGAGACTCGATCCATCCGAGCCAGCCGGAGCGTGATATCGACCTGGATCTCTTGTTCAAGGGAAGACAAGATCTCGGCCGCCAGCTGTTCGTCTAGATGGGAGAGAACAAGAGCAATGGTTTGCGGGTGTTCCTCCATCAAGGTGGATGCAATCTGGGAAGGATCCGCATTCTTCAGCATGTCGAATGACGAAATCTGTTTGTGCGCTGAGATCTTATCCAGTAATTCGGTTCCGCGGTGGGGGCCCAGCGCCTGGGCCAACAACTGGCGTGTATATTCCATGCCTCCGGCGATGCTGTCCCCACCTGCCTTGGAATAGGCGAAAGCTTCCTGTAAGGCTTCCTTCCGGACAGATTGGTCGATCCGTCCGGCGTTGGAAAGCTCCACCATTACCTGCTCCATTTCGCTTTCCGATAGATGTTTCAATACCTGGGAGGATCTTTCCACACCCAGGCTGAGAAGCAGAGTGGCGGCTTTCTTGGTACCGGGAATTGTTTTTTCTACCATAGCGGTTATAGCCGGCTAATCTTATCCTTCATTGATCCACATACGAACAACGTCGGCGATTTCCGCCGGGTTGCTGGTTCCCAGCTGCTGGGTTAGATTCTGGATCTCGGTGGCACTAGCGCCATCAAACTGGGGAGCGGCTGCGGCTTGGCTGGCCTGCAGGGCAGGCATGGCAGCCGCGGCAGCAGCGAGTGACTGGCCCGCTGCCTGCAGTGCCGGTTGTGAAGACGCTGCCCCTTCCGGTCCCTTGTTCAATTGGATCTGGGGAGATCCGTTTGGCAGGCCGGGTCGACCTTGATTCGCGCCGGTCAGGGCGCCAACGGACTGGTAAACAGGAGTCCAGGCTTGGGTCGATTTGATGCGGATCCGTTTCAAGGTCTGCATGATATACCAGAAGACAATGATGACGCCCAAAACGACCGCGGCATTCTTTCCAATTTCAAAATATTGGTCAATTTTTTCTGAAGACTGCAGGTCCTCCTCTTGCGATTCATAAAAGGAGCGGTCAAACGAAATAGTCTCCACCGCCATGACATCGCCCCTGGATTCATCAATGCCCGCGGCGGCAGCGATGGCTGAGGTGAGGGATGCCATCTGAGCGGCATCAGAAACCCCATCCACCAGAACAGATAAGGAGATGTTCTGGATCTCACCGGCGGGAAAGCTCTCCAATATTTCGGTTTGTGTCAATTCATAATTGGTGGTCTCTTCCTGGCGCTGATAGGCAAGACCTTCCGCGGAGCTGGTGTTTTCTGCGACCTCATCCGGGAGATTGGATTCTGCTCCGGGAACGCCTTCAGGAAGCTGATCGCTCGAGGAGTAGGATTCAGTGATCGTCTGGGAACTCCGCACCGCGGCGGTATCCGGGTCATAGGACTGCGTAACCACTTCTTTTTCCGTCCAGTCCATGCTGACGGCGGCTTGTACGACTGCGCGGTTCGGGCCAAGTGCGGAATCCAGAATAGCCTGGACCTTGTTCTTGATCGAGGCGGCTGCGGCTAGCTCCGCAGCTCTGCGGTTGTCTACCTGCGAGGCCGAAGAGGCGCCATCTGGTCCCTGACCGGCAGCCAGGAGATTGCCGTGTATATCCGCGACCACCACATTCTGAGGTGTTAGGCCTTCAACACCGCTGGATACCAGGTGGGTGATGGACTGTACCTGATTGGTATCCAGATGTGAACTGCCGTTAATGTCCACGATCACCGATGCTGTGGTGGGCGCCTGATCGCCGGATAGCAGGGATCTTTCCGGGGTCACGATATGGACCCTGACCGCGTTTATCGCGGCCATGCTGCCTATCGTCCGTTCCAGCTCGGCTTCTAAGGCCTGCTGGTAGTTGACTTCCTGGGAGAAGCTGGTCATGCCGATCGTATTGCCATTGAAGATCTCAAAACCCATCCCCTCTGCTGTGGGCAGGCCTTCCTTGGCCATCAGCATGCGCGTCTCGTACACCCGGTCGGAGGGAACCTGTATGGTTCCACTGCCCTGGAGTTGGTAGGGAATGCCCGCGCTTTCCAACCTCTCAACGATCTGGCCCGCGTCTGCCTCACTGACACCGGTGTAGGCGACAGAGAAGCTGGGCGAATTCGCCCAATTGATGAAGATATAAAAGAGAACAGCACCGACAACGGTCAGTACGATGATGACGATCCGCTGGCCAAATGTCTGTTTTCCCCAATAAGCTCTAAGCTGCTGTTGAATGTTCTCAAACATCGTTACCTTTCACCCCGTTAGATATTCATGCGCATGACTTCTTTGTAGGCATCAACGAGCCTGTCTCTGATGGCCATTGCCACTCGGAAGTTGATATCAGTCTCTTCTGCTGCTATGACCGCCTGATGGATGTCCACATCCTCACCGGTTGCCATTTTCACCAGGAGGTTGTCGCTTTGTTGTTCATTCCTGGTAAGTGCTTCAAGGGATTCCTGAAAGCTTTTTCCGACCCCCTCGACCCCCGCGGATGGCTTTTGGGTTACCGGGTTGTAAGTGATCGGCTGTACAGAGGATTGGAGTATCTTGTTTTCCATAGGTCTTTTCCTGGGGGCCGATGTCTGGCCCCGGAGCTGCTACTGATTCCGGCAGAGCGGGAGGTCCCGCGCTATCGGCCTATCTCCAATGATTTCAAAGCCATTCGCTTGGCCGCGCTGATAACTGTCAGATTGGCCTCGTATGAGCGCGTTGCGGAAAGCATATTGGTCATTTCCACGGCGAGGTCTACGTTAGGATATTCAACATAGCCATCCTCATCGGCGTCCGGATGGGAGGGGTCGTAAACCCGCGGACCCTGAGTGTCGTCCTCGATGATGGTCTCAACAGCTACGCCTCCCCGTCCCAGCTGATGTGAGTCCGCAAAGGGGATCTGGGAGTTAATGAGCTGAGAGAAGTTGGGATCGTTCTCCTGGGATTTAAACCGGACATCCTGCCTCCGGTACGGCCCACCTTCTTCTGTGCTGGTGGTCTCTATGTTGGCGATATTATTGGAGATTAAATCGAGGCGGAGCCTTTGCGCGCTGAGTGCAGAGGATCCGATTCGGAGCATATTCCAAAAACCCATAAAGCTCTCCCTTCCAATTGATCTGGCTCCATCGTAACATGGGGCTTTTTTCCCATCAGTAAAGGGGGGATGAAAGAGCTGTAAAAACCGCGTGAAGTTTTCGGACAGATGAAAACCCAGCCGGGATATGTTATGGCTGGGTTCTCATCGAGAGGATTGGGGAGAGGAGAGAGAAGAATATTAAATCTGCCCGATCAACTTGCTTCCAACTGTTGTTCAATGGCTGCCCAAGCATCCCGCAGGTCCTTTAGCGTGTTGGCGGCCGTCTGATAATCCTCGCTGCGAATGCAGTCCAGGATCCACTGATAAAGTCCAAACAATGCCATGGCTGTTTCGTTGTAATCAAAGTTCAAAGCGTCCCTGAGCACGCTGATCGCGCGGGTAGCCTTGATAAAATCGCGCTGGTGGCAGGCCTGGATGGCTACATCATATGACATTACCACTAATCGAATCGGGCTGGCTCCCATCACTTCCTGGTAGCGGTACTCAGCTGACTTGTAACTGGAGCGTGGATAGCTTGCAGTTCGAATATCGGTGCGTTCCTGTTGAATGGTTTCGTAAACTTGCTGCATAAAAATCTGTCTCCTTGTGAAGTGTCTAATCCGAATTATCGGATGAGTTCAATATCCCTTTAGCCTTGAAGGGTAAAAAGCACATAAAAAACTGTGCTACCGGGACAAATCGATCAAATCACCCGGAGTAAGCTCAGCCAGTTCTTCAGGGGGAACAGTGCGGATCACCTCGTGGGACTTCGCATCCAGGATCAGGACGGTCACCTCGTTGGATTCCCTGTCAACCTGGAATTTCAGCTTTGTCTTAATGGATTGGGAACCAGACTTCTCCACTGGTGGGGGAGCTTGCGACGTCCTGGTTTCAGCGATAACCCCACGTGACGCCTGATCAATAGCGTTGGCCTCGAATATTGAGGAATTGATCTGTGTGGCTTGTATCTCTGACATGATAGGTCTCCTTCTAAATTGCCAATTTAGCCATACATGTTGATGGTACTGTTGATACTTGACATGATCTGCTGGGTATACTGCAGCAGAGCCAGCTGAGACTGGATCTCAGCATATTGGTTTTCTAAGTAGATTTCTTTCTGATCCAGCTTGTCCTCATAGCTGCTAATATCCTCGTCTAGCTCACCGAGCTGTGTGCCCAGGTTGTTGATAGCTGAACTTAAGTAGTTCGTGGATCCGGTGAACCTTTCCAGTCGGCTGTCAACTCCCGCGAGGACGCTGTCAAAGAGCTGGGTGACATCTGAAAAATCCTCTTCCAGTTTTTCCGCCAGCAGCTCTTCATCCGAGACAGTCAGCTGCAGGCTGTCGTTTACAGAAATGCCAATTTCCCGTAAGAATGAGAATTGGCCTCCATTGCTGATCCCGTTCATCATATCTTGCAGCAGGTCGCTTCGTAAGTTGGAAAAGATGGAATCATCAGCAAGCGGTCCGCGGGAGAACTCGCTGGTGGATATCTTGGTGATGGCGGTTTTAGCTTCTATGTAAGAGATGATCCCGTTGAATTCTGAGATGAAGTCATTGATCACGGTTTTTGCGCCTGAGAGGTCCGAGCTGACTTCCAGGGTGGCGGTTTTGCCCTCCCCATCTGCTGCCAGCTCGAGAATCACTCCGTTGATGACATCATCAATGGAATTGCCGGAGCGGGTAAATTCGATGTCATTTACTGAGAACACCGCATCCTCAGCAGACTGGAGGTCCAGGCCGCTGAACCCAAGTCCGGCGGAATCCGTGTAGATCATGGTGTGATTGGTCCCGGACTGGTCAGCGGAAAGCACCAGCTGGGTGCCCACAATCGTGGCTGAAGCCGAGCGGCCTTCAGGCTGGTCGGCATTATTGATCTTGCTGGCGATGTCCAGTAAACTATCGGCGGATTCTATTGAAATGTCAACGCCTGCGGCTGTGTAGCTGACAGTGGTTGAACCCGCGCTGCCGTTTTCGTCCAGGCTTACCACCAGTCCTCTTCCGGTATCGTAGTCTCCGGTTTCGACTGTCTGCCAGCTGGTCGTGGTGGATCCTTCCGGTCCATCATGGTCAGCAATGGAGACAACACTGCCGTCAATATCCTTGATCCTGAACTCGAGTGTCCCGTTATTGTCCCTGGTCTCGATTGTATAGTCCATGGTGCCCAGTTCAAGTTGCCCAGAGGAAACAGCGGCAGTGCTTGATCCTGTCACGGTGCCGTTGGGTGTTACCGAGGAAGAAGCGGTGCCGCTTCCTCCCAGCCAGAAGGTGCCCGAAAGCCCCAGGGCTTGGTCTATACTGCTCTGGACAGCGGAAGCCTGCCGTTGGACTTCCGCCAATTGGGTGATTGTGACCTCATAGCTGCCCACACCGGCATCGGAACTTACCGCCGCCGAAAAGACCGCCTCATCAGGATCGGTCCTGAGGATTTCCCCGCTTCTTCCAGGGGTCAGGGAATAAAAGGGATCTGAACTGATCAGCTGTTGGCTTTTATCCTGTAACGAAGACAGCTTGGTTTGGAGGTCCTGGAATACGCCGCTCTGGATCGACAGGCTGTCCCGCTGATCCTCAAGAAGTTCCAATGGCCGACGTTCAAGGGTCATCAAGCTGTCAATGATATTGGTGAAATAGGAGTCAAGTCCTGAGATGCTGGCCATGGTTCTTCCTTAGCGAAATTTCTGTAAAAAATAAAAAAAGTAATGATTGCTTTCAGTAAGTAAGGGGGGGCAGCTGCCTGCCCCCCCGGGCTAAATTTGTCCTTCCTTCCGGTATTACTGGAACAGGGAGAGGATAAATTGTGGTGCGACGTTGGCCTGCGCGAGCATTGCAGAAGACGTCTGCTGCAGGATTTGGAACTTGGCGAAGTTCACCTGTTCCTCTGCCATATCAGCGTTCATGATCCGGTTGTAAGCACCTTCCACGTTCGTATACGCCTGGGTAAGTGCTTCTTCCTTGAAGGAGAGTCGGGCGGAGTAGGAACCAACCTGGCCCAAGGATTCCTTGACGATGTCCAGCGCGCTGTCGATTGAATCGCGGGCTGCGGAGGCTGAAGTAGCTCCATCGATGGTCAGGGCTGTGTCGTTCAGTCCGAGGCCGCTGGCGCTTGAGGCTGAACCGCTGGTGGCGTAGAAGCCCTGGTTGGCGTTCACGTTGCCGGCAGATTCGAATGCAAAGCTGGTGTCACCACCGTCTGCATCAGCCAGGAAGGTCAGGCTCGCTGTAGAGCCGGAGCCTCCGGAAGCTTGCGGGGCAAGCAGGTATTTATCATTCCATTTTGTGGTTTCAACGATGTCATCGATCTCATCCCGGTACTCCTGCACCTGGCTTTCGATCGCCTGATATTCTGCCGTGCCCATATTGTCGGTCTCAGCTTCGAGGGCTTTGTTGCGCATTTTAACCAGGATGTCCTTGATCTTGCGGAGTCCACCTTCCATTGTGGACATCAGGTTCTTTGCATCGCCGATCGAGCGCAGAGCGGTCTGCATGCCGCGTTTGCGGACATCAAAAGTGGTGGCAACCACAAAACCGGCGGCGTCATCAGCTGCTTCGTTAATGCGCTTTCCAGTAGCAAGTCTGGTCTGATGAATGGAAAGCTGCTTGTTGATATTATTCAATGAGTTGAGGGCATTTAGAGCGCCCATGTTTCCCGCGATGCGGGTCATATCTATTGTAGCCATTTGTAACCTCCATGTTACTGATTTGGCAGGGATCCTTCCCTTTTTTTGAATAACTTGTCATCCGCTCCGATTACTCCAGGCGAAGGGTTGAGCGACTTTCCTTCCGCCTACTGGTTTTCGAGAGTATCGCTGGCTGAATAACCTCCTTCAATAGTCTGGGTTTCTGTGATTATTACTAGTCAACAGTATCGGTGGGTTCCTTGGTGCCTTTAGCCCGGGGCATAAAAATCCCGTTAAGATCGCATAAAAATGTATCTGGAACCGCAGGGCAAATAGAAAAAGACCTGAATTTCAGGTCTTTTGGATCAAATTCTGGAGGTAGATCGAGGGATGAGGGCTACACTTGGCTGGTACTTAAAACCCTCTTGGTTTCATCATGAACTCCCGGTAAGAACCCAGAATGTCATCGATCCGATCGTCAATATTCCGGGAGATCCCATACAGGTATCCACCCGAGCAGGGAATGCCCCGGGCATGTGGGGTTTGCACAGCCAGGTTTGATAGTCTAAAGTACCAGTCCTCAGCAGTATCATCGATTACGGTCCCATATTTTTCCAGTGGGGAACTAAGATCAGGGCTGCTTGAGATCCAGGGGGTCTTCATGACCAGATACTCCAGAGCCCGGATATCGAGGGACAGGGAGCTTTTCCCCGACTGTTTTGGAATGACCCCGATATCGATTTTGGATAGCAGGTTGGCCCAGCCTTCTCGGGGTACCTTGTTTTCGAGGGTCTTCTGATTTTCTGGCAGGGGTGTTTGCTGAAAGGTATCTTCCTCCAAATCTGCAAACAAGACCCGTATAGATGGATAAGCCTGGCAGATCTGGTTCAATGCTTTCAGGGCATTTGAGCCCAGGAAAATATCCCGGGGCGGATTACCCGCGATCCATCCGATGACGGTGCCGGGGTGGGTTTCTCGAGACACGTTGCTGTAGCTGTCTATAGGGATATAGACGGGAAGGTAATTGATCCGGGCATGATCCTGCCATTCACGCTCGATCTTTTCTGTAGCGACCGTGGCGCCATCAACAAGCTTTAATCCCCACTCCAATTGGACTCTCCCCTCAGGATCCAGCTGTGGACCTGGGATGATTTCACTTTCTTGGAGCGATTTGATCCACTTTTGATAGCGGGGAGAGCCGGGCAGCATGTCATCCAGGGGTTTTTGGATATCAAGAATGATGGTTTTATCCCGTGCTTTCCAGTGTTGAACAGCGGAAAGGACTGAAGCGACCAGGTCGTGCTGGATGATGAGGATGTCCGCTTTCCCGCAGATTGATTCCGCCATCTCGGTTCCCAGGACAAAATCCTTCAGAGAAAGGGTCCTTGCACTGTGCCGCCTGGTGCGGTTGATCGCCTCTGCCTGTACAAGGCAGCGCCAGTAATGGAGTTCCAGATCCGGAGGGTTATGGGGGTGCAGGAATGCAAGCTTCATGGGGATGTGGAATCTTCCTTCTATATTTAATGGGATTCTTTATGGGGTTTTTCAGTTTCCGAACCGGTTGTTTTTGACCAGCGGATCAAATCTATAAGGTCCTTATAAATGGGAGCAAGTTGGCGGATTTCGCGCTCCTTGGCTTTCTGGTACCCTTCCTGGCCAAGCTGCTTCCGCAAATCAGGGTTGATGACCAGCTGATACAGCTGGCTGTACCATTCCTCTTTGTTATGGGCAAAAAGACCTCCGGACTTCCAATCCAAGTAGCTGGGGATGGGAGATGCGATCCAGGGAATGGATCGCGCCCCGGCTTCCATCAGGACTTGATCGGAAAGTGATTTATTAAAGGGGATATTCCTTAAGGGGGAAACCAATATATCGATCTGACTCAGCAGATACGGGAAATCATCTGCGCGGGATGGGGGGAGGTAAAGTTTTCGGGAATCCGGCAGATTATTAAAAAGGTGATAAACGGCGGGATTTGAACCAATGATGATCTTAACCTGGGGGACCTGGCGGGTCAGTCTTGTCAGCATCCGCCGGATCGGAGCGATGTCTTCCGCCTGACCGGGATATCCCAGCCAGCCAATATTGATGGTATGCCGCTGAGGGGCTGGTTTTGACCAAAGGGGATTACCTTTATTCCAGCCTGGAGGGGCGTAAAAGGTAGTTAAACCCTCTGTCCGGAGCAAATTCACCAATTCGCGGCTGGGAGCCAGGACCTGGTCTGCCAGGATGATACTGGTTGTGTATGCCCTGGATATATCCTGGTTGAACAGGCAGAGCTCGTCATAATCTGGATGTTTCAAGGGGATGCTTTGATAATCCGCGTCAATGTCGATGACCACAGGCACGTTGCAAGTCCTGCATACCGCCATGCCCCGCAGATAGTCAGGTCTGAGGTGGGGGCGGCTGACGACTACCACATCAAATTCACGCACGCGTTCCTCTGGAAAATCGCTTGTGATCGAGATCTCACAGCCCATCGATTCCAGAGCGGCTGCAGGAAAGCGCAGCCTGTGATCTATAGATTTGTCATCCGGGCCTACCATTAGGATCCGTGCTTGCTGGCTGGATAGTGAGGTTTTCCAGGGGTTCTGGTCTTGGCCAGCATCTGCAGCTTCCTCCAGATGGGGCATGTACTCGTCGCGCAGAACCTCGAGGGAATGCACCAGGTCGGCGCGGCCTTCCCGGTTGGCCTGGCGAATATTGACAGACAGGATGGCTGGCAGCAGCCCCAGGATCTCATCCAGGTGATTCCCGACAGCCCGGCTGGGCTGCGGATCAGCTGCAACCAGTTTTAGGATCTGTTCCGCCCTGCGCAGATCCTCGTCAGTTAACGAGGGTCCCCCGGCAGGGGTTGCCTGCCCGGGGGCGTCAATGCCAGGTTCAATGATCGGTTCGGTTTTGGCCATCAGTCTGGTATCCATTTCCATACCCAAATTGAGAGAACGGATCAGCCCGACCTTTTCCTGCTTGCGGTCCAGCTCGCGGTCCTGTCTTGATTGAGAGCCTGCAGGAGAAGGATCTCCCGGGGGAGACACACAACGGACAGAACCTGCGGTTTGAAATCATTCACAGGATCATTTGATCGGCTGTTTCCGGTTCTGCGAATCCGGCTCTCAAACTCCAGTTTAACAAGGCTGGGAAGATCAAGCCATAAACTCAATCTGAAATCAGCATAAAAGAATGATAAAGACCCGCCGCTGGCAAACCCCGGCTAGTTAAGGACCCCGGCGATGTATCCAGCAAGGTGTTCCAGGCCTTCTGCTAGATCATCCTCGCCCGAGGTCCGGGCGTGTTCGATATTGTCCTCCACCAGCGCCAGCAGGGAGGAATCCAGCTTGGGCTGATTACTTTCAAGGGCTGCTAAAATATCGTCAGCTTCCAGGATCTGTTTTAATGTTTCTTCCGGGTTCGGGGCTTCATGCGGCGTTTGGACATTGCCGGGGGTTTCATGCCCACTTTTTGAAGCGCTGGTCAGGTGATGATCGATGAGGGAGGCCGCTTTGCGGTGTTTCCAGAGGTTGAATATATCTGTGATGAACTGCGATTGAACTGCTTCTTCCTGGAAAACGGCCATTTCTGCTGCGGCGCGCCCCCCCAGAGAGGATCTCAAGCTGGGTGATTCGTACAGCCTGCGCATCCATAATGCCGCATCGTGCGGACAGGGATCTGCCCAGACGGCATCCGGACCCAGGGTGTTCTGTTGGTATTGCGGAAGGCTGCCGTGGGCTTTGATCAAGCGGTACTTGACAGGACAGGAGTTCCCGTAGTTCATATAGGTCATGTTTCCTGACCAGGCAGTGGCAATTACCGGTTTACCAAGACGCATCCCTTCCAGGGGGACCAGGCCCAACCCTTCGGATCTGTGCAGGGAAACGATCACATCGCAGCTTTTGTATAAGGTAAGCACGTCAGGATAACTTAAGCTTTCATCGATCAGATGAATTCGCGGATGAGCCTGGCATTCTTTCACCAGCGGCTCCGCCAGAGGGTGGGTCACCCCTCCCTGCGATCCATGGTTTATCTTAACCACAAGGTGGGCGTCCGACTCGTTTCCAACAGCATTGAGAAATGCCTTGATGACCCCGCCAGGATTCTTCCGGCGGGGGTCGCTGAGTGGCTCAAAACTGGTCAGGTAAAGAATGCCATTGTCGGGAAGGCCGAATCTTTTCCTGTCAGCGTAAATATCATCCGGCATGAACAGTGGGTGCTTGGCGGTGATGGAGCGAACGCCTGACAGGTTGAAATCAAAAGCATAGCGGATGAACTCCGATTCTGCGATCAGCAGGTCCATGGCTTCAAGATCGGGGACCCAATCTTCCGGGATCACCGGAAGCTCCCACATGCTCCAGGCAACATTGAGGCGGGGTTGATTTCCCTGAGCCCTGGTGATCTCTTCGTGAAGCCAGCCAATTGTCGGAGGCGGTACCACATACAGGTTCACCGCATACTTTAATTCAGATGGTTTGCTGCATAAAAGGGTTTCCAACTCCCCAAGGTCCGCGCCCCCTCTGCCGTCCTCAAGTTTCAGGTCGAAGCCTGAAACAGGATATCCGCGGTCTACCAATGCTTGGATGACATTTCGCACTGTCACTCCCAGGCCGATCCTGCCGCTGATATATCCAACCACATTGAATCCAAACTGGGCTGCTATTTCTGGAGGCTGTTCATCCGCTGTCCAGGCCAGCTGGTTATGATCGGCCACATCCTCAGGCCGTTCGTACACCAGGGGTTCCACCTTTCGTGGGGCCTGGGCTTTTTCCAGGGGCAGCAGCCTGTGCTGTCGGACCGCTTGCTCGAGTTCGGGACAGTTGTGGAAAGAACCCTGCTGGAGGATTTCAGCGGCATCTTTCCAATTCCCAACGCTCGATAAAACGGTGACCAAGTTGTGGAAGGCGGGATAGTAATGAGGATTAACGGTTAGACCCCGCTGGTAGCAATAGATCGCGTAGGCCAGATCCTGCTGGGGCAGGTCTTCCCAGGGAGGTTGGAATCGGATCGCCCGGTTGCCCAGTGCGGTCCAGGCGGCAGCTTCCCCATCTTTTGAGCTGCCCTGAATATCATATAAACTGGTAATGGGGATTTGCGATCGGTATTTGTTGTAGATCTGGATCGCTTCATTATTGGAAGTATCATCCTCAAGGGTCAGTCCTGTGGGGTTCTGGTAGAACAGGCTGAGTATCTCGGGCACCAAAACAGCCTTCAGACCTGCGGCTGTGAAGCGAAACTGAAAATCAAAATCACCTGCCGCCCGGAAGCGGTTGTCAAATATGCCGATCTTCTTAAAAACATCCCGGCGCCAGACCGGATGGGGACCCAGCAGGCAGTAGAACATGGCTTTCTCCGGGTCATATGGAGGGTAATAAACCTCCCGGTACGCTTTTGAATCCTGGAACCGATCATTGGGTCTTGAGGTCCAGGCACAGTGGGCATATGCAAGGTCTGCCTGTGGATTACCTTCCAGCGCATCTGCTAAGATTTCCAGCGCATCAGGTCGGTGTCCATCATCTGTGTTGGCATTGGTGATATATTTTCCTCGAGCCAGGAAAACGCCCCGGTTCCAGGCATCATATAAGGATTCCCTTTCTGTCCTGAGGTAGACAATATTGTCGT
>Ga0272444_10001258_pt1 | contig 24702 bp, 38 predicted proteins | sample SSMForm13_FD_201033 | JGI IMG/M metagenome (GOLD analysis project Ga0272444, IMG submission 201033) | Marine sediment archaeal communities from Little Sippewissett salt marsh, Falmouth, MA, United States - SSM-Form-13 | ecosystem: Environmental > Aquatic > Marine > Wetlands > Sediment ...
ACTAAGCATTTTATAATGTGAATATAATCTATCGTATGGATTTCTAAATACATATATAACCTTTACAGATTTGAAATTTTTATAAATTTCCATTAAAAAATTTCCAAACCAATTTGTATTATAAAGATTAGGAGTGCAATCAAATAAATATTTTTTATATTCTGGATTTTTAAAAACATCTATATAATTTTGAATATTAATTAATGTTCTTGCTTTTATATTATGTCTATCATGTAATGGTTCTTTTATTTTACATGAAGCAATATCTGGATGTCTTAAACTATACCATAAACTAGTTGTACCTGTTTTTGGTGGTCCTAATATTAATAATTCTTTATTAAAATTTTTCATATTTAATCTTTTTTATAATTGGCATTATTTTTTTAATCCCACATGTATTTTTACATCTCCATATTTTATCACAATTATTATAAACATATTGTATGTATGGACTATTCAAAATATCATCTATATCATTTGTATAAAGGCTTATATGTTTTTTATTTTTAAGATATATTGGTCTAATATCATCATATCTGTTTGAATTAAAATATGGTCCTATATGACAACATGGATGAACATCACCATACATATTAATAAAGAAACTATTACGTTCTTTCCAATAACAATATACTTTTTCATATTTAAATTTTTTCATTATTTCATTTCGTGATAACATATTATATGGTCTTTTAAATTCATTATCATATGTATTTGATCGTATTGCTGAGAATTCTTTACATCCAAGTTTTTTAGCTAATTTACAAGCATCATCAATTTGATGATAGTTGTAATCAAATATTATCATTTGCCATACAGCATCTCCACCATTATCAATATATGTTTTCATATTATGAATTACTTTATTATAATCCGTATGTCTATATCTATGGTGGGTATCTTCTAATCCATCGATACCGAATACTGTTTTATATCCTATTTTACCTAATTCACTCCAAAATGAATCTGGTTTTACACCACCATTAGTAGCTATTTCAACCGTCAATGATTTTATTTTTTTCCATTTATATAGAAATGAAATTAACTCAGGATGTAATACAGGATCACCAAAATTTCCATTTAAAACCATATAATCTGTTCTCAATAATAAAGAATCTAATATTGATAAATCCATATCAATTATTCCATCATCAAATCGTAATCCTTCTGTTCTACAACAAAATTTACATTTTCCATTACATCTGGATGTAATTCCAACTCCAATTAAACTAAATCTATTCATATTAACTGTCCTATTATCTCATCCCATTGTGATAGATATCTACCATCTAATCCATTCTCCTGTAAATCTTTCCATCTATACCAACTTCCATCTTGTATATCTCTTGGATTAACATAAAATAATTTCTTGTCATAAAACTTACATTCAAGCATTAGTCTTGGATGAGGATCAAACCATTTATTTGCATGGTAATAAACATAATGAGTAAACTGTTCGAATAAATTTTCTCTATGATTTGTTTTACTCTTGAAAATAAAAGGTGTAGGTAAATCATACGGTTTTAATAATTCAAGATTAAGCATTTCATTATGTGGTGAATTTATATATGTTCCTTCTTTTACTTTTTTTAAAGGTTTATATTTTTCAAAAAGCATCTTCATTCGATACTTATGATCCCTATAATGAAAAGGCATCTCACCATAATATTCAACATTATATAAATCTTTTCTATAAAAGTACTCAGGATCAGCAGTATATTTCTCACTGATAACTAAAATTTTATTGGCATTTAGTAATCCTCTGGTTTGGCTTATGGTCATGTAATCCAGAACCAAAACAGTATCAAATTTGTGAGCTACTAAATTTGACTTTCTAACAGTAATGATATGTTTTCCGATACCCAATCCATTAAATAATCCTAAATCATATCTTTCTTTTGCTATTTGAGTTATATTCTTTTTGAAATTTGGTGTACCGTTAATTAATACCAGTTTAACTTTATTGTTATGACTATTTGCTTCTATAAAATACTCCAATGCATTTAATACTGAACCTGTTAATCTGAATGATGGAGTCACATAAAACAATATTGCATTCATATTACTTCTCCTTTAATAAAATCATACATACTACTATATTTATTTCTATCAAAGCTAAATTCCCAATTATTTTCAAAGACTTTATGATAAAAGTTTTTCCATATCTCAGCTTTAAATGGATGAAGTTTATTATCAAGATTTACTTTCAGTTTATCATATTTAGGACTCCACCATATACAATCTTTGATATCATCAATACCATCTTTGTGATTTCTATCTATCTTCGGAAATATAATTTGTCTTTTACATTGTAGTGCTTCTATAACTGAATGAGGAAATGGATCAATGAAATACTTTGATGTTGGATAGAAGTAATGCGAGATAAGACTAAAAAATTTAGCATTATCGTTACTATGTGTAAAATTATTTACTTTGGGATGATGTTCTATCTGACCGTTAGGATCACCCATAATAGCCACATCCAGCTTGTAAGGTAGGTTGTCTAAGATATCAATGAAGCAATCGAATGAATCAGGTGTTAACCATTTTCTGACATAAAAACCTAAACATGGCTTGTCAGGAAAACCTAAATTTTCTTGATTAGGAAAATCGGTAATCATAGGAATATAATTATCGAACTTCTCATGCATCTTATAATAATAAAACCCATTTGTACAGTTATTATACAACGGGTTTAAATGCTTCGCTCTAAGATAGAATATGTGATTGATTTTTCTTAAACGTACAAAGTTTACAGGTATGCTATAACATCTTGGTACTTGTGTTCTAAAGATAATTCTCTTGTAATTCTTCTCAAGGTCTTCAAGGTTTCTTGATTTTTTATCTTCTTTAAAATCACAATATTCAGGATGCTCATCACAAAATCTCTTGGATACATGGTAACCACCACGACCAAGTTTTCCAAACTTATGTCCTATGACAAGATATTTCACACTTTAAATTCTTTCTCTGAAATAAAATCTTTTTCTTTTTTACTTTCTTTTACGGTATAATAATAACCACTACTTGATGTTCTATTTATCCAAATATGTTGTGTTGTAAAACTTGATGTATTGCCAGTATAACTTGTATCACCCATTTTATACCTCCACTAATTAACTAACCATCCTTGGTTGTTTTTAATTACATCTTCTAATTCTTCTTCTGTATCACAATCATTTATTTCTCTGAAGTATTGTTTTAATCCACGATATTTTCTCATCATTTTATCAAAAATATCTTTTACTTCTAAGAATCTTTCAAGGTCTGAAATCAAATCTTCATTACCTGTATTAATAATAGATAAATAAACTTCTTCCTTGTTTTCATTACTCATTACATTATAACCATAGACTTGAAGTTTACTTGCGATCATCCAGAATTCAAGTAAATCAAATCCTGTTAATAATGCTGTATAAGCAGATATCCTTTGGTTTACATGTGCTCTTGCAGCAGACTTTTTTTGATCTAATGTTTTAGCAGTTTCAATTTTGAAAGCATCTAAGGGAATGTCCTTAATAGCTGGATCATCGACAATCTTTTTATTGATTGTAATAACCTTTCCCTGATTAAGTTCATTCTTTAATTGTAATGCAACTTCGGTAGGCAAAGCAATATACTTTGCATTTGGAAGTACATATTTTGCTTCTGTAAAAATAACATTATTTAATTGATAAACAGTTCCTAATTCTGATACTTGTGCATTAAATATTGCTGGCATAACATTTTCTCCTTATTTTATATTGTAATGAGTTATTTGGCTCATTTTTATTAAGATATAATACTTCTATTCTATCCGAATATTCATCTATAAATTCATCAACAGCTTTTACCAAACCTTTATGGTATGGCATGTCTTTTAGAAATCCATAATCATCACCAGTTAAAAACCCATTTTGTTTAATCAAATCAAAACAAACTCTTAATTGATATGCTGTTGTTTTATATCCATGATCCAAATCTAAGTATATCCAATCAAAATAATCTTTTGGCATTCTCTCATGAACATCATCAAACCATCCTTTCAATACAACTACTTTTGTTTTTTTCCTTAATTCAAAATAATTTTCTAAAAACTCTATTCTATAATCAGGTGGATATAAACCTTCATATATCCATTTATCAAGTAACCATAATTCTTTTGGTTTAGTTATATCTACTATTTTCTTTGACCAATTTCCTCTTGCTGCACCTATTTCTGCACATATACAGTTCTTAGGCATTTCCTCAAGAAATGCTATTCTATATTCTTGAGATATTACACCTTTATACATAATAATAGCTGTAATAATCATCTGATGGACATTCACCATTACATCCACAATCGGAAGGATCACAATTACAATGACTATCACATATACATACGTTTCTTGTTTGATTTATCTTTGTTTGTAAGTCATTTACTGCTGATGCTAAAATAACACTATTTACCGTATCAATAGATTGAGCTATAAAATTAGCTGTTACTGTTCCACCATATGTACTCAAATTTTTTACTTCATTATTAGCATTTTTTATATCATTAAAATGTTGAGCAAGTACAGTTGAATTAATACCAACTCCCCCTGTCCAAGAATAAGCAGCAAAATCATTAGTAGAACAGGCTACACCAGTATGTGTTGTACAGTAAGCAGGATCAGCAGCATTAAATCTTCTTCCACTATCAGTTCTTTCATTATCTATAGCTGTTTGAAGTTCTAATAAATCTTGTGCTCTAACAATACTACCAATACTTATACTTGTAAATCCAAAACTATTAGAACATACTGGAACATGACCAGTGCATAATTGATTAGAACCACAATCATTATCGCATATCGAATTGCATGTGCAAGGCATTATTTATTCTCCTTAATAATTGAACCCATAGCAGCACTGATTTTTCCAACTAACTTGTAATATCCACATAAATCTTTTTGTGCTGGATAATCAAACCATCTTTCTAAATGGGTTTCTTTATTGCTTTCTTCATATTTCTTTACATTGCACCTTAAACATGATGTAGCAATACATTCTTTACATTCTTCAGGTTCAATATCATTATCTTTATAGAGATTATATCTTCTCTCTATACTATTTATAAAATTATCATCAAAAATACTACCATATTTGAAATCTTCTGAGCATTTTGAATAGATAGACCCATGACAATTGAAAACATCACCATTGGTATTTACTACTGCCATGCTCTTACCAGTGGCACATATGGATCGATTATGTCTGAATATATTTGATAAAAAGTATTTATACTTCTTATAAAATTTTATTTCTTTTTCTGCTACTTTTATTAACGCCTTTTCAACTTCATCTCTATACTTATTAAATTGAACATTATAATAATCAACGGTTAATGCATATCTTATCTTTGATCCAAATTGAGTATGTAAAAATCTAAAATCATCCCATGCTTCAGGTAGATGTTTATAATCATCCCATGACATAGTAGCTTTCAATCCATAATCAATTCCATGTTGATGTAGAAAGGCAATAGCTTCATAAATCAAATCAGATGTAGCATTACCGTTTTTATCTACTCTATTTTTATCGTGAAGCGGATTTCCATCATAAGACACTTGAACGGTTAACTTGGATTGACCTTCTTTTATGAAAGGTTTGTTTTTGAGTTTCTTATAGGTAGGCATCATTTCATAGGTAGTAGAACCATTAGTATAAACAAAGAAACATATCTTCTCATTATCTTTAAATTCTTCCATCAATGAGATACATAGGTTTCTATTTAAAGTAGGTTCTCCACCCCATAAAATGATCTTAATACCGCAATGGTGATCTTGGAACCATTGACTATTTAAAAGCTCATTAACACGCTTAATGACTATTTCCTTAGTCAATTTGATAGGTTCTGGTTTATGATTTCTCTCAAAACAATAACGGCAATTGAAGTTACATGCTTCAGTAGTAGTTATTTCTAATCCATAAACGCCTTTCAGATCATTCTGAATCTTTTTTAATTCCTTCTCTAATCCTTTCTTCAAATTGATTAACCTCTTGTTCCAATTGCTCATCAATAGTAATTTGATCAGCAAACTCTTGTGCCTTATCAAGCATTACCTGTACAAAATCCTTATCAACTGGTTGAATGAATTTTGCACATTCTGTTAATACTGCTGCTGCATTGTATAGTAATTGATTTCTATTCATAATTTTATTGGAGCAGGTAGGGGGATTCAAACCCCCATCAGAAGATTGGAAGTCTTCTAGTCTATCGTTGACGTATACCTGCTTTCATCCATTGTTTTTTAATCTTTTTATTTTTCCAGCTTTTACGGGTACGAACATCTCCCCTTTGCCAATCATCCCATGAATCAGGTAAAGCATGTGCTTTTCTCTTTCCTCTCACCAGATCAGGATAAGCAAAAGAAGCACGTTTCTCTTGCATTATTTTTGGAAATTTATACCAGCATCGAAACCGATAGCTACCTTTCCAGAAAAAAGGTACGGGATCAATCCTGAAACGAAAAGTATGTTCAGGATGTCTACCTTTACAATCCCACCACAGACCTTTTTTTACAAGTCGATCACCACGTTTTAAATCCATTTTTTACCTCCTAATGTTAAGTTACATTAGAAGATGTCAAAATTGTAATACATACAATCCTCCTTTTAAATGGGGCCGATAGAGGGAATCGAACCCCCAACGTCTTCATTACAAGTGAAGCACTCTGCCTATTGAGTTATATCGGCACTATCCTTTCATCGTTTGAATTCTATCCTAGGTATCACAACTGACTTATATTTGTCAAGAGTTTTTTTATAAATTTCTAAGTTTTCTATAACATACTTAATTTCTTGATCAATTGTCCTTGTTGGAACATAACCCTTACTTGTCAAATTATTGGTAATAAGATTATAATAATGATCATCAGTACGTTCAAGTCTTGGTGTTTTAATATGTTGTGTTTTGACATCCATACCAAATTTCTTACCAGCTTCGACTACCATTTCAGCAATACGATTCATAGAATGCCATTCACTCAATTGATTCCATGTTTGTACTTCTCCTGTATTTGGTTCATTATGTAATGCAATCATAAGTGCCTGAACACAATCATTCAAACTAAGAAAACTTCTCTTATGTTTACCATCACCATAAATAGTCAATGGAATATCCAAAATAGCTTGCACACAAAATCTATTTAATACAGTACCACCTGATTCATCAAAATCAAATCTTGAATAAATCCAAGATTCATTAATTTCATTTGTATAAGCACCAAATACTACTCCCTGCATAATATCAGTACATTTTAATTGCCATGCTCTTGTGAGATAGTCAATTAGATATGTGGATGCTGCTTTACTTGTATGATAAATACTTCCGGGTCTTCTTGGATAAATCAGTTTGGTACTTTTTCTACCCTTATATTCAATCTCAAAATATCCTTCTTCAACATCGATATTATTATAGTGATCATATTCACCTACAGTTCCGATAGTAATATAATGACAATCAGGAACATGATTTCTAATCGACCATAACACATTATTGGTGTTGATGATATTATTTTTCAATACTGCTTGTGCATGTTTCCTTGAAATCATACTATACGGTGCTGATGGATTATGAGCCAAATTATAAATGACATCTGGTTTATAATCCTCAACAAATTTATCAAATAAGGTATCTTGTGTTTCAATATCAAGTTCTATAAATGCAAATTTACCATTTTTATTGAATTGAACTTCTTTGGCATCCATACTAAGAATAGGAAAAGCAGAAATAGAATTCATATCTTCTTTGATCCATTTTCTTCTCCAAAAGTTATCAAATCCAACTACAGTATGACCTTCTCCTAACAATCTCTGTGTTAATGCATTTCCAATATATCCATCAACACCCAACACAAATATCATCATAATTCACTCCTTATTTTTCCTCACATTTACATCTTAATTTTTGATTTGCATGATCAACCATGGCTTGTAAAGATTTCATATAGAAATCCTTTCCTACCAATGAATATTTACCATCATTTCCTTCAGCAATAATATATCCATCATTATCAACTCTCATTTCTTTTACTCTCATGTCAATTTCAGCTTGACAATCATTCCATTGTTGTTCAAGCGCACCTAATCTTCTCAAAATTTCTGTATTACTTGTTAACATATATCCTCCTATTCGGGAAGTCTTACGTTCTCCCCTCTATCTTTTGCTTCATTATATAGTCTGTAGTATTGAGATGTATTACCATCCCAATCACAAACATCTTTCTTTGGATCATATTTCAAATCATGTCTTGGTGCTGTAGTTGGAAATATTCTCTTAGCAATATAACCACACTCACATATAATTTCATCTACTTCTTGATTCTCAATTGATTCAAATATTTTCTTACATTTACAACACTGGAAGTCGAATAAAGGCATCATTCACCCCCCCTGAACCTATCATTACTTCTCAATACTTCTTCAAGAAATTTAGGTTCATAGAATCTCATTTTTTTGAGCAGACCGACAAGACCATTTGTATCTTTTGGTATGCATTTTCCGCTAAATCCTCTATCATCACTTACTAATGTATGTGACCTTGATACTCTCTTGTCCATCAACCAAAGTTCTCTTAGTTCATTATAATCAATACCAAAACATTTACATATTTGAAAAAACTCATTACAGAAAGTTACCTTAGTTGCTATCCAAGTATTCTCCATATATTTCGTTAGCTCTGCTGTTTTCCAATCTGTCTGTATGTATTTATGATACGGACCAAAAACAGGTTTGAAAATTCTTATAGCAGATTTTGTATCAAGTTTATGACCACCAAAGATAGTGAACTCATGTTTACTCATATCTGTTGGATGAGGCACCCCATCCCAATATGGTAAGGGATAATTACCTTCTCCAATATACTCAGGAGAAAACACTATTCTTTTCTCATATTTATTATCCAGATATTCGCATGTTCCGGGTGGAATAGTGCTTTTAATAATTATGACATCAACTCTAAGATTAGCTACTACTTCTTCTACTATACTGATATCAACATTTCCATCATCCATCATTGGAGTAGGAACACATATGATAGCAGCATCACATTGGTTAGCACGATCATAGTTATCGCCAATTTCCTTAACCATTATATCATGTTTAGTAAGTAATAAATCACCTACTGCTTGTCCTACATAACCATAACCCACAATTGCTATTAACATTATTTCTCCTTGGAATATCCATTCTTCTCTGAATATCCCTTTATTCTAAAACTACCACTTGACATTATCTTTTTTGACAGTCCTTTACAATGTGGACATTCAACAGATAATTTGGTAATATTATTTATATTTACTTCTTCAAAAATATAACCACATTTCTCACATTGATATTCATAAATCGGCATTATTTTCTCCTTAACAATCCTATATGTCCTATTCTAATATCAGGAAATTTAGGACAACTATACATCATATCTTCTACCAACTTCTCATCCATCATTTCATCCATTCTGAATAACTTAACATAAGTATGTTCTTTAACAATTTCAATATTTCTATCTTTAAATATATTCTCAAGTTTATCTTCCATAAAAGGATAACAAGGTGTATACTCTAAACGTAACTCTATATCGTTACTCTTAACAAATGTAATATCACCTTCACCATCAGGATGAAATATAACATCTTTTTTGGCTATTTTGATATCTTCTATTAATTCTCTTTTATTAGATGGTAAATTTCTCAGAACATATAAAGTCAGATATGGATTGATTGATTTGAATGGTATATGATATCGTAAGAACCAACTTTTTATGTAGTCATATACTCTTTTTAATGCTTTTTTTGATATACCAAATCCCAAATAAAATTCTTTATCATTGATCTTGCTACCGTCTGGATTTTCTCTGGAAACTTTTCTTAAAAATTCTGCTTCTGTAGGACCAATATTTGTATCAACAATTTTCTTTATTTCTTTAGTCTTTTTATGACCAACATATTCACTAAATTTCATTACATTCTCCTGATTATTTTATTTCATTAATAAAACTCTCCATGCTTCGTATAATTACATCAGGACTTGTATCTTGATCAGTAGGTATTATTGAGTGCTTCTTATTACCAAAATTATAAATACCATCTGTTCTATATTGCCCCGGATTATCACCCCAACTAAATACAGGTTTATTTTGCATATTTGTTAATCCTGTCCAATAACCTAATGGACATATTACTCCTTTTGCTTTAGAAATATATTGTATAATATACTTCCACCCATTCTCAAAATAATCTATCTTGTTTAATATAACATTGTCTTTTGAGAACCATGTGTCAGTACTTCCAACAACAAGTATATTTGAATTTTCTTTTATCCAGTTATATATGTAAGCAAGTTTTTCTAAACTCTCCGATTTAGCAGGTATAAAAATTATTTGATTCTCATGTTCCTTTTTTATCTTCAATGTAATATCTGGTATCTTATCAAATATCTTATTATAAATACTATATGGTGGAGAAGTTTTTGTATAGGAAAGATTATGAATTTCTATATCTCTCCTATTACAATTTTCCCTTTCAATAATCTTTTCTTTAAAAGTTTTGAGAATAAGTTTATAATCCCTTTTATCTATCTTTCGATGTATATAACCTTTTTGGTTTTTCTCATCTCTGGAAAACTGCTGATAGACAGGTATTATATTTTCTTCGGGTACAAAATCATATAGAAACAATCGGTTTGCATGAGTAGATAGATAGACCTTATCCCATTTAACAGCTTCAGTTAGCCATCTTGCATATGGCCTGAATTGTAATAACTCATTTTCAAAATCTCCTATGTAGGGACCGATTGCCAGTATTTTCATATCCTTTCTGTTTCGCCTATAATGATTACGTTACCTTTCCACTTATCGAGAACTTCTATTTTTTCATCATAGATTTTTTTACTAACTGCTATTACCTCTGTGTTTCTCAATAAATCCTCAAAAACTCCTTCCATCAGAAAAAAATCTCTTTCCTCTTTTGTTAAATTCATAAGATTCAAAAGAATCTTATTGTTCTTTCTAAAAAAACTAATAATATCAGCACCTTTTTTATTCATTACATAATACTTCTTCTCAGTTCTTCTCAGAATAGAATTGTATTCTCTGATATTATCTTCAATCACAAATCTGTTTGTTTTCGGAAACAGATGTAATACTTGATTTACCAACTCATGGGTTGGGATTGCAAAATCAAGTTTGATTAAATGCACTCTTGGGATTCTTTGAAATGTATTAGAAGAATAATTATCCTCACTCACTCCAATGTAATCCGATCCAACGCTTGTTATTCTCATTTCTTACCCCCTAACATTTTTTGTATCGATAGTTTAGTATAGGCTGTCGAATAGCTTACAGAATTTTGGGTAATCAATTCATATACATCCAACTCTACCGAACTTCTCCTTACAATATTATTTATATCATCATAGTCTCTATATTCTTTAGGATATAGAAAATAATTAACTTTTCTTGCCATAGGATTCTTTTTCATAAATCTGGCTAAAGATTTATATGCTTCAGAATCGTTATCCAATGCTATGATAACTTTTTTATCTGTAAGTTTTATAAGTTCAAATAGTAGTTCTTCTGAAATCTCCTTTCCTAAACACGATGTTCCTTGTTTGCCCACCATGAAGGCATCTATAAGCCCCTCATGTATAATTATGTTTTTCTCTCTATCAAATCTATGCCTGTTTAAGATACATAATTCTTTAGGTGCAACTGGATTATCGTACTTTGGAGTTATACCACTTTTTGGTATCCTTCTTGCCTGAAAATAAATTATATTATTATCTTCATCGAATATAGGAATAATGATCCTGTTCTTATACTTTCCTTTATAGGCAATGTATATCTTATATTCATATGGAATTTTTCTTGAGTTATAAAATTCTTCTAATTTTTTTAGATACATGTTTTCCATGACACCTAAATTCTCAGGTATTGATTCCAACCTTTCATATACATCACTCCTAATCCAATTGAAGGTTTCTTTATCATCTTTCTTTTTGACTTTAGTTACTGGACGATTTGTTCTCTCTTTTATATATCTTTTTACTTTCTCTTTATCGTACTTGTATAGTTCTTTTTTTGCATCGTCATATGATATACCTTTTAGTTTACTATACAAATCATAGAAGTTACCATGACGGTTACAGTTGAAACAGTTCCACCCCGGAACTCCATTGTTCCAATCCATATTAAATCGTTTCTTGTATGGATTTTTTTTACTATCACCACAAAGTCTACATCTTGCCAGAAAGTGTTTTCCACCATCTGAAATTTTGACTTGCTCAAAATTCTCCAACATAAACCTTGTCACAGTATCTAAATCAATCATGCCTCATCCCATTTTGGACAATTAAAGTCATAAGGTGTATAGAGAATACTTTTGCCATCGTCAATTTCTTCCCATACACCTAATTTACAATATATTTTCTTCTTTTTCTTCTTACAATTAAAGCAATCTACACATAGTTTAATATCATGCTGCTCTTGCACTTTCATATATTTCTCTCCTAATTCTTTTTGGAAATAGACGTATAAATTGTCTATACTCAGTCACATAATTTATATTGAATATTATAGCCATCGCACTAACTATATCACAAGGTGACATATCTTTATGCTTTTTTTTCATATTTATATACATCTTTTGGAGTGATTTTTTTAATGTTTTCCTAGATGCTGCAACGGATACTCCAAAAACATTTGCTATATCTTCAATAGGCATATGTCTACCTGTTTCATAAGCAACACAATCAATATGATCATTTCTATCTTCAAAAAACAATGTGTATTTGCCTTCTGATACAGCTTTTCTCATATTCCCCCTTCCTATATATCACAAGAACCAGTAGCACAATCTCTTTCTTCTTGATCTGCTATAGTTTTATTTTCTTTTATAAATTTTACTGTTTCATCATATGATAATGGATTGAGAATTTGACCTTTTCTTGATCCATCTACATAAGCAGTTACACCTTTCAAGTCTCTAATATACTCAAGAAGTAGATCACTCAATTGTTCAGCTTTGAAACCTCTTGGACAATTGACAGTCTTTGAAACAGCACCGTCCAAATACTTCTGAACAGCAACTTGAGTTTCAAAATGATCCTCTGGTTTCAAATCAAAACTATCCACATACCAATTTGGTGTTTCTTTACCACTTTCGATTATATCTTTGTATATTGGATGTACATAAGCTCTTTTACTGATTTGATCATTTCTTAGGTAGGCTTTACAGAATAGTGGTTCAATACTGCTTGTTACTTCAGGAAGCAATGAAATTGTTCCTGTTGGTGCTACTGCCATTACTGATACATTTCTCATACCATGTTTCTTGATATCCATTCTAATTGATGCTGGTAATGTTTTAAAGAAATGAGCTTTGCTATATTCTTTTACATCAAATTTAGGAAATGGTTCTTTCTCCGCAGATAGCTCACAGGACGCTTCATAGGCGAAATTACGCACGTTCTCCATTAGGATACTGATCTGTCTTGTAGCTTCTTTAGAACCGTATCTAACGCCTTTAGCGAATAGATATTCAGCTAATCCCATAACACCCAAACCAATACGTCTACCGTCAAAGGCTTTACGTTTGACATCATCAATTACATATCGATTTATTTGAATGATATTATCAAGAAATCTGACTGCATTATGGACTGTTCTTTCCATTAGCTGCCAATTTGTATTTGTTTTTCCTGTAATAAAATTTGGAAGGACTAAACTACCAAGACAACATACACCATGAGCACCTAGCGGTACTTCACCACATGGATTTGTAGATAGGATAGGATCAAAATAATAACTATTATTACTTCTCAAGTTATCCCAATTTATTAATCCGGGTTCAGCACACTTGACCATATTCTCTAAGATCAAATCCCAAATTTCTCTTGCAGGTATGGTCTGCCAAACCTTATTTCTCCACTTCAGTTCCCATTGATCATCAGCTTCAACCGCTTGTAGAAAGTCTTCTGTTACCGCTACAGAAATATTAAAACAATTTAATTCTCCATCTACTAGTTTTGCGTTTATGAATTTAATGATATCAGGATGGGATACGTTCATCATGGCAAGTGCTGCTGCTCTCCTTGATCCACCTACTTTGATGCAATTAGCACCAGCATTCGCCCATTTAAGGAATGATATTGGACCTGATGAGTTACCACCTTTTTGAATAATAGGTGCTCCATCTGGTCTTAAAAATGATGCGTTACATCCAACACCACCACCTTCCGACCATAGAACACCACAATTTTTTTGAAAGTCACCAATCTGACCCATTGAATCTTCCAATGGTTCAACGTAACAATTAAATAGCGATCCTCTAGGTCTACCAACATTTCTCAGTATTCTTCCACCGGGAAGAAACAGCATATTGTATATATCGGAAGCAAAAGTTTCCTGCCATTCTTTAAAATTTGTTTGCTCTACTTGTGCTCCACCTTGTGCTACTCTTACTGATAACTCCTGCCAATTTTCATCTTCATTTATTGCATATCTTTCTCTGAGTATTAATTCAGAATTTGTACTTAATGTCATTACTCCTTTCCTCCATGTTTATTCTATCTTCATGGATTTTGCTAATGGTTAAACTAATAAAAGTGCCACTGTCCAATCTTGCCAGAACTCTACTGCATTTTGGACAATAAATAGCATCTTGCCTTGGTCTTATCATAGTATCTGCATATCCATCACCCATATCATATACAGATAATGGTCTTACTATTGTTCTCTTGTAGGTAATATTATAAAGTTCTCCACAACTCATACATTCTATTTTAGAAACATTATGTTCATGTGAATTACAAAAAACATTCCATACACGTTCAAACCCATCTGGCATACTTTCATTACTACATATAACCCTATGCATTATCTCATGTAACGCCATACTTCTATTTAAATCAATTCCATCATAATAACACTCACATATTAACTTGTAAAATCTTTCATATGTACAGTATAATTTTTTTGGATTATTTTTTTCTTTTTCTATTCCTTCTTCTTCTCTTATTTTTTCTTGAATAGCTAACCAATCACCAGCTATATCATTTTCAAGATCATTAAAGTTATCCATTTTCATTACTCCATCCACAATTTGGACAGAAAGCCCACCCTTCTCGCATTTCAGCTTCACATTCAGGGCAATATAAACCAATCTTATTTCTCACCCACCATCCTAAACCCATTTCGATTAACTTTGCTGTATATCCTATTGGGTCTTTATAAGAATAATTTTCATTGAGAAAGTCAGATTTTATATATTCTATTTCTTCGCTTTCTGTATTAAACCCTATTGTTACTTCAATTACCTTTTTCATAGCACTTAAATTTCCTATTGTCAATAAAGATTTGATAATTTATTTTCTACTGTCATGATATCTTCCATAAAAGTTTTCATATTATACTTCTCAAAAAATAAATACACATTCTCCATTGGTGGTAAATTATGACTATTGTTATATGCTCTATATATTCTATCAACAATAGTATTTGGTATCTTATCAAAATCCATGAGCATCCTGTTTCTCTTTAGATTTGAATGTAAGTCTATTTCTCCATAGATTTTGTTTTTGTGGCCTTTATTTATAAAACCTTTAATATCATCTTTGATTTTATTATAAGCTGCATCTCCGAATCCGGGTCTTCTTTTTCCTTTGGTTGCTTCGGTTAATCCCCAATCATCAGGAGTTATGATGTTAGGAATATCATCTTTACGTTGACCACATATAACAAGTTTCATAAGAAAATCCTTTATATCACCACCATTAATATCTTCTGGTGCATAAAGGATTTGTGAGATAGGATCATATACCCTTAGTTTTTTGTTCTTAGCGAAACATTGAAAATAATCTTCATCTCTTGCAATAATCACACAAGGATTATTAAATTTTTTTACAAGAACTCCAATTATATCATCTGCTTCAGCCGATTTCACCTTCAATACTTTGAAGGGCATATGATGTTTGAATTCATTGGCAAGTTTACTCATCATCTTGTAAAGTTCTTGCCAATCAACTTTTGATTCTTTCTTTTTATCTTTCCTGCTTTCTTTGTATCTACTATATGCTGCTTTTCTCCAACTATTCGAATCATCAACTGCCAGAATTACTTCATCGACGTTCTTAAACTTCCATAGGGATTGGTAGATGGAATTAAACACGTTCCACATCCACAACCCCCATTGGATATCATTAGGGTCTTCTGCTACTTCTTTTACGCCGAAAAAACTTCTAATTGCCAGATTGTTAAAATCAAATAATAAAACAACATCCTTTCCAATGTCTACAGTTTCCATATTCACACGTTCCTTTCTGTACTATCGTACTTTTCTCATATATCCATCTTTCTCATGTTGAATCCAAAATGTTTTATTATATTTTCCATTTTGCATATACTTCTGAGGATCACTACCTGATTTAAACCGAATTCTTTGTCTATTTACATCCATGTTCTGATAAAACTCTTGGTGAGATACTTTGAACACTGGCAGTTTATCTTTTGGATTTACTGCATCAGCAAACACACCATTGAATTCTGTTTCTATTTTTCCTTCTGGTGGTGCTACCGCTTGATCCCTATCTTTATGTATTTGTCCTTCTGGACTATCATTAAAATCACCTGCTAATTCACCCATTGTTTACCTCCATTAAACTCCTTTATCTCTTTTTGTTGTTCTACTCATTTTAGTTTCATCTCCTTTTCTTTGATAAAACCTTCATCTTCTTCTTCTTTCTTTGGTTTAGGATAATAATGTACTACATCACTATCACCACTAATCTTCCCCCTCATCCGTATAATCATGTTCAATCTCCTTTAGCATTTGCATATCTTCTAAAGTCAATTCTTCTTTTGCCAATACTTTATTTATAACCTTTTTGGCTACTTTTTTCAATATACCTTCTTTATTCTTTTTCTTTTCTTTCTCAGTATCATCAGGATATATTCTAATCTGTTGAACTGAACCACTCTTACCTTCAAATATACCACCAATACGTCTATAGTCAAATCTACTTGATGTATCAGTATCAAAATAATAAGCCATTAAAGGTGATTTTATTTTACCTTTATGATCTTTAATGAATTCCTGTAGTCTTGGATTTTTTACTTGTTCAGGATTCATCACTTGATCAAATAACCATATCATGGCTATATCAGCAAATTCGCTTGTTGTTACGTTAAGTGTTGCCATTTAATCTCCTTATATCATCAGGCTTAACTCTATCGAAAAAGTCCTGCATATCGTACAGGAAACAGCTTTCACAGGCATCTGGATCACCCCAACATACACCGATATAGTTTAACCCTTCAAGTCTCTTATTTAGCTTCTCCTGTATGTATTTATCTATTCCTACAATAATCCTTCTGCCTTTTTTTCTGTAAATCAACATGGGATGTTTATTAGCTTTCCCTGCATCATCACTTGCCTGTAACCAGAATTCCTCTACACCGAATTTAGATGTATTGAAATGCTGCCAGAATGATGTTTTAGGATACCCGTTCTTACATTCAATACTAAAGATATCGGTGAGAAATTGTGCGTCTGAATGGAGATGTTTGATATCACCTGTCATGTGAGTGTTTTCCTCATGGATCGTAGCTAAACCACCTGATCCATCACTTCTCCAATACATATATGGTTTTGTCTTGCCTGTCAACCACTTTGTTAAGAATTTACTGATATTTCTTTCAAAGTCACCACCTTTAGCCATAAATCTTCTCCTAAAAACATATTTGCTAAAGGTATTTATAAAAATAAAGTTAATTTGTCAGAAAATAAAAAAGGGGAAGCAATCTCTCACCTTGCTTCCCCTTTCCATCGATGGTTGACTGTTTACCAGACAGTCTTAAATTTTCTTAGTCAGAGATGCGTCCATCTCTTACCTTCCGACTTCAACGAGCTTATTTTTTCACTCTCCACCGAAAGGGTACTCCCCAAATTAATAATCTTCTCTAGTTTAATTTAATCTAATATAAAATACTCTCATTAAGTTACCTAAAGGCTAAGATATGAGTCTTTCTAAACTTCATGTTAGCGAATAGGGTTTTACATTCTAATCGGGAAACACTTCTCTAATCTATCGTATCTCCCCTGTTACCGTAGGTTTGGAATTCAACCAAACATCTTTCTGTTACAGCAAACAGTTGCATTACACTTTATGCTACTACGGTCTATAATCCATTCAATCTAATCTAATCTAATCTAATTTAATCTAATTTTTTAATTCCTCTATTGTGTTTGATTTTCTCTCTTAATTATCTCCTTTAATCACCCCCTTGTAGGTTTTGGGGGGAATTTCACCCCCCGTTAGAAGGAAACATACTATGACAACACACTTACTTGGTAAAATGGAAACCATTACCCCTTGTTTGAACAACACCACTTGCATCAGGAGTATAGGTTTTCTTCTTACCAGTTACAATCGGATAGACAACCTGACCACTTTGTTGATGTCCACCCCTATGAGCTACGGGATACGGATTATACCCATAGCCATAACCGTTTGAATATGTCGGAGAATACGTCTGATTCTGTTGAGTCTGAGTTTTCTCCAAGAATTCATCCTTCAAGGCTTTATCACCTTCAGGGTCTTCTACCATGGACTTGACATTTGCCTTTACTTGCAGGAAGGCACCACAAGGAGTGGTTACCCTTGCCAATCCGACGATTTTAAATCCACGGCTTTGACGATCTTTACCTGCCAGCAAACTCAGATTATGGTTTGCATTGATAAAGGCATCATCATGACCACTGAAAGAAGGATTATCTGCATCACCAGCACCCATTTCATGATGAGAATGGATAACACCCACAATGGAATGCTGATTAAATTCTTCTGTATCTACATTATCAACCAAAGTTGCACATGTTCTTTGATCAGGAAGATACAGATCGGTAATGTTATAACTACCATTATCGTTTTTCTCACCTACCAGATATGCAAGCCATTCCCTTGCACCTGCCCATTTCATATAGAGCATAGCTTTACGTCTGGAAGCAATGTTCATAAAAACATCTACTGCTTTATCGCATTTGGAACATGCTTTAACCACATCTTGTTCGACTTCCCAAAAATCTTCTCCTGCAACTCGACCTTTTTTACCACCAGCTACAGTAACGGTTTTAGAAACACCGACACCATGACCACCTTGACCACCCGGAAGTGCATCCAGTTCATCAAGAATATCCTGAGTACCCTTGGTCAGATACACATTAGGATCATTTTCATCCAGAACTTCTCCGGTAATCATATTAGGATATTTTTCAATAAATGCTTTGATACCAGCTTCAGTGAAATTATATTCCTTTGCAAGTTGCTGAATAGTCCATCCACCTTCATTGATTGAATTGAGTAAAGTGATATCTTCATCAGTCAACTCATTCAAACCTTTCTGTGCATTTTGAATATCTTCGTTTTCAGGTTCACCAGTATCCCATTGATCAGTCATGGGATTTTTATTTTCAGTTGTCATTTCATCATTCCTTTCCAAAAGTAATTTTTTAACACGTTGTACTGATCTTTCAGAAACATCAACATTGTATCTTGATTTTACAACATTTACAACTTGAGTAGTTCCCAATGCTGGTACTTCTTTAAGAATTGTTTCGATAAGCTGTTTCTTTTTCATTTCAAAAACCTTTCTTCTTGATTGTTCAATGTCAGTACTCATATCAAAATCCTTTCATTTTGTCAAGCTATTTTTTAAAATTTTTAGATAATACATAAAAATGGGGAGATATAGTGAAGTTCTCCCCGTTATTATGCCCACTTCACAAGGCAGCTTCACATCTTATCGATCAAAACGGAATAAGTGTTTTACGCTTGATATACATTCTGCATCGTAGTACTTCATCACTTTAGCAACAGCCAAGGATGCAACGATAACAGCAGGGCATACCCATGAAGGTACGATAGTATATCCATTGGTACTCTCACCCCATTCAGCAATGCTATTGTGGATACCAAAACCCTCACCATCATATCCTGCTTTGAAATACTTCGCACCCTGTTTACGGGCAAGCTCTTGGTTGATCAACTGAGATTTTCCATCATCAGTACAATCGATAATCCAATCGAAACCCGTATTCAGTTCATTGAATTTGAAAGGATAAGCATAGCAAGTACAATCTTCTCGCAATGCCTGAATTGCTGCTTGAGTAACATCGGCTTTGTTTTTACCAATATACTTCATGGGAATATCAAGCCTATTGAGGTTATGTTCTTCAATAGTATCAGGATCAAAAAGTTCGATATGCTCACAACCACCCATGGCAAGAAACTTTCCTACCCAATACCCGATACCACCACAACCGATTACAGCAACTTTTTTCGGAACAGTCAACTTCAATTTCTCTTGACGTTTGTACAGATCACTCATTTTAAAATCCTTTCGTTACAGTGAACTCCAAATATCTTCATCAATACTATCATCGTTTCTTCTTCTCAGATCACGACCACTTGTAGCTTTAATGATTTCTTCATCAACAGGATCAACATCTTTAATTGCATTAATGATGGTACTGATCCTTGGTAGTCCTGTTGGTCCACGGTCTGCCAATGAACCTTGATTAACGGTTTCAAGAATCGATTCAGCAGTTTTTGCAATCTGAAGGATATCTTGAGGCGAATTCCAATGTTGAGGATAATTCCAAGTACCCCAACAATCATTTGTTGTTTGCTGGTGATAGTGAGGAAAAGGACTATTACCCTTCAATGTTCTTGTAACAACTCCTGTTACTTGATCGTTTTTTGTTTTAACCAAGATCAACATATCTTGTTTCATTTTATTGACCAATCTTTTCGGGATTGGTTTTTTAACCTTGTTACGATCACTCACGCTGTTATTCGGATAGTGAATAATAAAACGTGGATTATATGTTGCTCTATATATCCATACCAGTGAATTATTTGATCTACCTTTGACAACAGACAAACCCCTTGCAATATAGGATTCATCCAGATCAGGCATTTTAGCGGTTTCAGCGAACTTCTTTCTCATTTGTTCTTCTTTACGATCTAGTTCTCTCTGTTTTTGCTGATGCATGACCAATAGCTGATTGATCTTTGAATTGATCTTCTCACGAATACGCTGTTGCTGATCATTTAGTTTAGTTCTAAATTCATTACGAATACGTTCCTCTACTGATTCATCGGCAACTATTTCAACGTCTTTGAACGTAAAGGTTTTTCCACCAAGGGAAATTCTCAGACCTTCAGACTTGAGATTGTCGATATCGATACTATCAAGATCAGCAATAAGCTGTTCATGTCTTTTGTTTACTTCTGTAGTAAATACATCATCTGTAGGTGACATTCTAAATTCCCCTTTCTGAAAAAAATTGGTTGACAGGTAGGTAATTAAGGCGAGAAAGGAAGCCTACCTGCCAACCATGTACAACTGCGACCATCAACCAGCTTCATCGAATGGTCTAATCTCCACACGGTGATCAGGAGAAATTTCGGCAGGAGCAGTTGAAGGACGTACTTCCTGTCCATTCAGATACACCTTGAACTTGCCGAAACCGGCCTGAAGTGCAGTAGACTTCACAGAATTCATGAAGTTAGCACCCACTTCCAGTGGTTGATGAGAACCATTGACCAGAATGGTCGGACCCTGAGTACCTTCATTTTCGTAATCATCGTACATAATCATACCTCCTTTGAGTTTTTGGGTTTATTACCCTGTTTGATTGTTGTGGCTGAATCACTACCATACTGATTTCGACTTGTCAACCACTTTCTTTAATTTTTTTCAGGCCGAAATTCCTGAACTCAATGAAACCTATCTTACTAAATCGCTTTTCGATTGTCAACACCTTTTTGTATTTTTTTATTTAGTGTATTTTCAATGAGTTACAGACTATCTCTGGAAATCAGTGAATATTTTTCTTCACCATTTTCCGATAAAGCATATACACATCCCAACCCCTGATCCTCTTTATATTCGATTTTCATGGTAAAATTCTTTTCCAAGTCCATCTCTATACAATGGAATAGATTAACAACATCTGTATAGACGTAAGCCAATGATATATTATCCATATCAATATCGTCTGCCAGTTTTACCTTATATCCATTAGAGTACATATTGGTTTTATCGGATGTTTCTATATACAAGGCTTTATCTTTTATAACGAAATATACCTTACCAAATCTTGCACCGATTCTTTTAATCTTCTCAAAATCCCTGATGAAATCAATATCAATCGGCATCTCAAAAAACCATTCTGTATTCTGGACATCATCTGTACCTAATCTTCTTACAGCATTTTCAGAACAGAATGCAATCTTAATGGTTCGTTCTCCATCTTTCAATTTCATGAACAATCTTTCTAATATCAGATCAACGCTATCACTGTCAATAAGATTTATAAACGGGATAACATCTGTTGCTGGTTCAGAAAAATTCCAGATTAGTTCTTCATCGATATCAATTACGTTGTTCTCTACATCTAAGATCGCAATTGATGTTCCATTTCTACTTAGCATATTACATGTAATTCTTCCATCTTTAAATCTTAACTGCAATGTTTCGATACCAAAGTTCATAGTTCCTTTGGTCACAACTTTTTTGAAATTCTTAATATTTAGATTCATTTATTTCTCCTTGTTAGTGACGATAAAATCATTTTACATTCTTTCATAGGCAATTCAGGATATATCTTTCTGATCTTTTCTAATCTTGTTTTTGTCTTATCATCTTCTTCACGTTTTTTTATAAACTCAGCATATCTCTCATCATAAGGCAACTGTGGAATTGTCTTCATTAAATACTCATAAATCACTTCATCAGGTAACAAAAACTGATATTGATTGATCTTGTTTACTACTTCTATATACTTCTTATTCATACTCAGAAATAAAGAGAGAACATAAGCTGGTGCTATTTTCTTATCATAGGGAACAGTTCTTCTCTTTGACTGTATCTGTTTTATGAATGTGAACAATGTTATTTCTTTACTCATAATATCTTCTCATATATCATCTTCACCACCATCGTCATGAAGTTGATTTCTTTGTTTGCTATTGTAGTATCCTGATATAGAAATTGTCCTATATTTAGAATCGCACCCCCCGGTTGTTTAAACTCACCAGCATTATCATACAGGTATGCGTACAGTTCAGGATAAGGAATATAGTTTGATCTTAATTCTTCTCTTACTGCTTCTACATCCTGCACAAGCATCTTATCCAATATCAATCTGAAAACATCTTCTGATGAATCCATTTTTGATCCAATCAACTTACCATCAATCGTGTTCTCTTGCAAGACATTTATTGTTCGCCTGATATCTGGATAACACTTCATGATAATTTCCATCATTACTTTAGGATCAAAATCAACATTCTCTTTTCTCAGAATCTTCAAACATAATTTACCAATATCTTTTTTATCTGGTTTTTCGAATTTTATAGTTTGACATCTGCTCTTGATTTCTGGAATAATGAACCCATCATAATTACAGATCAAGATAAAACGGCAAATTTTATATGTATCCTCCATCAACTGTCTGAGAAGTTTCTGTGATCCCTGTGGACCTGAAGTGAGTGAGTCGCATTCGTTTAAAACACAAACCTTCATGTCCTTTAAACACATAGCGGTAGCAAATGGTCGAATCTTATTTCTGAAGACTTCAATACCATTTTCATCACTGGCATTGATCCACATATAGTCCACATTCTCTTTTTTCTTGATCAAATTGGCAAAACACCCTTTTCCAATTCCGGGTGTACCATAGATCAACATATTGGGTAATTCATCCAACGCCTTGAGAAGTTTAGGTTTGATATCTTCGTTTAGTACTATATCACTAAACCTTTGTGGTTGGTGCCTAAATACCCATAAATTCTGCCTTAAATCCATATACATCTCCTTTTTTTGGATTACCATAACACATTTTCAAAAAAAAGGTAACCTTTTTTTTCATTTTATGTTATAAGGGGTAAAAATAATATGAAAGGAGAAGTGTAAAATGACTATTTTAAAGAAAGCTGTATTGATTGAAATTGAAGTACCAGAGAAATATGATGGTGATTTTTTTGAGAATGAAGAAGGATTAAGAGAGGATGTTGAGATTATACTACAACATCATGTTATGAGAAATCTTAAACAACCAGTTGATGGAAGGGATATGAATAATACAAGGTATAGTGTTTGTGTATCTGAAATTAAGGGTGATGGATTAAATGAGTGTTGGGTAGAGAAATTACATTATCTGGATGAGAAAGGAAAGGTGTACGGGAAATGAGTGACCTTAAACCATTATTCATTCAACTTACTCATAAATTAACATACTGTTTACTCATAGCTGATTTGAACAAACTGGCATTGATGCTTTTTCTATATCTAAAAATGAAACTATTTGAAACAGAAAAATCAAATAAGACTTGGTTAAAATATAATGAAGATAAGATATGTAGAGAATGCTATAGAAAGAACAAAGGATTATCAGCTATGAGAGGAAGAAAGGAATTAGAGGATAAAAACATAATAACATATGATAAAGAACAAAGAAGAATAAAATTGAATTGTGATCCTATTACTTGGAATGTTACACCTGAACAACATGAAGAAATAGTAAAAGTTCTCAATTCTGATAATTTTATGTATAAAGAGATATCAAAATGATACTGTTAGGATATCAAAATGATACTGTTAGGATATCAAAATGATACTGTTAGGATATCAAAATG
>Ga0272444_10001259_pt1 | contig 24702 bp, 17 predicted proteins | sample SSMForm13_FD_201033 | JGI IMG/M metagenome (GOLD analysis project Ga0272444, IMG submission 201033) | Marine sediment archaeal communities from Little Sippewissett salt marsh, Falmouth, MA, United States - SSM-Form-13 | ecosystem: Environmental > Aquatic > Marine > Wetlands > Sediment ...
CTCCTGCTCCAAATATGAGCTGTTTTTACCTTTCAGTCTTCCTTGAATGCGTCTGTCTGTTAATGATCATTCTCCTGCGTTTTACCGATCATTCTGTTGAATTGCGTACGTGACGGCTAGTCGGCTTTTGTATTCCTTATCTTTAATCTCATGCAATGCAGGTTGGTAAAAGGTCTTTTCATTAACCTAAACATCATAGATAGGGAGGAGCAAAGATGGCAGATGAAATTGGAGGAAGGTTTCCGGATCCACACGATTTTCAGGTTCCCCCGGAGCTTGAAGGATGGGAGGAGATGTACCCGTCTCACTACCTCTTTTCCAAGGACAGGAAGGACTGGGAAAAACAGCAATTCTGGTACCAGGATAAAATCCACGCCCCGGAACCGATGCCGCCGCTGGACCTGATCTTTCAGGAGGCCTGGCAGATTTCTCTTTCTCAATACACCACGCGCGTGTTCTGCATCCCCCCGGCACAGGGGATCGCTCAGCGGATGGTCGGATGCTACATGTATATCTGCGCTATTGCCCCCCCGCCCGACGAGATCATCGGAGAAAAGGCAGAGCATTTCCAAAAACGGGTGTTCTATGTATTTGAGCATTATGATGAATTGTGGGACAAATGGCTGACCAAGTTCAAGGTCTTAGGAAAAGAAATGGAGGCCGTGGCGGTACCTGAGGAACTGCCCAAGTACGTCCCTGAGGACCAGGTCCTTCCGGCCCCCACCGGTTGTTATATCTCATATGACCTGATGGAGGCATTCGACAAGGTCGCCAACATGATGATCAAAGGTTGGCAGTACCACTTTGAAATGCTGAACCTCACCTACCTCGCCTATCTCATGTTCGGCGACGTTTCCCGAAAACTCTTCCCTGGGATCAGCGAAAGCGCCATCGGCAAGATGGTGGCCGGCGCCTATGTTTCCATGTTCCGTCCGGAAGAGGAACTCTGCCGGCTTTCCAGACTGGCCGTCTCGTCACGAGGCGTTGCAGACATCCTCAAGAGTGATGGTTCCGTGGCTGAGAAGATCGGTGAACTGCAAAAGACCCCGGACGGCAAGCATTGGCTCGAGGAGTTCGACAAGGCCAAGGATCCGTGGTTCTATGTGTCCTGCGGCAGCGGCTGGTTCCACCACGAAGGGAGCTGGCTCACCCACCTCGACATCCCCTACAGCTATATCAAGAGTTATGTAGAACGGCTGGAAAACGGGGAGACCATCGAGCGGTCATTAGATGAACTGGATAAGGAACGGGACGAAACCGTTGCCAAATACCGGGAACTGATTACCTCCGATGAAGACCGAAAGGCCTTTGAAGACGCGTACAATACCATCCGGACCATCTATCGATATGCCGAAGACCATCTTTTCTGGGTGGAGCACTGGCTGCATACCATCTGGTTTGCCAAGATACGGAGCTTTGGCAGGCTCCTGGTGAAATACGACATGCTCAATGAGGTGGACGACATCTTCATGTTCACCCGGTACGAGATCCCGGAGATGCTCACCGAACTCTCCACCGGCTGGGCCCTGGGCGTGGACATTCCGCTACGGGGAGACTTTTACAAGGCCAAGGCCGCAAAGCGAAGACGCATCCTCGAGGCGGCCGGCAAATGGAACCCGACCCCGGCCCTGGGCGTACCGCCCGCAGAAGTGGCAGAGCCTTTCACCATCATGCTATGGGGCGTAACCACTGACAAGGTCAAGGAATGGCTCAAAGGCGTTGGAGAAGTGAAGACTGAAGATGTCACTGAGGTAAAAGGGTTTGCCGCTTCGGCAGGGGTTGCAGAGGGTCCGGCCCGTGTGCTTAAGCTTCTGAAGGACATTGTGGACCTTCAGCCGGGCGAAGTATTGGTCTGCCCCACCACCAATCCGTCCTGGGCGCCTGTCTTTACCAAGATTAAGGCAGCCGTTACGGATATCGGCGGGCTTACCAGTCACGCCGCCATTGTGTGCAGGGAATATGGCATCCCGTCCGTTACCGGCACCGGTGTGGCCACATCGGTGATCAAGACCGGGGATATCGTACGAGTGGATGGCGACACCGGCGTTGTGACCATCGTTGAAAGAGCCCAGTAACGTCACCCACATCCCCCGAAGTCCCTCCTCTAAAAGCAAAAGAAATCGGCGTCACCTCTCTTCGGGCTCAACCCCCCGAAGAGAAGGAGCGCCGACGCCGCACCCAACGCGTCGCCTTTTCGATAGAGGTAGGGCCTGCTTTATGGAGAAACAGATGGACCTTATTCTTAGTTTCGAAAATCTGGATAGAAGTTCCCTCCCCATCGTGGGGGGGAAGAATGCCAGTCTGGGAGAGATGATCAGATCCGGTATCCGTGTGCCGCCCGGATTTGCTGTTACCACAGACAGTTATCTTAGCTTCATCACGCAAACCGGCATAAAGGATAATATTTTGGAGGTACTTTCCGGTCTGGATCGGGAAAAGGTAGACTCTCTTAACAGGACCAGCCACAAGATCCAGGAACTGATTCTCGGGACGACCATGCCGGATGAGATACGGGCGGCTGTTGAGGAAGGCTATGCCGGGCTTTGCGACACGTGCGACATTCAGGACGTTCAGGTGGCGGTGCGGTCGAGCGCCACGGCCGAGGATCTCCCTACGGCCAGTTTTGCCGGGCAGCAGGACACCTATCTTTGTCAAGCAGGACCAGAGAGAGTTATCACGAGTGTGAGGAAATGCTGGGCCAGCTTGTTCACGCCCCGGGCCATTGACTACCGAAACAAAAATAATTTCCCCCACGAGAAGGTTTTTATCAGTGTGGGCGTGCAGAAGATGGTCAACTCCCGGGCCGCAGGAGTCATGTTCACCCTTAATCCCACCAACGGGGATCCATCCAAGGTGGTGGTGGAGGGAAGCTGGGGCCTCGGAGAAACCGTCGTGTCCGGCTCGGTGAACCCGGACAAATTTGTGGTGGACAAGGTGGTTCTGGAAACGAGTGAGAAGACCGTATCCACCAAGCACATTAAATGTGTCTACGACCCTGACAGCGGTGGAACCGTGGAGACTGATGTAGAAGCGGACATGCAGAACCAATGCTGCATGGAAGACCGGGAGATAAAAGAACTTGTAAGAATCGCCAGAAACATCGAAACCCACTACGGTTGCCCCATGGACATCGAGTGGGCCATTGATGAAGACTTCTCTTTCCCCGACAACATTTTCATCGTGCAGGCCCGTCCGGAAACGGTATGGAGCCAGCGCAGAAAGGGACCCCTTTTGGGGCAGAAGAGCGGTTATCAGTTGTTGATGGAGCAGGCTATGAAACGGATCAAGATTCAGTGACAGGTGCGGTTTCCAGTTTTAAACATTTTAGACATCTCTAACTTGAGGCATTTTTAACGTGAGGCATTTTCAATTTCGGGCGTTATTAATTTTTTCTATGGAGGTATAAGAACCGATGAAAAGCATGAGAGACTTTATTGCAGCGGGCGAGAAAGAAGGCATTTGTAAACGGATCACCGCAGAAGTGGACTGGAATCTGGAGCTGTCGCACATTGCCAAGCTCAACGAAGAGCAGTTCGGTCCGGCCCTTCTGTTTGAAAATGTCAAGGGCTACGATACCCCGGTTATCACCAGTGTATGCACCACTACCCAGCGGCTGTCCCTCATCCTGGGACAACCGCTTGACTCCACCCTGGTGGATCTCTACAAGGCATGGGCCAAGTTAGGTGAGAACCTGACGCCTCCCAAGATGGTGGACGCCGGAGATGCGCCGTGCAAGGAAAATATCCTGACAGGGGATCAGATCGACCTGTACAAGTTCCCTGTTCCCCAGTGGTATCCGAAAGATGGGGGTCGGTATATCGGCACAGCCCATTTCATTATTACCAAAGACCCGGAAACAGGCTGGGTCAACCTGGGAACCTATCGAAGTCAGCTCCTGGGAAAGGACAAAATGGGGACCCAGTTTATCAAAGGGAAACATGCGGATATCATGCTCAAAAAATACCAGGCCATGAAGAAGCCGATGCCTGTGGCGTCGGTCATCGGATGTGATCCGCTCCTTTTTATTCTGGGTGCCGCCCGGATTTCGGCCTTCACATCAGAATATGATGTGGCCGGCGCCCTGCGCGGCGAGGCGGTGGAAGTGGTCAAGGGAGAAACCGTGGACCTCCCCATCCCGGCCCACGCGGAGATCGTGATCGAAGGCGAAGTGGATGCAGATAAGTTTATGGATGAAGGCCCCTTCGGCGAATACACGGGCTATTACTCGGGTGTCGGAACCGACCCGAGGAATTTCATCGACGTCAAATGCATTACCCACCGAAACCATCCGATCCTCTGGGGAACCACGGTCGGTCGGGCCGTCACCGATACGCACATGACCATGGCCCTGTCATACGGCGCGACCCTCTGGCAGCAGCTTCTGGCCATGAAGATCCCCGGGCTCAAGGCCGTGTACTGTCCCCCTGAAGGTTCGGGCCGGTTCCTGGCCATCATTTCCATGAAGCAGATGTACCCGGGCCATGCGGATCAGGTGCTGACTGCGGCCATCTCAACGGAAATGGGGGCCTACGGGCTCAAGACCGTGATTGTGGTGGATGAAGACATCGATCCGTGGGATATTCCCCGCGTCATGTACGCCCTGAGTTTTCGGTTCCAGCCCAATCGATCACAGGTGATCAAGCGGGGCAGATCCACGCCGCTCGACCCCTCGCTGCCCATCAATGCCAGGGATATCACCGGCCGACTTCTGCTGGATGCGACCATCCCCTATGACTGGAAAGAAAAGCCGATTCCCATCGAGCTGGATCCAGACATGGTGGAGAAGGTGGAGGCCCGGTGGGCTGAGCTGGGATTATAGAGATGCGTAACAGGGAAATCGTCGCACGGGATCGATCCATTTTGGATCCCTGCGCGACGATTCACCCGATAATCGCACAATCGAGGAGCTTTTGTCATGGCAGACAGCACACGGCTTAACGGCAAGAAAATTCTTATTGTGGATGACGAATCCGACATCCTGGACATCCTGGAGGAGTTGTTGGAGATGTGCCACGTGGCTCGGGCATCCACATTTGAAGAAGCCCAACAGCTCATGGAATCCCGGCCGTTTGATATGGCTATCCTGGATATTATGGGCGTCGACGGCTACGGCCTCCTGGAGATCGCCAACCAAAAAGGCATCACAGCAATCATGCTGACCGCCCACGCTTTCACACCCGGCAACCTGGTGCGATCCATTAAAGAAGGGGCGGATTCCTATTTGCCCAAAGAAGAAATAGCCAACATCGCGATGTTTCTGTGTGATGTCCTGGAGGCGAAGGAAAAGGGGAAAAATCCCTGGGGACCCTGGCAGGAACGGCTCCCCACTTCCTATTTCGAACGGAGATGGGGGGCTGCCTGGCAGGATACGGACAAGAATTTCTGGAATACGTTTCGGGCGAGTATCAAATCGCGAAAAGACAAATAGCGTAAGAAGGGTTTCCCACGGAGCCCTCAGGGCACACAGGGTGAAGGTTTTCGAATGATTTGTTCTTTGTGTCCCTTGTGTCTCTTTGTGAGAAAATCTTTTGCGAGGTTCAATTCAGAATAGCATGAGGAGGTTTGACGTGAAGCCGATTCGATATCAAGAAAAGATGGTGCAGGAATTTCTGGACGACGGATACTGGACCGAAGAACTGTTTTATGACTTCTACGACCGGAATGCCAAAGAAATGCCCGACAAGGAAGCGCTCGTGGATTCCAAATACCGGGTAACCTGGGCCCAGGCCAAAAAAATGGTGGACGCCATGGCTATTTCCTGGGTGGAAATGGGCATTCCCAAGTCATCCCGGATCATCATTCAGTCCCCCAACAGCGTTTACGGGTTCCTGGCCCGGGTGGCTTGTGAAAGGGCCGGGCTCATATCTTTGACCGTGTATCCCTATTTGAGACAACGGGAACTGGAATACATGTTGGAAAAGACCGAGGCCACCGCCGTGGTGATCCCGGAGGTCTATCGCAAATTCAATTACCTGGACATGTACCGGGAGCTGCAAGAACGGTTCTCCCATTTGAAATACTTTTTCCTGTTTGATGATTCCGTTCCCGAAGGGGCACCCGAGGGCACCTTTTCTCTGACCCAGATGGTGGAGGAACGGATGAAGAAGCCCGTGGATGAATCGATCTTAAACGACCGAAGGCTGGATGCCAAATGGGACGTGGCACTCTTAACCACCACCAGCGGCACCACGGGAATCCCCAAGCTGGTGGAGTGGCCCAGCGCTCCCAGGGTCTGCACCTCCAAAGGCCGTGTGGATATCTGGAAACTCAACAAAGACGATATCACCATGGCCATTGCCCCCCATGCAGGAGGTGCCGCCGGAACCCTTACCTATTTTGCCGCGCCCCTGGCCGGTGCCAAAACCGTCATGCTGGAGGAATTCACTCCCGAAGGTGCACTGGCACTGATCGAAAAAGAAAAGGCCACAGCTATCGGAGTGGTGCCCACCCATCTGGTGCGGATGCTGGAGGCGGATCATCGGAAATACGATCTCAGTTCGTTACGGTTTATCCGTTCCGCCGGTGGATATCTATCTCCCCAGGTGGCGGAGGAAGCGGAAGAGGCCTTCGGGGCGAGTATCACCAGTGATCTGGGTACCCAGGACAAGGGATCGGTCTCCGGATGCAGCGTGGAGGATACCAAGGAACTGCGGAGGCGGACGGTCGGGCGTATGCTGCCCGGAAACAAGGTCAAACTGCTGGACGAAGAGGGGAACGTGGTACCGGAAGGGGAGCCGGGCATCCTCTATTTCAGGGGTCCCCACGCACCGGCGGGGTATTACCGGGACGAGGAGTTGACGGCCACGGTCTTCGACGAGGACGGATGGTGCACCACCGAGGATATCGTCAGCTTTGACCAGGGATGCCTCTGGATTCTGGGTCGGGCCAAGGATATGATCATCCGCGGCGGTCAAAACATCTACCCGGCGGAGATTGAGGGTCTGCTGAATGAGCATCCCAAGGTCGCCTCCGTGGCCATCGTGGGGTATCCGGATCGCGCCATGGGTGAAAAATGCTGCGCCTACGTGATTCCCAAATCGGGGGAGACATTTACCTTTGAAGAAATGGTGGATTTCCTGAAGGGAAAGCAGTTGGCCATGTATAAGCTCCCCGAGCGTCTCGAGGTAGTAGACGAATTCCCGGCCGTTGGGGACTCCGGCAAGGTCAACAAGGAAACCCTCAAGAAGGATATCAAGGCTAAAATCGAGGCCGAACAGGGATAGACCGAAGATTTGGATTTTGGACATGTTCAGGTTCAATCTGGCCCGACGAATCCAATATCCAAGATCGAACATCATGCCTGGATTGCGCGTCGGCGTGATTCCGGCATGAAATCCTCTGTGCGAATCTGCCCTCGCCCCGGTAAATTCATGGCGATGAGAACCAAAGCGGATTGAACCGGGGGCATCCCCGGATAGGTGAGGCAATGGAAAAGACCGTACTGATCATAGGTACCCTGGATACGAAGGGGGAAGAAACCTATTATCTCAGGGACAAGATTGAATCGCTGGGCCTGAGGCCCCTTCTCATGGATATCTCCATGCGGGGGAAAGGTCCCACACGGGCCGATGTCACTCCCGACCAGGTGGCCAAGGCCGGGGGCAGTTCTGTGGAAGCGATCCGTTCATCCAAAGAGCGCTCCCGGATCACCAACATCACCATTTCGGGCGCCTCGCGGATCGCCGCGGATCACGCGGCCCAGGGAAAACTCCACGGCGTCCTGGGCATCGGCGGATCCACCGGGACCCTGATGGCCACGGAGGTCATGCGGGCCCTGCCCTTCGGGATCCCTAAGGTGATGGTCTCTTCCACGGCTGCGCTTCCCGGGCTCTCGACCCGGTACATCGGTACCGGCGACATTGCCTTGTTTCATTCGGTTATCGAGATATCCGGCCTTTCGGATCTTCTCAAAAACGTCCTGGACAGGGCTGCTCACGCCATAGCCGGCATGGTCTCGGAGACGGTCACCTCCGCACGGGCGCAAAAGGGGAAGGCCATCGCCCTCACCATGTTAGGTCCGTGTGAAAAATGCGCCAGTTCGGTACGGGCCGCCCTCGAAGACCAAGGCTATCAGGTGATCGGTTTTTCAGCCGCAGGCATCGGGGACCGGGCCATGGAAGAGATGATCGCGCAGGGGCTGTTTCAGGGCATCGTTGACTTGGCCCCCGGCGGTGTGGGAGAGCATCTCTTTGGGTTCATGCGGGATGCCGGCCCTCAGCGGATGGAAACGGCCGGCAGGATGGGCCTGCCCCAGGTGATCTCCACCTGCAGCGTCAACCACATGACCCCGGCTAAATCCAAATATAAGCCGGAATACCATGAAAGGCGCAAGTACGATCTGGACAAATTCCGCACCTGGATCCGGGTTTCCCCCGATGAATTGCGGCGGGTGGCAGGTGCGTTCGCTGAGAAACTCAATGAGGCGAAGGGACCTGTGAAGTTGATCATACCCCGGAAAGGGTGGTCGTCCGTGGATTATCCGGGTAACACCACACATGATCCCGAAGAGGACCGCGTCTTCGTGGAGGTGCTTCAAAGCGCCCTGAACCCGGAAATCGACATCCTGGAAGTGGATGCCAACATGGAAGATCCAGAATTCTCAGAGGCGGTCATTAAGGTCTCTTTGAATATCCTTTGAGAGACGGAAGCGTGAAATCCGGATACAAGGGACACAAGGAATGTCTTCATTCCGTGCGGTCCCTACCCCTTCACTACGGAACCCTGAAACCAGGCCACGGATGGCCATACCCATAGGCACCGATCATGACCAATCGAATCATTGTGGGGATTGCCGGCGCCAGCGGCGTGATTTACGGTGTTAAGCTGCTGGGACTGCTCAAAGAAAAGGGGATCGAAACCCACCTGATTATCTCCGAGTCGGGCGAGCAAAACATTGCCATCGAGACCGACCTTAATCCGGCAGACGTCAAGGCCATGGCCGATTACTGCTACGACAACCGGAACGTAGGTGCGGCCCTGGCCAGCGGTTCCTTCTTGACCGACGGGATGGTGGTGGCGCCCTGCACCATTAAAACCCTCTCAGGAATCGCCAATTCCTACACCAATAACCTCCTGGTCAGGGCCGCGGACGTGACCCTCAAGGAAAAGCGAAAACTGGTCCTGGTGGTTCGGGAAACCCCCCTTCACAAAGGGCATTTGAGGCTCATGACCATGGCCGCCGATATGGGCGCCCACCTCCTTCCGCCGGTCCCCTCGTTTTACCACCAGCCCAAGACCATCGACGATATCATCCATCAGACCATCGGAAAAATCTTTGATTACCTCCAGATTGAACATCATCTCTTCAAGCGGTGGGGCGAATAGGCTCCCGGGCTGGAACCCATGGCCATTTAGGCCCTTATTCGCAGATTTTCTGTCGGGAAACACAAGAAAATCGTTGCACAATAGAAGCGCAGTAGCCCTCAGAGCGGAAAGCGCAAAGGGCAAAGCTCAAAGGGAAGATGGACCGGCAGTCGCCTTTCAGCTTCGCCCTAAGGGACGACATTGGGTTTCGGGTACGTCCCGCCTCAGTTGATGGATCGGTTCGTGGACCAGGAACGGTTGTCGGTGACGTCTTTAAAATCCTTGCAACATTTCTCTCCATCGGCATAATGGGATGGTATCTGCCCATGGTTTTTCAGCGTTTGATACGTGAGACAAAACGGCCTGCCTGTGGACGGTCTCATGTGGCACCTGTTTAAAGACATCCCCATCGTGTGTGAAGGAGAAACGCCTATGTCCCAGCCCATAAAACTAAAAGATGCGAAAGGCACGGCCGTCGTTGCCCTGAACCGCCCCGAGGCCTACAACGCGTTTGATCTCGATATGGTGCGCCAGTTGGCCGACACATTAATCGGACTCTCCGTTGACCCGCATGTAGAGGGCATCGTGATCGCGGGCGAGGGAAAGGCATTCTGCGCGGGCGGCGATCTGAGGTGGATCAGCACATGCGGCGGGAGTCATGGCGCCGCGTTTCATGAACTGGCCGCCCGTTATCATCAGGCCGTACTGGAGATACGGCGTATGCCCAAGCCGGTGGTGGCGGCCGTTCACGGCATGGCTGCCGGTGGGGGCTTTTCATTGGCCCTGGCATGTGATTTCAGGGTCATGGAACGAACGGCCGTGCTCAAACAGGCCTACACCTCCAACGGTCTGAGCATGGACGGCGGAGGCACCTATACCCTCCCGCGTCTTGTGGGTATGGCAAAGGCCCTGGAAATTGCTGCATTCGACGCACCCATAGACGCTGAAAAGGCATTGGCCTGGGGAATCGTTACCGAGGTGGTGAATGACGGAGAGGCCATGAAAAAGGCCGTCGAGATGATTCAGCGCTTAAGAAAGGGCGCACTGACCTCTTTTGCCGCGTCCAAGAGCCTGATAACCGATTCCTTCAACACGCCCTTTGAAACCCAACTGGAAAATGAGAGACGCATGCTGGCCCGGGTTGCAGATGAACCGGCCGGGAAAGAAGGGGTTGCCGCCTTTTTGGAGAAGAGAAAACCGGTTTTTGACCCGGCCTGAATCACGCGACGGCGTGTTTCAGGCACGACCGGTCAGAGGAGTCTATAAAAAAGGAGATCCGTTTATGAACGTGCTGTTTATTATCTCAACCGATGATGAAGAAACCATCTACAACGCCATGAGACTGGCCAATGTGGTCGTGGATAAAGGCGATGACGTGAGCGTGTTTATGCTGGGCAAGGGCGTCACATTTGAGAAGAGCGGCAGTGACGAATTCGACGTCATGGGTCAGATGGACACGTTCGAGGGCGACTTCTATGTCTGAGGGGTCTGCATGAAATCCCACGGTTTGGAGGGATCCAGCAGTTGCCCCATCGGATGGATGGACGATCTCTACGAGCTTTCAATGGAGGCGGACAAGATTCTCACCTTTTAAGCGGGAGGCATTGTTTTTCGGTTGACACGGGCGATGGGAAACGGATATCACGGCCCATTCTGCTGCCCACAGGCATTTGCTCCGAAGAAGGGGATTCATGGACCCGCTTTGCCATGGGCTTCCACAACGATTCGGTCGGCATTCATAACCCCCTTTAACTGGGCCACATCGTCTTTGACCCTGCCGATCATGTTGACGGCGCTGGCCGGTATAATCTTGCCGGCCGTACTCTTAGGGGTCGGCCCGAAAAAGATACAGAAGGCGCGACCTGCAGGCCAGTACCCCAGATCGCCCACGCTCACCTCCTCCTGGGCTTTCTCGTCCAGGCCCATGTCCACCGGGATCTCAAAATAGATCTCGTCCCCCCAGGTGTTGAAGGGGAGGTCCAGCGGGAGAACCTCCCCCACCTTCAGGGCCGTCGGCGTATCATACAATTTCGCTTCCAGGCTCACGCTCCCAACACTGATACGTATATCCATAACAGCCGATCTCCTTTCTTCTTATCACTCATCAGACAAATCGTGTTGAAGTTCTCATGGAACTATGTATTATGGTATCGGTTCTCAGCTTCAACTGTCTCGGGCCTCACAGCGGGATGTTGGGGGTGCAGGGGTGCGTTTCTCATCTCATTTGGAACGTCCTGAAATACCACCCCCTCGGCCTCAATGACGGTCAACACCATAGAAACATAAACAGAATTAAATGTTCAAGGATAAAAAAGTTGTTGTGGTCATGCCGGCATACAATGCGGCGGAGACCCTCTATAGGACCTACCGGGAGGTAATGGAACAAGAGGTGGTGGATCGCGTCATCGTGGTGGACGATGCCAGCCATGATGAGACTACCGCCATCGCCCGGAAGCTCCCTTCTGCCCATGTCCATACGCACCAACAAAATCTTGGATACGGCGGCAATCAAAAGACCTGCTATCGCCTGGCACTGGAAGAGGAGGCCGATATCGTCATCATGGTCCATCCGGACTACCAGTATACACCCAAACTCATTCCGGCCATGGCAGCCATGATCGGAAACGGTCTGTATCACTGTGTGTTGGGGTCGAGGATCCTTGGCGGATATGCCATCAGGGGTGGGATGCCTCTTTGGAAATATGTATCCAACCGGGGGCTGACGTTCATGGAAAATCTTCTCATGGGGGCGAAACTGTCGGAGTACCATACCGGTTATCGCGCTTACTCCCGTGAGGTCCTAAAACGGCTCTCTTTAGACTGCAACTCCGACGACTTTGTATTCGATAATCAGATTTTGGCCCAGATCCTCTGGCTCGACTATACGATTGCGGAAATCAGCTGCCCGACCCGCTACTTTCCGGAGGCCTCATCCATTGACTTCAGGAGAAGTGTCACCTACGGCCTCGGGTGCCTCGTCACCGCACTCACCTACCGACTGGCCCGTATGGGCCTGCGGGAGTCCCCTCTGTTTCCTCGGTAAAGGCCTTCGTTACTGGGTACGGGGTGCGGGGTGCATGTTGCGGGGTGCGGGTTCATTCGATGTTGGACGTTGGATGCTGGATATTCGATGCTGGGCATATGACGCGTGAAATGTGATGCGTGGTCCGTGAAACGTGATGCTTGAAGCGTGAAACGTGATATGGGATATGCGAAACCGGAAACTGGATGAAACATCAACCATCCATCATCCAGAATTCAGAATCCAGTTCGATCCGACACATACTCCGTACACCGAACGCTGAACATCGATACCCGAAAACTCAATAAACCCAACGAACTCAATGAACCCATAGAAACACAGTATCCAGCATCCAACATCCAGTACCCAGGCTCATCCAATCGCCGGCAACACGTGCAGATGGACCTTGGGGTCCAGCTTCTCAGTCAGGTGACCCCATTGGGTCTCCCACTCGGCGACATCGCCCACGACCACCAGTCTGAAACGGTTCAGGCCACGGCGCTCGCGTTCTGAAAACCCGGCATTAAGGAGGTGCGCAAAGGTACTCCCAGGCTCGTCAATCCGGGCACTGTCCACCATCCAGACCAGGAGTCTGTCCCCCATGATCAATTCCAGGACCGGCAGGGAAGTCACCACATGCCGCCGGATCTGATAATGATCAAAGACCGTTTCCGGGCACGTGCACCCGAGAAGCCCGCGGACGAGGCGGACGACCTGAGGTCGACGCGCCAAATGCTGCTGCCATCTCTGTTCGTCGGTGAAAATCATCTCTTGTCTCCGTCGGTCGAAAACCGCTCGAGCTGCTGTTTATAGTAGTCCCTGTTTTCAGTTGCCATGGCAAGGGCCTCCTGAATGGTCCGGATCGCCTCTTTCACGCGACCGTCCGCAAAATAGGCCTCTGCAAGGGTATCCAGGAAGCCGGGTGATCTATCGAGGGACACGGCCCGCCGGGCAAGCTGGATGGCCCGTTCGGTATCCCGCAGGCTCGGATCCTTCCCCGTGACCAGGAGCCAGGCCAGGTTGTTCAGGGCCACGGCCCGGTTCGGGTCCAGGGCAATGACCCGTTCATAGACATCTGCGGTCTCTTTCTCGTTTCCCATCTGCTGATACATCATGGCGAGGCTCAGATATAGATCAATATTTCGGGGCTGTTTTGCGAGTTCCTGCTGAATCGCCTTTTCCACGAACGCAACGTTCATCTGGCGCTTGATCGTCCCGAAATTCAAGAAATATGCGAGGCTGCCGATACAAACCAGATAAACCAGAAAGGAGAAGAGGACAAACCGATTGTGCCGCTTAATGAGCCCCGGCTCTTCGTAGGACTTGAGAAGATAGTCGACCCGCTCTCGGATGCTGAAGTGGTGCCAGCTCGGGAGATCCCGGATCTGCCCGCTCAGAAAGGCGATTTTCTCCAATGAACGGATGGTCAATAGCGGGGTCCCCATGGCGACCGCTGAATAGAGATCGGCCTGGCGCTCAAAATTGCGCATAAAGAACCCCATGACATACCGAAAATAGACGAGCAGAGATATGAGCATTGGGAACGAGATGACGAGGTAAAAGAGGCTCATGGAACGGGGGTCATTGTCAGCAATCAACTCGATAAATCCGGGATGGAGCAAGGCGAGGTAGACGGACACGTCGGCCAATCCGAAAGAGAGGGCCATGAACCCGATAAAGAAAAGCACATAAAAGAGGAGATGCCGATACTTGGCATGTCCCATTTCATGGGCAAGAACCGCCTTCAGCTCATCCACCGTTAGGGTCTCAAGTAGCGAGTCGGTGACAAGGATGTATCGGTATCGGGGGATGATCCCCATGATCCCCGCTGTCATCATACGCCCCTCGAAGATGGGCCATGTGAGAAGTTCCCGGTACTTGAAGCCCTTTTCTTGAAGAAACGCCTTCAGACGGTCTCCCTTTACCGAGGCCTCCAAGGCCCTGCACCCCCACCAGCGCTGAATGAATTTAGGTAACACCACCATCAGCAAAAGGATGAAGACACCAAAGAAGCTCATCTGGCCGTAAACGCTGTTCATGAAGTCATTGAGGCCGGTCCAGGGACTCAAACCGAGAAGGTCGTAGACCAGAGAAAGGAGGATCCAGGGAAAGAGAATCGGGAGGTTGAAACGGAGCTGAGACCGTATGAAAGACCGGCGGCGGATGTCCACGCGAAACACCGCCCGATATACCGGATAACCGAAATACCAGATGGTGCAAAGGTAGAAAACGAATAGGGCCAGGGCCACTATCCCCTGGAGCACGGAAAAGCGCGTAAATCCGGGGATCAGACAGATCCACTGCTTCAGGTTGAAGAAATAGACGGCCAGAGTAAACAGAAAAATTGCCATGACCGAAAGTCGCACATTCAACCGCTGATATCGTTCGGTCAGGGCCCCGTTTATTCGGGTCCCCTCTTGTATCTGCTGAAGCAGACGACCGAAAACCCTGGCGCAGTAGAGTGCGAAGACGAGCCAGGACGAAAGGAGGGGGAGGAAGGTCCCCAAGATAAAGACCTCAGGCGGGGCGTCTGCGTAGCTGATGTTGAAGATCAGCAGGACAATAATGAAGTAAATGATATGATTGAACATGCCTTGAAACAGGGGAAAACGGATCAGCGATCAGACGGGTCCGGAGAGGGGGATTCTTTGAGAAATTCCAGTTTGCCGCCGGCCGGCGGAATCGATGCATCTCCTATGAGGGCGATATCAACGTCATAGCGGGATTCCAATTGGGCCAGGTCTTTCCGCTTCCGGTTCTGCAGATAGGTGGCCACCTCCAAAGAAAGGACCCCTTTTACCTGAACCGTTCCCTTTCGTGAAACACCCATCCGAATCCGCCTTAGACAGGCCAGGGCTGCGGTTTCAACGGAGGGCACAATGCCTCTCCCCTCGCAATGGGCACAAGTCTGGTAGCTCATGGACTCAATGGACGGCCTCAACCGCTGTCGTGAGAGTTCCAGAAGTCCGAATTTGGAGATGGGGGATAAATTGATCTTGGCCCTGTCATCCTTTGTCTTTTCCCGCAAGACCTTCTCCACTTCTCTGTTGTGCTTCTTATCTCGCATGTCGATGAAATCGATCACCACGAGCCCACCCATATCCCGAAGCCGGAGCTGCCTGGCGATCTCCCCGGCCGCCTCGATATTGGTGTTAAAGGCCGTGGTTTCCACATCCTTGGCCGTTCTCGCTCGGCCGGAGTTGACATCAATGGCAATCAAGGCCTCGGTGGGGTCGATGACGATGGACCCTCCTGATTTCAGAGAAACCCGGCTCTGATAAATGGACTCGATCTGTCTTTCGATTTCGTACTGGGCAAAAATGGGTCGCTTTTCCTTGTAAAGCTTCACCCGCCGCTGGTGTCTTGGGGAGACGATCTTCATATACCGTTTGACCTTGTTGAAGGTCTCTTTGTCGTCCACAAGCACTTCAGCGATTTCGGCGGTAAAATAGTCCCTCAGCGTTCTGAGACAAACATCCTGTTCCTTGTGTACCAAAGAAAGGCTCGGGGTTTCCTGCACGCTTTTCTTGATATTCTTCCACATTCTCAACAGGCGGTTGAGATCCCTGGAAAGCTCATTCTTTTTCTGACCCTGTGCCGCGGTCCTGACAATGTACCCGACCCCGTCAGGCATATTGAAACCATTCATCAGGGATCGGAGGCGGGTCCGCTCCTCTTCGTCATCGATCTTCTTTGAAATCCCTCCCTTGCTCCCGGGCATCAGGACCAGAAATCGCCCGGCCAGGGAAAGATAGGTGGTCAATTGGGCCCCCTTGTGTCCGGGCATCTCTTTGGTCACCTGCACCAGGAGTTCCTGGCCCTTTTTCACGACTTTTCCAATAGGCGGGACGGGCCGTTCCTTGGACGCATCATGTCCGGTCAGGTAGTATTCCGGATGGATGTCGCCGCCAGACAGAAAACCGTTCTTGTCGCCTCCGTAGTCCACAAAGCACGCCTGAAGGCTCGGTTCAATCCGTTCCACCACGCCCTTGTAGATGTTGCCGGTTTTCTGTTCCGTGCTGGCGGTCTCAATGTAGTACCCGTCCAGCAATCCCTCCTTGATGACCGCGATCCTGAATTCCTCGGACTCCACGGCATTGATCAGCATTTTACGTGTTGCCATGTGAATTAATGCCCTGCCTGCGCGTGCTCGTTGCCCGCTGCCGGTTTGTGATGTTAGATGTTGGATATCGGATATTGGATGTTCACGTTTTTCGCGTCACATTTCACGCAAGTAAACAACAAACCCCAGATCTTCCTGACTCAAATGTTGGTCGGGTCCCATCGCCCTGGCCCGGCCCGGGTGCCTATTCCTTTCTCCCATGCCGCCTGAAATGCTGCTCGGCCTGGTACATAAAGGTGCGTATGGCCGCTTCCCGGCCCGGCTGAAAGCTCGAATCATACGGTGTATCGAGATAAGGAACCCCTAATTCCGTCATCATCGGCTTGACAATGGCCGAGGTGATGGTGCTCGGCATACAGGTAAAGGGATAGACATTGACGACACCGTTGTACCCCTCCCTCGCATAGGCGACAATCCCTGCGATGCTCAGACAGGCCTCGGTACCCACCTCAAAGGTGAAGAGATCCTTTTGGTTCAGGATCTCTTCCAAATGCTCGATGGTATGATCGTCCGGAACATCGATGCTGGAACGGATCCGCTGATATGTATTCTTCTGACGCATCTTCTGGTAGTAGTAATCCCCTCCAAAACTGAGGATGTCTTCCAGGAAAGACTTGAGCGGTCCGAACCGAAGCTGTCTCAAAAACAGGCGAAACTTTCCCTTCGCCTCTCTCAGCTTGTCATAGCTTGTGTAATTGGTCCATTCAGAGATGGATGCATTGACCACCTCACCCCCGTATCGCTCCAGCATACGGATCACGTCCTGGTTGGCGTGTGTGTGGGTCCTTAGATAAATCTCACCGACCATGCCGATCCGGGGCTTGCGAGGGATCTCAGGGTCCACCATGCCCTTTCCTTCCCGAATGATCTCTTCTAACTGGTCCAAGATGCGATCGAATTCCTTGGAAGGACCCAGGCGTTCAAGCACATCCGCCATCACATGCATGGACTTCTCGATGAAATCGTCGGTCGAACCAGGGGCCATCTCATAGGGTCTGATCCGCCAGAGAAGGCGATCCAGAATATCCCCGACCACCAGGGAAAAGTAGGCCGTCTTCCTAAGATCCCTGACCAGGTTATCTTCGATGATTCCGGTCAGGGAATACCCGTCGCTCGTGGACAGCGAACCGATCTTGAGCCGATCCAGTTCCGGAAAGGAATCCAGAACGATCCGCTGATACTTGTTATACATCCCGAAGCGGCAGGGACCGTCTGCCTCGGGCATAAAATAGATGTATTTTTCCGGATTGAAGGCCTCCCCCAGCCGTTCCCGCTCCTCCTTCATACGATGAAGTATGTCGCCGGTGGTGATCTGGCAGGGATAACACTCCTTGCCGGAGGTGTATTCCTTGCCGAGATCGAGACCCTGGTAGGTTTCCATCACCTCGGCGTGGATACCGAACCCCCTGAATACAGCGGCCAGGAGGTGACAACCGATCCGGTTCATCTCAGGGATCAAACAGGTCTTATCTTTCAGGCTGAATCGCCCCACCCGTTCGGTCAGGGACTGAAAATCAATCACCTTTGCGGATTCCATGGGTGGCACTCCGAACCTTTCACTTTCCGTTTCAAGTCTCGTAACCCTTTAGCTTTCTGATGAAGTATATCGCAAGCTATCCGGCCAGCGGGTGTCTCTTTCCCCCGCTTCCCCCGCGTCCGCGTTTTCAAAGGCCTAAGCTGTTAACAAGTTTCCGCGCTAAAAACGGGATGTTCGACAAGTTTTCGGTTTCAAGTCTCCAGTTTCAACAACCCTAATTGGCCATCCGGCGCTCAGCTTCCCTGCCGTCTCTCTGCTTCTGCATGCTGTTCTCCACCACGTTCTTATAGGCCTCCAAGCGGGTCATGGCCCCTGCTACGGCGCTGTGTTCATCCAATTCCAGGATCAGATAGGGCTTGTCCCCCATGATATGGCGGTAGAAGTGTTCCAGGAAGGAGTCGGCACCGCAGCCAAAATTGGTCAAGTGGAGACCGAAACAGGACGGATGCTGCCTGACCATCTTCGCCGTTCTCAGGATCTGGGCCCCCAGCCCCCAGTACATGGATGGAAAATCCGACAGGTCCACGGACGCCACATCGATAAAATCCATGGGTAGGGCCGATACCCCAATTTTGGCCAGATTTCTCCCCAGCCTTAAGTTCAGTCGCTCATCATAGAGATTGTAGGGGCGACCCGTCACCACCACGAGTGGCATTGCTGGATCATGGTCTGCCAAGATCTCAGCGCCTCTTTTGTTCAGTGCCCCCCTGAACTGCCGGTCTCTTTCCAGGGCATAGGCAAGGGCATTCCGGATATGCCGTCGCTTCACCCCCAGGATCGACTTCAACTGATCCGTGATTTCCATGGCAAGGGTGTTCAGATCGTATTTCAGATGGATCACCGGATTGAGGACAACGGACGGGTCGAGGTTCAGCGCCATCCGGACCATGTGGGAATTGGCCTGGACCATGGGACAGAACGCACCCTTCTCGCCAGGGGTGGGCGTGTCCATGTCGATCAGTGTCGGGATAAAAAGATAGGCCGTTTTCCCGATCAGTTCCTTGACGTGGCCGTGGGAGACCTTGACCGGATAACAGGTCTCTGCTGCCATGGTCTCGATTCCGACCTTGGAGATATGCGTATTGGTGGGCGGCGTCAAAACCAGACGGTATCCCAATCGGTCAAAGAAATGGGCCCACAGCACGGCGGTCTGGTGTCCGTAAAGGGCCTTCTGAAGTCCGATGGTGGGACGGCCGTCCACCTCCATGATAGGCTCCCCTTCTAACTCCTGATAGACCCCGGCCATGTAGGTCTGCCATATCTCCTGCCTGACGGCAAACAGGTCCTCTTTGGCCCCGCCCTTGGCCCGGGTGGTCTCATACCGGCCGCACTCCCCTCCCCACACACTCCGTCGACCGTCAAAGTCATAGATCTTGAGCTTGCACTGGTTGTGACAGTTGGGATCGGCGTGGCAGATCTTTTCTGTGAATGTCATCCGGTCATTGATGGCGCTGTCGAGTCCCCTGAAGGTGGTCTGTCCCCTGTTCTCGAGACGCATCTTCTCCTGCACACTCAGGGCGGCCCCGTAGGCCCCCAAGACCTCCCGGTGTTTGGGCACCAGCAGGGCACGGTCCAGGACATTTTCAAAGGCGGCCACCACCCCCTTGTTAAGGGACGGGCCGCCCAAAAACATGACCCGCTGTCCGACCTTTCGCTTTTCCACCACGCGATTCAGATAATTATGGACAATGGCGTAGCAGAGCCCGGCGATGAGATCGTTTCTCCGTACCCCTTTCTGGTGATACGACACCAGATCCGATTCCATGAAAACCGTGCATCGTTCCGCCAGTTTGACCGGGGCATCGGAAGAGAGGGCGATCTCCTGAAACTCTCCAACGATATTGATGCCGTATTTATTGGCCAGTTCGTGGAGGAAGCTCCCGGTGCCCGCAGCGCAGACCTTGTTCATATCAAAGTCGAGGGGATAGGTGTTCGCAATATAGATATACTTGGAATCCTGTCCGCCGATCTCAAATATGGTATCCACGTTCCGATCGATCGCCACGGCCCCCCTGGCATGAGCGGTAATCTCATCGATGATAAGATCCACATTCAGAAAATCGCCCACTACGTTCCGGCCGGAACCTGTGGTGGCGGTTCCCAGGATATCGATCCGCCGGGCCACCTGATCCCGAAGATAGGCGAGGAGGCTTTGGGTCACCTCGATCGGCTTTCCCTGGGTCGGCACATAGTTCTTATGGATAATCTCACCGCCTTCGTTGATCAGGGCGTATTTGGTGGTTGTGGAACCGATATCGATCCCGAGATAGGTCCGGGACCTCTTTGTCAAGGCCCTCTTGGGGATCTCATTGGTCTCCGGGAAATCCGTTTTTTGGAGCAGGAGCCGCGGACCGATGGGCACCGTTATTTTTTGATCGGATCCGAGCCCTTCCAGGATCTTGAGGGCCTGGCGGCCATCCCAGTGAAGGGCATACCCCCGTTCGTCCGATTCCAGGGCCTCTAATGCCACGCCCAGGGCACCGATGGAGGTGTTGTGGGGCGGCACGATCAACCCCGGAAAATAGTCTTTGAAGGCCTTTACCTGGAGTTCATTCAGGGAGAGGCCCCCCACGAACAGGATCGGTTCTTCCAGGACCCGGTTGGATACGATCGTGCTCATGTAGTTCCGGGCGTTCCCCACGTGAAGACCGTAGATAATATCCTCCAGACGCTCCCCCCGGTTCTGGAGGTGGATCATGTCCGACTTGGTAAATACGGTGCAACGGCAGGCCACATTGGCAGGTGTCTGGCTCTGAACCCCCAGTCGGATGAAGTCGGCCAAGATTCGGTCGATCTGATCCTGGGAGATGTCGGTCTTTTCTTCATAGATGGCCGTGGCAAGCCGCTGGGCCTGCTGGTCGATGAAAGAGCCGGTGCCCGAGGCGCACGGACCATTGGTATTGAAATACTCCAGTTCCCATGACGCCTGCACTTTTGAACGACCTTCAGGGGGGTGGCTGATCTGAAACAGGGCCGTATCCTGCCCCCCCATACTGATGATCGTTCTCACATCCGGCATGACATGGGTGGCGCCCAGAACCTGGCTGATGGTATCAAACTCGTAGAAGGCCTTTAAACGCTCGCTCAGGCCCTTGCCATGGTTGCCGGTAAAGGAGACGGACCGGATGGCATCCTCCCCGAAGCTGTCATACAACCCCTTAACAAGGGCCAGAACCCCCTCATCCACCTTTCCGAAATGTCGACCGTAGGGGGCCTCATACACGATATCCCGCCTCTCATTGATGACCATGCAGTTGAGGCTGACAGATCCGGCATCAATGCCTGCGTAGAGCGTTTTCGTGTCCTTTCCCCCCTGAACTTCCTCACGATCCATTTTTTTCACTGCTCAGATAGAAGATTTCCCCTGAATATTCCTTTTCCACCAGATACCCCTTGAGGCGGAGCCCCTTGACAAGATCCTGAACCCTGTCCAACGACTGCCCGAGAGAAGCGGCCATATCCTGCAGTCTGAGGGGACGCCGCTTAACCATGTCAACCAGGGCCTTGGCCAGGGAGTCATGCATGAGGGCCTTCTGCGCACGGGGCGCGTCCACAACGATCTCCGCAGTCTCCCCGAAGAACTCCTTTATCTCTTCCAGTCTCTCTCTGTCAAGGGATTTGGCCCGCGCGTCCGAAGGAGGCCTCACCACCGTGTTCAGCTGAATCCTTTCAGGGGCAACCTCGTCGATCACATCCCTTAAGGCGGTCAATTCCGCCTCTGTATCGTTCATGCCGGCCAGGAGGACCACCTCCAGGAAGAGCCGGCCCCGGCACTCCCGTCTGAAAAGCTGAAGGCCTTTGATAACCGTGGCGAGGTCGAGTCCCGGATGGGGCCGATGGATTCTTTGGAAGGTGGCTTCATGTGCGCTGCAGAGGGTGGGCATGACAATATCCGCGTCCCGGACACGTGCCCGGACCCCGTCCTCCCACAAAAGCGACCCGTTGGTCAAAAGGGCAACGGGTATGTCCGTTACCGCGTGAATCCCGTCAATCACCCGGTCGATCTCCGAATGAAGGGTCGGCTCTCCAGACCCCGCCAGGGTGACGGCATCAGGGGAACAGGACGAAAGCCGTTCCGTCACCTGAGCGATCACCTGGTTGATGGGCACAAAGGGCCTCGGGGTGAGGGTCTTGTCCGTGGTCCGTCCCACCTGGCAGTAAAGACAGTCAAATGTACACGTCTTAGGCGGAATCAGATCCACCCCGAGTGACAACCCGAGCCGCCTCGACGGCACCGGACCGAACACATAGGACGGAACCGGGGTGCTTGGGTTGGTTGCGTTCATTGAGTTATTTGAGTTCGTTGCGTTCATTGGGTTACTCGCGTTATTTGGGTTTGTTGCGTTGGTTGGCTTTATCGGGTTGCCTGGCAGTCATTGTCCACCACGAAGTGCACGAAGACACAAAAGAATAACAAAAATAAGCGGCCCTTTCGTGCCCTTCGTGTCCTTCGTGGTAAAAAACCTCCTTTAACCGCTTCCAACTTCAGTCGCCCCGGTCAAATAGACTTCGCATTTAACGGGGCAAGCTCTAGCTCACTTTAGTCACTTTAGACACTTTAGTCACTTCCTAATGCGCCTCCTCCCAGTTGATCCCTTTATGGATATCCACCTTCAGAGGCACTTTGAGGGGATACACCCCCTCCATCTCCTCCCGGATCATGGGAATGACCCGGTCCGCCTCCTTGATGGGAGACTCAAACACCAGCTCGTCATGGACCTGGAGAAGCATGCGGGTCTGGAACCCCCCTCCTTCGAGGCGGTCGTGGATACGGATCATGGCCTGTTTGATCAGATCCGCAGCCGTTCCTTGAATGGGGGTGTTCATGGCCATCCGTTCTGCCTCGGAACGGATCCGGTTATTGGCATGCTGGATATCCGGAAGATACCGTCTCCGGTTAAACAGGGTGGATACATATCCGTTTTTGCACGCCGTTTGAATCATCTCATCCCGGTACTGGACCACCCCCTGGTAACGATCGTAATATGCGGCGATGTAGTCCTTGGCGGTCTTGTGATCGATGCCCAGTTCCTCGCTCAGCTTTCGAGGGCCCATGCCGTAGATGATTCCGAAGTTAATGGCCTTGGCCACCCGCCGCATCCCGGCGGTGACCTCTTCGGGCGCCTTACCAAGAATCTCGGAGGCGGTGCGGGTATGGATGTCCTGGTCCCTCTGAAAGGCCTCGATAAAGGCCTTGTCCCCGGAATAGTGTGCAAAGACCCGTAGCTCGATCTGACTGTAGTCGGCTGCCACCAGGCAGTGACCCGCCTTCGCCACAAACCCCTTGCGGATCTCCCGGCCCTCCTCGCCCCGGACGGGAATATTCTGCAGGTTGGGGTTGCTGCTGCTCAAACGCCCGGTGGCCGCCACTGTCTGGTTAAAGGAGGAGTGAATCCGCCCCGTTGATGGATCGGCCAGTTTCACAAGGGCGTCGAGATAGGTGGACTTCAATTTGGAGAGGGTCCGGTACCGGAGGAGCATGCGGGGAATCTCGTAGGCCGACGCAGACAGCATCTTCAACACCTTCACGTCGGTTGAGTATTGGCCGGTCTTGGCGGTCTTTTTCTGGCCGGGAAGGCCCAGTTTCTCAAAAAGGACATACCCCAACTGCTGGGGAGAGTTGATGTTGAATGTCATCCCGGCCTCGTCAAACACGGCCTCCGCCAACTTCTCCATCTCCTCTGCAAACCGGGCCGACATCTCCCTGAAGAAATCGGCATTGATCCGAATGCCGGTCATCTCCATGTCCATCAGCACCGGCACCAGCTTCATTTCCAGGTCGTAAAAGAGGGTCTCGTTCTTTTCAGAACACAACCTCTCATCCAGGATCTTCATCAGCCGGAAGGTAATGTCCGCATCCTCGCAGGAATACTCGCAGGCCTTTTCCACGGCCACTTCGGAAAAGTTGCAGGCGTTCTTCCCCTTGCCGGTCACCTCTTTGTAGGTGATCATCTTGTGATTCAGATAGTGCTGGGCCAGGAAATCGAGATTGTGCTGCCGCATCCCGGGATTGATCACATAGGATGCGATCATGGTGTCAAAATGAATCCCTTTCAGGTGTATCCCATGCTGTTTTAGCACTTCGGCGTCATACTTGATATTCTGGCCCACCTTCAAGATGCGCTCGTCTTCCAGAATCTCTTTCAAAAACGGCAGCGCTACGGACCATTCCACCTGATCCGGGGCCCCGAGGTAGCGGTGGGCGAGGGGCAGGTACGTTGCCGCCTGCTCTTCGCAGCAGAAAGATATGCCCACCAGCCCGGCCTTGAGGGGATCCTGCCCCGTGGTCTCCGTATCCACGGAGACCCTGCCGGCCGACCGGATCCCTTTTATCAGGGCCTTCAAGTCCTTTAGGGTCAAACAGAGGCGGTAGTCGGCAGCGCCCTTACCTCTTGAGGCGAACTGGTCCCACAGGTCCCTGAATTCCAGGTCCCTGAAGATGGCGGTCAGTTCGGCTTCTTTCGGCTCACCCGCCTGGAGCTGCTCCACACCCCCGTCAACGGGTACAAACCGATCGATGGTGACCAGATCCCTGCTCAGAAAGGCCTCATCCCGATACGCTTTCAGGTTCTCTTTCAGTTTCTTCCGGGGTATATCTTCCACGTGATCAAACACCGACTCAAAGGAACCGAAGGCCTGAATCAGACCGACCGCGGTTTTCTCCCCCACACCCGGAACCCCGGGGATGTTGTCGGAGGTGTCCCCCGAGAGCCCCAT
>Ga0272444_10001260_pt1 | contig 24691 bp, 15 predicted proteins | sample SSMForm13_FD_201033 | JGI IMG/M metagenome (GOLD analysis project Ga0272444, IMG submission 201033) | Marine sediment archaeal communities from Little Sippewissett salt marsh, Falmouth, MA, United States - SSM-Form-13 | ecosystem: Environmental > Aquatic > Marine > Wetlands > Sediment ...
CGGAGTTTGACCTCAAGATCAACAATTCAGGTATCGATCTGGCCTCGGTCCCCGGTCAGGAGGTCCGAGCGGCTGCCGATGGCTGGGTGGTCTTTAGCGGAACTTTGCCGGGCTACGGCCCGTTAATCATGTTACACCACGGCGCAAACTACTTCACTTTTTACGCCCCCGTGAAAAGCGTCGGATTGGAGACAGAACAGCGCGTGACGCTGGGGCAAGTGATTGGCCGGGTTGAAAGCACGCCGAACGAGGCCGGCTCGTCGTTGCATTTCGAGATTCGGCACGGGAGCAAGGCGCTGGACCCGGACCCTTGGCTCCAGTAGTGAAAAACTCCACTTGATAGCAAATCCAAATACGGTCAGAATCACGATTGAACAGGATAGAGAAATGGAAGGGTTGAAGGAGAAAACAGGAATGGCAGAAAGATATCTTTCCCGTCGCCGGACATTGCGCCGCGCGGGGCGGTTCGTCACCTTGGCGGTGATCGCACTGGCCGTGGCGCAATCCAGCTGGTCGATTTCCGAGGCGGATAAATTCTACGATCAAATCAAAATCTTTAACGAAGTCCTCAGCGAGGTTCAGTTCAAGTACGTCGAGGAGGATAAGGTCCAGACCGAGGCGTTGGTTCGAAGCGCGATTCAGGGGATGTTGAAAGACCTCGATCCGCATAGCGCATATCTGCCGCCCAAGGAATACAACGACTTTCGCGAAGACACCCGGGGAATGTTTGGGGGCCTTGGCATCACCATCGACATCCCCGAAGACGGATGGCTGACCGTGGTGTCCCCGTTGCCGGACACCCCGGCGTTTCGGGAAGGCATCCTGGCCGGGGACAAAATCGTCAAAATCGACGGCGAGAGCACCGAAGGGATCGACATTCGGGAGGCCGTGCGGCAGCTTCGCGGCGAAATCGGCACCCAAGTCACGATCACGATTTTCCGCCCCTCGGACCGCAGTACCGTGGACCACACCATCACCCGGGACATGATCAAGATTCCCAACGTGTATGTGTATACCATCGATGACCGCTTCGGATACATTCGGTTGATCGAGTTCAAGCAAACGGCCTCGGCCGATCTCGATCAGGCACTGGACTTGCTGGACGAGAAAGACATCGAAGGGCTGATTCTCGATCTGCGGTTCAACAGCGGCGGACTGCTCGACATGGCCGTGGAAGTAAGCGACAAGTTTCTGCCCAAGAACAAGCGAGTGGTCTCGATTCGCGGTCGAAACGGGGACAACGAGCGGCCCTACCTCTCGCGCAACAAGGCCCGCAGCCGCCTGCCCCTGGTGGTGCTGGTCAACCAAGCCTCGGCCAGCGCATCCGAAATCGTGGCTGGAGCCATGAAAGACTGGGGACGGGGCATTTTGGTCGGTCCCGCCGGCCGGCGCACCTATGGCAAGGGTTCCGTGCAGACGGTGATTCCCTTATCGGACCAATCCGCCTTGAAGATCACCACGGCGAAATATTTCACACCGCTGGGCCGCTCTATTCAGGATGAGAAGGGAATCGAACCGGATATTCAGGTCGATATCGACGAGAACTATCAGCGGCAGATGCTCTCCCTTGGAAAGTTGGCGAAGCTGCCCAAGACGATCGCAACCGTCGAGCAGATCTGGCCGCCGACGCTGGAAGAGGCCCAGCTGGCCGAGGAGAGTGTCGATTCGGCCACGCCGGAACAAGCGCCGGGGGAAATCGAGGACAAAGAGTCAGAATCCGACAGCGAAGCGGAGGACAAAAATCCCGAGATCTACGACAAAGAGCTGGCTAAAGCGGTCGAGATCCTCGAATCACACGTAATTTGGGCCTCGGCCGATGAACTGTTCAAGTAGGGCGCTCTGATGCGTGTTCTTGGAATCGAAACGTCCTGCGATGATACTTGCGCCGCTGTCGTGGAAAACGGCCGCCAGATTCTGTCTTCCGTGGTGGCTTCTCAAGAGCAGGTGCATGCCAAATATGGCGGGATTGTCCCCGAGCTGGCCTCCCGACGACACTTGGAGTGCATCCTTCCGGTCATCCGGGAGGCACTCGAACAAGCGGATTGCAGCCTGGATGACATCGACGCCATCGCGGTAACTCAGGGGCCGGGGCTGATCGGTTCGCTGCTGGTCGGTCTTTCCACCGCCAAGGCCATGGCGTATGGCCGGGACATTCCGCTGGCGGCCGTGCACCATTTGCGCGGCCACCTGATGAGCCCTCGCCTGAACGGCGAAAAACTTCCCGATCCCCACATTGCACTGGTCATATCCGGAGGCCATACGGCGCTGTATCGGGTGGATTCTCCCCTCGATGTCACCCTTATCGGAGCAACGCGAGACGACGCCGCCGGCGAGGCCTTCGACAAAGTAGGGAAGATTCTCGGGTTGCCCTATCCGGGAGGGCCTCAGATTGAAAAGCAAGCGCGAGGCTATCAAGGGGAAATCATTCCCTTCCCCCGGGCGCGCTTCAAAACCGGGGGATTCCAATTCAGTTTCAGCGGGTTGAAGACCGCCGCCGCCCAGTACATTGAGAAAAAACGACGCCAGGGCGCGCCGGTGAACGTCGCCCAGATCTGCGCCTCCTTTCAGGAGGCCGTGATTGATGCCCTGGCGGGGCAGTGCTTTACCGCAGTCGAATCGGAAGGCCTCAAAGTCCTGGCCGTCAGCGGTGGGGTGGCCTCCAATACCGCCCTGCGCGAGCAATTTGAGTCGCTTGCCGGGCCCCGAGGCGTCCGCGTCGTTTTCGCTAATAAGAAATACTGCACGGACAATGCGGCAATGATTGCCGCCGTGGGAACACTCCAGCTGAATCAAACTGATCCCCCCCCCAAGGCGGCTCTGGATTTAAACGCCTACGCCCGGTTGCCCCTCGGATAGACGGTCCGAAACGCGGAGGCGGCCAATGGTTCCTTTGCGCCGTTCGGGCGGATTCTGCCGCCCCGGCAAGGGCACAGTAGCAGCCGGTGGAGACCCTGGGGGGGGGCAAACGTCCCGGGGGATTAAAGAAAAACCCGACTTCTCGGATATCCGAGAATATTAGTATTGCAGAGAGCGCAGGATTGTAATAGTATCTGTTTTTCAAATCTAAAGGGATTTTGCTCTGAGATTCAAAGGTTTTCACAAATGCGTGTTGAGTCCCAATCTCAAGCGGACGCGCTTGAATTCAATCCATATGAGATTCTCGGAGTCCGGAAGTGGGCTTCTTTAAAAGAGATCAAGCGAGCATATTTCGGATTAGTCCGGAAGTACTCTCCCGAGCTGTTTCCGGAGAAATTCATTGAAATTCGAAAGGCTTATGATTCGCTTCGCTTTCCTCAGCGACGCGCCAAAGTTGACATTTTGATTTTCAACGAGATTCGAGGCAATATCGGATTTCGAGGCGTCGCGGCCGAGACCGGTTCGGTGGTGAAGCTGAATAAGGCGATCAAAGACCTCGAGAGTAAAGGGTGGGAAAAGGACTCCGGACTGAGAAAAAAGATCCTGATCCTGCTCCAAAAGCGCAGTTTGGTCTATGTCAGCAAGAATTACTGGCATGAGGCGATTTCCGAGTGGAACCGAATTCTCGAGTTCAAACCAGACAGCAAGGAAGCCGGCCGAAATATCATCCAAGGCTACGGCCGCTTGGGGTACAGCTACGCCCAAAACGGATTGCTCAAAAAGGCGATCCAGGCGTGGAAAGAGATTCTGAATTTGAACCCCAGTTGCGTGGAGGCTGCTCACAATATCGCGATTGCCTCCACGCGCTTGAAGGACAGTCTTCCCGAGAAAGAGTATTGGGAAAAGACGCTGGAGCTCTGGAGCGAGAAGCTGGAGAGCGATTCTGACAATGAATACCTGAAGAATTTGATCGTCGAGACGCATAAATACTTCGGCGGACGCTTCATTGTCCAGAAGAAGGAGAGTCGTCCGCAAGTCAAGAAACAGCAAGAGGTTTTGGGCCAAATCGGAGGCTACGCCGAGAATCTGCAGCTGGGCATGGCCTGCATGAACGGCCAAAATTGGGATCAAGCGATCCGGGCGTTCGAAAAATGTTTGACGGAACGCCCGGAAGATGTTGAAATTCTAAATGCGCTGGGTTGGGCGTACCTGAATCTGAACCAATCCAATCGAGCCTTTGCCACGTGGAATCGGGCGCTTAAGATCAACCCGAAAAACCAGTCCACGTTGGGCAACTTGGTTCAGGGGCATCTGACCATTGGCAAGAACCTGCGAACTCAAAAGGCGTTTGGCCCGGCCTTGGTGCATTTCAAGAGCATCCTGAAGGTCATGCCGAATCAGCCGGAAGTTTACATGGAGATCGGAAACACTTATTATATGAAGGGAGATCTCCACTCGGCGATTGAGCACTGGCAAACCGTGCTGACGCTGGACCCCAAGAACAAGCTGGCACAGCAGGCGGTCCGGGAAGCCAAGAATCGCGCGCGCTCGTCATGAAGCAGCCTTGGTCGCCGGGAAAGGGGTTGGGATGACCGATCCGATAGAAGAGTTTTTCATCGATGAAGATCCCGAGTGGACCCTGGAAAGCGACAAGGGGGACCTGCTTCAGAGCTGTTATGCGTTTAATTGGGAACAGGTGCAAGAGACACTGGCCAAACTGCGCCGTTTCCGGTATATTCAGCCGACTGACGCTCGAGAGGTCATGATCAAGGGTCTGCTTCCGGTCGTCGACGGGTTCGAGCGCATTTTCGCTTTGGCCGAGCAAAACGGCGCTTGGGATAAGGATGAACTGCGCAATTGGCTGAAAAGCTTCGAAGGGGTCTATAAACGACTGTTGAAGATTCTCTCCCGGCAGGGAGTCAGCCCCATCGAGAGCGTGGGGCAACTCATTGATTTGGATCACCACGAAGTGGTGGACGTGGTCAGCGATGATAAAGCGGAGCCCGGAACCGTGATCCGGGAAGAGTTGAAGGGGTACCGAATCCAGGATCGTGTTTTACGAGACGCCCGGGTAATCGTGGCAAAACCGAATTCCGAGCAGTCTGCGAAGAACAGCTCTCGGGAAACAAACTCGGGTCAAAAGGAGGAAGCATAACCATGTCGAAAATATTGGGCATCGACCTGGGAACGACCAATTCCGTGATGGCGATCATGGAAGGAGAAAAGCCGGTCATTATTCCCAACAATCTTGGCGATCGCCTGACTCCTTCGGTGGTCGGCTTTACGGAAGAGGGCGAAATCCTGGTCGGCAAGCGGGCCAGAAAAGCCGCGATTCTCCAGCCGCGACGAACGGCTTCTTCGATTAAGCGCCACATGGGAACCAATTTCCGGGTGCGAATCGAAGACAAGGAGTACACGCCGCAGGAAATCTCTTCAATGATCATCCAGAAAATGAAGCATGACATGGAGAACTACCTGGGCGAGGAAGTCACGCAGGGGGTGATTACCGTACCGGCGTACTTCACCGATGCCCAGCGGCAGGCGACTCGGGACGCCGGGGAAATCGCCGGGTTAAACGTCCGGCGGATCATCGACGAGCCGACCGCGGCGGCCATCTCGTACGGCATGGACAAAGAGGAGGACCAGATCCTCCTGGTGTTCGACCTTGGCGGAGGGACTTTCGACGTCTCGGTGATCGAAGTGGTTTCCGGGGTGTTCCAGGTGCTGGCCATCAAGGGTAATAACATGCTCGGCGGAGACGATTTCGATCAGCGCGTCGTGGACTACCTCGTGGAACAATTCAAGGAGAGCGAGGGGGTCGATCTGTCCGAGGACGAGATTGCCGTTCAAAAGTTGAAAGAAGCCGCCGAGGAAGCGAAGATCGAACTTTCGGAAGTGCAAAAGACCAACATCCTCATCGAAGCCATTGCCATGGGAGATTCGGGTCCGCTGACGTTGGACGTCGACCTGACGCGGGCGAAGTTCGAGGACTTGGTTCACGACTTGATCGAGAGTACGGTCAAGCCGACGCTGGCGGCGATCGAGGACGCCGGGTTAACCCCGGACGATATCAACAACATTTTGCTCGTCGGCGGCAGCACGCGCATTCCAATGGTGCAAAAGACCGTGCGCAGTATTCTCGACAAGGAGCCGCGCAAGGACATCAATCCGGACGAGTGCGTGGCGTTGGGCGCGGCGATTCAATCGATGCTGCTGGCTTCACTGGACGAGGAGCTGGAGCAGACGGCCGCCGACCGGACGCGCACCGACGGCCCGGTCATCGTTCACTTGACGCCTTTCTCCCTCGGCGTCGGGCTCGTGAACGACCAGTACGGCGTGATTATCGAGAAGAATTCCACCTACCCGACCGAAGCCAAGGATCAATTCACCACGACTCGGGATTTCCAGACGGCGATTTCGTTCCCGGTTTACGAGGGCGAGGAGCCGGTCGCCTCGGCCAACACGTTTCTGGACATGTTGCGCATCGACGGCATTACCCCGGCGCCGCGCGGCGTGCCGCGTATCGAGGTCACCTTCAAACTGAACCAGGACCGAATCCTCGAGGCGACCGCCCAGGATCTGGCCACCGGGAACGAGGTGAGCATTACAATCGTCGCCACCGACAACCGCTTGCAGCCCGAAGAGAAATCCCGCATGACGCGCGAGGCTCGCTTGCGGGTAACCGCCATGCTCGAACAGCGGATGCGCGAGACACTGCATAACCAGGCCGAGAGTCTCATTTACCGGGCTGAAAGGCTGATCGCGAATTATGACGATCCTCTGGCGGATGATGCTCGCAACGTCATCTCCGAGTTGCAGGGAGCAGTGGACGGCGACGACCAGGACCGCATTAATAACCGGATGCAGGAGCTGACCGATATTCTGCACAAGTTGGAGGCGGCTGAATACTAGACGCCCTGGAAACGCCCGGCCGTTTGGATGAAGAATACGAGGGATCGAAGAAAAGGGACAGACGCGCGCGCTTTGACCCGAGCCGCCGAGCCTGTCCCTTTTTCGTTGCCATTCTATCGAGGATAGGAGCGCCTGATTATGGAAACTATTGCCTGTCCGGCCTGCGGTGCCGAAAACAGCATTCTGCGCGACACGTGCATCAATGACAAGTGTGGCGCCGACCTGATCGTGGTCAAAAACGTCCTGAGCAATGCCAACAAACACTACAACAGCGGCTTGGAAATGTCCCGGCAAGGCCGATACGATGAGGCCGTTGTTGAACTGAATGCCGCCATCGAACTCTATTCCAAGAATCCCAGCTTCCACAATCTTCTCGGCACGATCTATGCCCGCAAAGGGCTGTACGACCTGGCCATTAAGGCGTGGGAAGAAACCCTGATGCTTGACCCCACTTTTGAGAAAGCCTACCGGTCGATTGATAAAGCCCGGAAAGTGGAACTTCACCTGCACCGACAGTACCGGGAGCGTCCTTACAAAATCGCCGCCGCCTGGGTGGCCATTGTCGCGGTTGCGGCCATACTGGCGGCGCTGTTTCTCGGGCTCCGCTACAAAATGACCTTGGCGCAGCTCAAAACCGCCCAATCGAGTTTGCCCTCCCAGGATGTGCAAATGGAACTCGATTCGCTAAAGAATCAATTGACCGAACGACAGCGGTCCGTCGGGCAGTTGCAGGGCGCGCTGGAACAGGCGCAGGAGCGGGAGAAACAACACCTCAAGGAAACCACGGCGTTGCAGACGAAAGTCGAGATGCTTGAAGCCCGCCCTCCCAGCGCCGGACCCGATCCGCGCGTGCCCGTGCTGGAGGAGCGCGTCGCCGAACTGGACCGCGAGGCGAAAACCGCACGGGAACGCCTGCAAAACAGTCAAAGCGAACTACAAAAACTCGCCGCGGACGTCGAACGCAAAGACAAGCAACTGGCGGACGCCCGAACCGAGGCCGCGCAGTCGAAACAACGCCTTCAAAAAGCGGGCGAGCGCGCCGAGATCCTCTTCTCGCGAGAGCAGATAGTCGCCCAAGCGTTTGAACTGTGGCAGCAGCAAAGGTACAAGGATCTCCAGTTCGTGCTGGAACAGATGGAGCTGCTGGAGATCAATCCGGCGCTGGTGGCCGACCTTCGCGGGCGAGCCGACCATGAGATCGCACTCCAGGAGGACCCGCTGTACCGGGCCGAGCAGAAACTGATGGCGAGTCAAGCCGACGACGAGGAGAAGGAAAAACGCGCCTACTACGCCGGGTTGAAAATCGAAGAGGCCCAGCAACAGCAGGACGAAGGGCAGCTGCAAAGCGCCCGGGATCTGCTCGGCGAAGCCCTGGCGATCGATTCCGGCAATAAAGAAGCAGAAGAGAAACTCCTCCAAATTCAGGCCGAAATCGACGAACAGGAAAAGGAGCTTCAGCAGCGGCTTCAGGTCGCCCAAGCGGCTCTCGCCTCGGGCGATTATGAGGAAGCCATCGAGGGATTCGAGGCTCTGCAGTCCGACCGCCCGAACGATCCGAACGCCGCCGCCGGGCTGAAAACGGCGCGGGACGCAAAACAGAAGGCGGAAAGCGCCGAAGCCGAGCGGCAGCGGCAAATCGCCGCGCTCTCCACCCAGGCGCAGCAGGCCGAAGAAGCGGGAAACGTTGAACAGGCGCTGGAATCTTATCGCCAGTGGCTGAGCCTCGAGCCCGACAACCGCTCCATCCAACGCACCATCAACCGAATCGAACGACGCGAGGAAAGCCGCAAAAGCGAGATGGAAGCCAAGTTGGCCGACGGCCGCGCCTGGGCCCAACGACAGGACTATGACCGGGCGCTGGATGCTCTCACAGAAGCGCTTCTCCTTGCTCGCTTGCCGAAAGAGCGAGATACCGTTCAGGCGGAGATCGCCGCCGTACAGCAAACGCGGGAGCAAGTGCGGCAAATCCAACTCGATCGGGAGAAGACAATCGAGACACTGTTGGCTGAAGCCGAAGAATTGATCCAGGACGAAATTTACGACACGGCGTTGGAAACCCTCGAAAAAGTTCTTCAACTCGAACCGGGAAATCGAAAGGCGTTGTCGCTTCGCCGATCAGCGGAGACGGCTCAAAGCCGGCAGCAGCGGGATCAAGTCGACGCGCTGGAGCAGGAGGCCGAGCGCCTTGAACAGGACGGCGATCCATCGGGCGCACTGGAACGCTATCGCCAAATCCTTCAACTCGATCCCGAACACCGCCGCGCGCTGAAGAAAATCGAACAGCTCGCTGCGGAACAGGAATAGACGCGGTTCTTACTCTCGAGAATCGCTTTGTTTATCGGCCTCGGAAGAATCCTTCGAAGGGGGGACTTCAACCTTTCCTTTCATCACGAACTCGCTGACGATTTGCGCAAGTTGACTCCGCTCTTCCTCGGGGATTTCCAGCCCGGGATTTATCAAGCGGACGATTTTGTCGTCTTCGGTATTGCGGATTCGGTCGGCGCCGCCGGAAACCAGAAAGATTTCCCGCTCGTAAGGAATGAATAAATACACATGCCCCCACAGGTCACGCAACGCGCCGGCGTCGATGGTGCGAAGGCGAATCATCTCCTCCAAGCCGTTGGGAGGGCGGTCGTATTGGAGATAAAACATGGCGACAGCGTCTTTAATGTTCCGCATTTCGAATACCTGCAGCGCCTCTTTTGCCCGGGCGAACTGGTGAACCGCTTCGGCTTGGGGAATATGCTCGTCGATTTTCCGCCCGACCTTCGAGTCCGGCTGATCGATGCGCAACGTTTTTTTAATCCAGTCCATGCTCGCCAGCAAAATGGCGATCAGAAGCGCCGCCACGCCCATCGCGATCAAGAAACAGGATGCAAACGATCGATCTTTGGCCAAAAAGACCCCCTCGGCTTCGAATTCGCTCCAACCGCCTTCTCTGCTTAGACGCCGGAAACACCAGGAAGTTTACCCCAAACAGCGCTCTTTTCTCAACCAGCAAGGCTCCTGGAGCGATTCTCGAAATGATTGCCCAAATGAAGCACGAAAAGTGGCGATATACCTCTCTCCCCCTTGATAAGGGGGAGCGAGAGGGGGTTGCTTTTAGAGGCACTAAGTAGTGCCTCTGGAGAAAAACATACCCCACCCCGCCTCCCCTTATAAAGAGGAGAGGAAAACGGACAAAACTTTCGCGAGATACTCTAATTCCCCTCTTGACCGCTTTCAGGCAAAGGCGTAACATGAACCTGATTGGCGTACTGCTGCAAGCGAGCCGACATCCTGGAAAGAGGGAGGGACCCCCAATGACACGAAGAATCCTCGCCTATCTTTTTATCTTTTCTCTGGCAACGAGTCTCGCGGTAGCGCAACAACCGGGAAGCGTTGTGTTGTCCCTGGACCAGTACGAGGGAATGCGGCAGAAGAGTGAACTTCCGGCCCCGCCCTACGCTTATGTCCTCTCGCTGTCCGACTATCAGGCCGAAGTGCAAGAGCAGGCGCTCGTCGTAAGGGCGACGTTTCATGCGGTGCTTTACACCGACCAACCGACCGTCATCCCGCTTTTCAAAGAAGGCGTCACGGTGGATCGGGCCAGCGTTGGCGAAGAACCGGCGGTTCTTGCGGCGGATAACAAGGGAGAAATCTCCTGGGCGCTGCTTGGCAAACCAGGCGAGGAAAAGAGCCTGGAGCTGGAGTTTCGCCTCCCGGTGCGCCAGGAAGAAGGATTCTATCACGCCGGCTTTGCCATTCCGCCGTCCGGCGTCGGGCGGCTGACGGTTGATTTCCCTTACGCCGAAGTCCAAGCTCGCTTGAACGATCAGCACCAGCCGATCCGCCCCGGCAAAGCGGGCCATTCGCTCTTGCAGGCGTCTATCGGCGGGCGGGAAAAAATCGCGCTTCAGTGGCTCCCGCTGTCGAAAGACGTTCAACCGCACTTGGCGCTCCACCAAACCCTGTTTATCGACCATGCCGGGCATGGATTCATGAACTATCGCACCTCGATGAAACTCCGCGTTTCGAGGCGGCCGATCGAGGGACTCTCAATTCCGCTCGAATGGGACCCCGGTTCAGTGTCCATCCAGGGCAAAGCCGTCGCCGGGTATGAAAAAAAAGACAAGACGCTCCGCATTCGCTTCAAGGAACCGCTGATCGGCAACACCGAGCTGGTCATGAGTTGCTCCCGCTTCTTGAAAGACGAGGAGCAAGTTTTCACCGTGGTTCACTTTATTCCCAACGAGGCGAACCAGGTGTCGGGTCAGATTGCGTTTGCCCGTTCCGATCTCTACCGAATGAGCATCACGGCGCAAGACAACATCCAGGCGGTTCCGGTGGATCAACTGTCGGAATTCCGCGAGGCTGCCGCTCAGGCGTTCAGTTTCTGGAATAGCCGCTATCAGCTGGAGTACACGCTGGAGCAAATCGTTCCGGAGTTCTCCGCCGCCCTGTATAACTCGATCAGTTTCGGCGAAACGACCTGTCTCCTGGGAACGCGGGGGGAGTGTACCGTCTCGCAAGGCGCGCTGCATTCGTTCGATCTGTCGCTGCCGCCGGGATTCCAGCTGGAGGCGGTCACGGGCAACACGGTGCGCGATTGGAGCCTGCTGCCGGAAGGTAAAGGCATTCGCGTGGTTCTTCGGCGCGCCGAGAAAGCGAAAGCGATCTTCTCTTTGAACTTTCGCCGCAATTACGAAAGCGAGCAGGCCATTGCGATCGAACTGCCGGAGATCGCCGACGCCAAGCGAATTCGCGGTTTTGTCTCGGTCTCGCCGCAGAGCGCCGTACGCGTGGTGGCTTCGAACCAGAAAGGATTGGAAGCGCTCGATCCGGGTCGCGTGCCCGCCTCGATGAAAGGGGATCTCGACGTCGCGCCGTTGCTGGCCTACCGGTATCTGGCGCAACCGGCGGCGTTGACTTTGACCCCGGAACGATTTGAAAAAGCGGAAGTGGAAACGACGCGCATCGAGAAGATGCTCGTGGCGCTGAAATTCGCCTCGCAGAACACACTGCAAACCCAGATGGTTCTGAATCTGCGCAATACGGACGCCGATATGCTCGCCGTGGAGGTTCCGGGTGATATATCTATTCGAAAGTGCGAGATCGACGGTTTTTCCATCGAGCCGGCGCTCGGCGAAAAGCCCGGAACACTGCTGTTCCCTGCGCCGAAGAGTCGCACCAAGATCACGATTATCGACCTGGAGTATCTTTCTTCCATCGAGCCGCTGGGCCGCGGGCGGAAGATGGAACTGCCCATTCCAAAAGTGTCCCTGCCGATTGACGAGCTGGGACTGCTTCTTTCGGTTCCCGAAGGGTATGAAGAGAGGCTGCCGGACAAGGGTCTGCTGGAACCGAGTAAAGAAATGCCCGTGGCGCAAATTCCCGAGCACCTGATGGACCTCGAGTGGTTGGAGGGACCGATTGGGCGTCCCCAAGGTGCCCCAAAGGAAGTGCAGGACATCGTCGTGGCGCTGGAAACTTACTACATCGATAACAACGCCTATCCGCCTACCTTAAATGCACTAACGGAACCGGTGGTACACTTAAAAGATCCGAGTCCCCGCTTTTGGGAAAAGTACAAATACGACACCAACTATCTCGCCACCTGGCGGCTTGGGTATGAGGATTCGCTAGCGGGCGCAAAGCAAACCCGAGAGGTTCCGCTCGGCACGGGATCGTACTACAAAGCGGTCTATCTGCGCGGCGATAAAGCGGCGCTGCGGAACCTGCTCACGGTGCGCGCGGAGATTCGGAAAGCCAAGGCGGGATTCAACTACCTAGCTCTGCTGCTCGTTGCCGGCGTTGTCGTCATCGCCGCTTTCGCGTGGAGAAAAATGGTGCAGTAATCAGCTGGAAATAGAGATGGAGGCCACCTTTGAGGTGAACTCCATCGGCCGCCAGGGTGGAGTCCATCTAACAGATGGCCTCCACCTGGTACACGCTTACGATGGGTTGGCATTCCCCACCCCAAGGGGTGGGCCACCCGACGGTAGAAACCTCTCCCTTCCCCCCCTTCTGGACGGTTCTCGCCGCACGTGATAATTTCTATCCCCAGAAAGAGAAGTGGAAAAGGGTATGGACGCGCACACGCTTCAAGTTCTCGATTATGACAAGATCAAGGCGATGGTCGGCCGGCATCTTTCGACCGGGCTGGGGCGAGAGGTGCTTTCGGCGCTCGAGCCGGAAAGCCACCCGGAGAGGGTGCGGGCGCAGCTGCGCGTGACGTCCGAGGCCCGCCGGGCGGTCGATCAACTGCTCGAAGCGCCGCTCGATCCGGTCCACGACCTTCGCCCCTTGCTGACAAAGATCGTTCCCGAGGGATCTTATCTCGACGCGCGCGAGCTGCTCCAGGCCCGCGATACGCTCAAAACAGTCGAACGCGCCGTAGCCTTCTGCCGGGAATTGCCGCCGGAGCTGAGCCAACTCCGCCGCTGGGGCGACGACCTTCAGCCGCAAACCGACTGCGTCGCCGAGATCGACCGCGCCATTGACGACGAAGGCCTGGTGAAAGACTCTGCCTCGCGGGAACTGAAGGCCGTTCGGCGATCGATCCGCGAAGCGCAGGACTGGATCGTCCGGCGACTGGAAAAACTGCTTCGCCGGATTTCCCTTCGCGAGTATCTTCAAGAGCCTTACTTCACACAACGCGAGGGGCGCTACGTGCTGCCGGTGCAAAGCAAGTATAAATCCAAAGTGCGCGGCATCGTCCACGACTGTTCCGACACCGGCACGACAACATTTATCGAACCGAACGAGATCGTCGATTGGGGCAACCGCCTGAGAGAGCTGCACAACGAAGAAGCGATGGAAATCCGGAAGGTGCTCCGGGCGCTGTCCGCGCTGCTTCGCCGGGCGGCCGATCCAATTCGGTGGAATTTGGAGATTTTGGCGCAGATCGATTTCGCCTTCGCCAAAGGGCGCTTGTCGGCGGTTCTCGGCATGCAGGAGCCGGAAATCGCAACGGACGGCGTCCTGAGAATGCGCGGCGGCCGCCATCCCCTGCTGGTGGAGAAGCTCAAGGACAAAGTCGTGCCGCTCGATCTGGAGCTGGGCGGCGATCTGCGGGGCATCGTCATCAGCGGCCCCAACGCCGGCGGCAAGACCGTGGTGCTCAAGACCGTCGGCACGCTTTGCCTGATGGCCGCCTCGGGCCTGCACGTTCCGGCGGGCGATGGAACCCGCATGGTGCTCTATTCCAACATTCTGGCCGATATCGGCGACGAACAGAGCCTCGAGCAGAATCTTTCAACGTTTACTTCGCACATGAGTCAGATTTCGCGCTTCCTGACCGAGAGCGACGGTCAGACGCTTGTCCTGCTCGACGAGATCGGCGCGGGAACCGATCCGGTCGAAGGCGGCGTGCTGGGAGTTGCGATTCTGACCGGCCTGCGCGAGCGAGGCGCTTGCGTGCTGGTCACCACCCATCTGAACGATCTCAAGGTGCTGGCCTATCAAACCGAAGGTCTGGAGAATGCGGCGATGGAATTTGACGCCGAGCGGCTCCAGCCCACCTATCGGCTTTATCCGGGCAGCACGGGCGGCAGCTTCGCCCTGGACATCGCCGCGCGACTGGGCATGCCGCGAGCGGTGATCTCGCAGGCGCGCGCCCGGCTGAATCGGGATCAGGAGGACGCCGGGGCGCTGCTTGAACAGCTTTCCTCCGAGGGCCGCCGGGCGGCGGAAGCCCGGCGCGGCGCCGAAGCCGAGCGGCAGAAGGTGGAATCCCTTCGCCTCGAACTGGCGCGAAGGTTGGACCGCGCGAAGCAGGAAAGGGACCAGGTGCTCGAGCGAACCCGGCACGAGGCGCGCTCGAAGATCGAGGACCTGCGCCGATCGATTCGAGACGCCGAAACACAGCTGCACAGCCTTGTTCAACAGGCGGAGTCGGCCGCGGTTCGCGAGGAAATCCAAAAGGCCGCGGGAGAAGTCGAACCACTCAAGCAGAAGGAACTGGCCCTGTGCAAGAAAGCGTCCAGGCAATTCACTCCGCCCGAGGAGCCGCCCCGGTGGGAACCGGTCGAGCCCGAGCGCCTCCGGCCCGGTCAATCGGTTCACCTGCACGGTTTTACCCGGCCGGGAGAACTCCTCTCGCTCGACCTCAAAAAGCGGGAAGCCGAAGTGCAGGTCCAGGCGGTTCACGTTCGAGTGCCGCTGAACCGAATCCTCGGAATTGTTAAAAATAAGGAAAGACCCGCCCCGGCTTTCGTCCCGGTTACCGTTGAGGCTGAAATCAATGAGGAACTCCCTCACAGCCTCGACATCCATGGCATGACACAGGACGAAGCGTACCCGATTCTCGAAAAGTATATCGACTCGGCGCACTTGGCTGGATGGCAACAGGTCTACGTCATTCACGGCCACGGCACAGGCGTCTTGAGGCAAATGACGCAGCGGCTGCTTGAAAAACACCCGCTGGTGCATTCCTTCCGCCCCGGCGATTACTTCGAAGGCGGCAAGGGGGTAACCGTCACCCGCCTCCACGGTTGAAGTCGGGTGGCCCACCCCTTGGGGTGGGAAATGCCAACCCACCGCAAGCGGTGGGGCACCCAACGCTCCCCCTTCAGAATCTTGTCCCTATACCAAGTGGAGAAAGGGATAGGCAGTGCCGTCATTCCTCGCTTTTCATTTGGATAATCATTTTGAGAACTGCTCTGTCTATTCGGGAAGGATTTGAATGCGGATTTTTTGAAAGCCCTGAGAGCCTGCGGCCTTGTCAGTCCCGGCTGCATTTCCCGCTTCAGCCGGCCGGGAGGATTCGATCCCCAAGGCGGAAGGCGTTTTCCCTTCGGCAATCTGCCGGGCCAGCTGAAGAATGCGTTCAGAAACCTCTTCAACCTGCTCCGCCGGAATCCAGACCGAGAATTCCTGGGAACGATCCGTGACGTTTTCCAGCGAATCGCCCCATTTCCAGCCCTGACGATCGAACCACCGAATCAGATCATCGACTGTTTTCAAGGGATTCGCGCTCTTGATTGAAAGACGAATGGCCTCCAGTTCGTCCTCGGTAAAACCATACGAGGGAAACGACTGACTGTCCGGCGCGCGTTTCTCCGGGCGATCCGAGGACCGCATTGCCATCTGTCGAGGGGGCTGGACTTGGCGCACCCGATCGCCGGACAAGTCGGAGGGAGCTTCCGGCTGCGGTTCCTTCGCTTGTTTTCCGATCGAGAGCGCTCCAAGCGTTTCGAGGCGGGAGCGCCCCTCGCGGCGCTGTTCCGTGGCCCCAGCCGCGACTTCCCGGTAGGTTTCCAAATAGAGCTCTTCGCTGGAGTCCTCTTGCTGCAATTCATCAGGCTCCATTTTGATCCACTCTTCGGGCTCCTCGAACAGCGCAGCGAAACCGTCGAAAAGATCCTCGTCCTCGTCTTCCGACGAGACGTCCGGTTCATCCTCCGGGGTCAGGAAAGAAAATCCTGGCGCCGAGTAGGTCCGCTCCGACTCGTCGCCCAATCCTCGGGTGATGCTGGTCGCGGGAATACTCCAGTGGATCAGCTGGGGATGCATGAGCTGCCAGGCAACCGCGCCCAAGGCGAGAAGCAAGACCGCGACGACCGCGGCGGTCCGAACCGCAGAAGGAAACGAGCGAAGCAACAGGCTGTCCCACGCTCGCCGCCAGAGGCTCCGCCGGGCGGCAATCCGCTCTTCCAGCCGGAGGAGAAATCCGGGCGGTGGCGCCCGGTCCGGCAAGCGCCCGAGCGTCGCCAACAGATTGCGCAAGTTCTCCATCTGGGCCCGGGTTTCGGAAGATTCCGCCAGTAAATGCTCGACTTCCCAAGTCTCGGCGGGACCGAGGTCCCCCTCCATGTATCGGGAGAGTTGTTCCAGGTCAATCTTCGAAGGGTTCACTATACTACTCCCTTGAACCTTTCCCTCAATCTTCTTCCTTAAATCAAGCCTGCCAGCAAGCGTTGCATTTTCGCCCGCGCCTGATGCAATCTCGATTTTACCGTGCCGAGCGGCAACGCCATGAGTTCGGCCACTTCTTCGTATGATCGTCCTTCGACGTCGCGAAGGACGAGAACCGCCCGGTAGCCCGCCGGGAGTCGCTGAAGGGCTCGATTCAGCTGAGCCTCCAGATCCTTTTCCATCAGCCTCTCGCGCGGATTCGGACCCGGTTCCAACGGCTCAACCGGGCGCAGGAAACTCGGTTCATCCGCCGGCTGCAACGACTCGGTTTTCCCCCGGCCTCGCCGGCTTAAATGACGCAGGCGGCTGAGCGCCAGGTTCACCGTGATACGGTAAATCCAGGTGTAGAAGGACGAACGGCCGGAGAATTGCTTGAGATTCTTGTAGGCGCGCAGAAACGCTTCCTGAGCACAATCTTCGGCCTCCTGTGGACTGCCGAGCAACCGGAGCGCTAAAGTGTAAATGCGGGCCTGATAGCGCCTTACAAGGACTTTAAACTCCTCAGTGTCACCCTCGCGAATGCGTCCGATCAGCGCTCGCTCGGAGGCGGCCTCTCCGGCTTCGGATTTCTCCACTTGCTTGGACGCCACGGCTTGCTCCCAGGTTCGCAAAACCTTGACCGGAAAGGACGCAAGAGCCAGAACAGGCCATCGGATCCCTATGCGGACCCCGTCCCACGCGCAGCTGCAACTTTCCACAGGAGTCTTCCCCTTGGTCCCCAGCGATTTGAGAGCGGTTGCATGCAAAACTGCTCGACACACCTCATTCGAAGTGTACCACGGCTCGCCGCCCCGGACCACCCAGTGCGGCAAACTGGCGAATTTGACAATGCTTAGGGGGCTTTCTTATAATCGCCGCTCCTGCGAGGCGGGAAAGGAATCCAGTTCGAAGCGGAAAACGATGCATATCCTTTTTGTTACGCCGGTTGTCCCGTCTCCTTCATATGGCCGCCGCCCTTATAATTTCATTCGATTTCTCTGCGAGGAGCATCAGGTTTATCTGGCTTGTTTTGCGACCCACGAGCGTAATGATCTTCCGGCGTTGCGGCAGTTGGCCGAATGGGGGGCTGTTGTGCGCACCGCAAAGCAACCCCGCGGGCTCGGCCCGCTCAACTGCGCCTTGGGACTCTACCGGCGGGAGCCACTCCGGGCGTTGTGGATTCGCTCGGCAGCGTTGGAAAAAACAATCCGGTTTTTCCTCGAACAGTATCCCATCGACGTGGCACACTTCGACCGGATGCGCATGGGGCATTTTGCCCTACCAATTCAACAGATCCCGCGCGTGGTAGACTTCACCGATGCGCTGACGCTCTATCTCGACCGGACTCGCACGCGCTATCGGTCGCCGGCGGGCCGGCTCATCGATGCATGGGAGCGCTGGACGATTCCAGCCTATGAGGCGAAACTGCTGGCCGAGGTCGACGCCGGGCTTTGCTGCTCTCCCATTGACCAGCAAGTCTTCCACCGGAATCATCCCGGCACCCGGGTGGAGATGATCTACAATTCGGTGGACTGCGAGCATTTTCGCCCGAGGGATCGACAGAACGGCACCCCGCCCCGGTTGGTCTTTACCGGAACGTTCAGCTACTTTCCCAACATTGACTCCTTGTTTTACTTCATCGAAACGATTTGGCCGATCGTCCAAAAGAGACTGCCCGAGGTGAAGTTGGACATTATCGGCGCGCGCCCTCCGCGGCGCGTGTCAGCGCTGGGCGCTCTTCCGGGCATTCGCGTGATTCCCGACGTACCGGACATGGCTGAATATCTCTTTCAAGACGATCTGTTCATCTGTCCCCTGCGAGTCGCCTCGGGCGTGCGAAACAAGGTCCTGGAAGCCATGGCCTCCGGCATGACGGTCGTCAGCAGCACGATTGGCGTCGAGGGCCTTCAGGTGGAACCCGGGCGGCACTATCTCAAGGCGGATGATAGGGAAGAGTTCGCACACCGTATCGAGCAAGCTCTCGAGTCGAAGGCGTTTCGCCAAGCGCTTGGAGCCAACGCCCGCCAATATGCCCAACAGCATCATTCCGGACCGGCGGCGGGGCAATCTTTACTTCATCTTTTTGAAAGAGTTATTCAAAGCAGGCGATGATTATTTTGCTCAAGATTGCTCAGGATTCACTTGACACTTTTCCAGCGGCATTATAGACTACGGTATTGGTAGTAACATCCGCAATCTGAGCCTGTTATCCAGTAGTGGTATTGGCGTTTTCTGCGTGTTGGGGCGGGGGGCTGTTTTTGTGCTACTCTCCCGGGCGGAAATGTGAACGATTAAATCTGATTTCAAGTCCGAGGTGAGCGGTTAAGCATGCGGGATCGATACCTTTTCCCATTCCTTGTTCTTCTTCTAGTCGACATTTGTGTTTTCGGGGGCGCGGTTCTTCTTGCGTACGACGTGCGTTTCAGTTCGTGGTTCACGGAAACGCTTTGGGCCACGCCACCGGGAAGTCCGCCGCCGGTAGAAGCCAAGTATTGGGAGTTGGCGCTGTACGCCGTAGCCATCGGCCTGATCATTCTCGAACGTTTTGGCTTTTACAGCCACCGGGAGGGTTTGAATCGGGGCGTTCGCCCGGTCGCCTTTGTGCTGGCGGTCGTTGTTTGCTACGTCTTTCTGATGGCTTGGCTGTTCCTCTACGTTCATTCCTCCTATTCCCACTCGCGTCTGGTCATCTTTCTCTCCATTCTGTTTACCATCGGTCTTGGCCTTGCCTCGCAGGTAGCCTTGAGGCAGGCCATGCGGGCGATGGTAACGTCCGGGGTTGGATTCAACCGCACGGTGCTGGTCGGCAGCAAGATCAATTGCCGGGAGATTCTGGATCAGTTGCGCTCGGCTCACGGCTCGGTGCACCAAGTCGTGGGGTTCATTGGAACGGGCCGCAGTAAACCGGAAGGATTGAATGGAACTCCCTTTTTGGGCTCCCTGGAGGACGTCCCCGGGATTTTTCAGGAGCACCACATCGACCGGGTCATTCTTGCCCTGCCGGGAGACCAGGACGAGCAAGCCTGGAAGATTCTCGATTTGTGCAAGGAGCGGGACATTGACTGCCGAATCACTCCCGATCTGTTCGAGACCATGACGCTGAAAGTCGACGTGGCGGCCGTGGACGGACTGCCCGTGATTACGTTGGGGGATACACCGCTGTCGGGAACGGGGCAAATCGTCAAGCAGGCGATGGATCTCGTGATCGCCTCGGTGGCCCTGGTGGTAATTTCTCCCGTGATGCTTCTGTTCTCGATCCTGATTAAGTTGGACTCGGAAGGTCCCGTGCTCTTCAAACAGGAGCGGATCGGTTCCGACGGCCGGAACTTCAACATGTTCAAGTTTCGAACCATGCATAAGGACGCCGAAAAGAACACCGGGCCGGTTTGGGCCAAGGCAAACGATCCGCGCTGCACCCGGGTCGGCCGATGGCTTCGGCGAACGAATCTCGACGAGTTGCCCCAGATTTTCAACGTCCTGCGGGGCGAAATGAGTCTTGTGGGGCCGCGCCCGGAGCGCTCCTATTTCGTGAATAAATTCAAACGCTCGATTCCCCGGTACATGCGCCGGCACGTCGTGAAATCGGGCGTCACCGGTTGGGCCCAAGTCAACGGCTGGCGTGGCAACACGTCTGTGGAAGAACGAACCAAATGCGATATTTTCTACATTGAAAACTGGTCGGTTCTGTTCGACCTGAAGATCCTGCTTCGCACGCTCGTCGCCAACAAGAACGCTTACTAACGTTCCCTTTGACCGGAACGCATGGAGTGAAACCCGTTTCTGCGCGCGTCTTCGGCCCGGGCGCGCGGGATTCTGCGATTTGGGTGCAAATCGAGGCCGAACCCGGGGACGACCGTTTTTTTGGGGGGAGACAAACGGCATGAAACGCCTTCTTCATCAGGGAATTCTTCGATCGACGCTTCTGGTTTTGGGTGCGTTGATTGCCTTCGGTTGCGCCAAATCCGCCGATGATCTCTATAAAGACGGATTGGTCGAGCTCGAAAAAGGCAACATCGAAATCGCCCGGCAACGGCTCGAAGCAGCGCTGGAGCAGGACCCCGATCTGATGAGCGCGTACCGGCATCTCGCCCGCATTTACGGCCTGCAAAACGAAACCGATAAGTTAATTCAAACGCTTGAACGTTGGGTTGAAAAGCAACCCTTTGAATCGACGCCTCGAAGACAACTGGCCGCACTGTACCTGCAAAAGAGCCGCTTCGAAGAAGCGCTGAAGATCTATGAAGACCTGGCCGCTTCAGCCGTCAACGAGCAGGAAAAAGAGGCGTACCAGAAATGGGTGGGCATGTTGCAGCGGGCTCAGGAGCGCCAAGTGGAGATCAAACAACTGGAGGCGCAGCTGGGACAGGAACCGGATAACCCGGGGCTCAATCGGGAGTTGGGCGCACTCTATTTCCGTGTCGGCCAGAACTTCGTCGTTACCGGACAGAAAGAACCCGGGAAGCAGCTTCTCCAGCGCTCGCACACGCTGTTGGAGCAGGCAAAGAACTTGCTCGAAACGCAGATCGCCGAAGAGCGGGAAGTCGCCTCGGCCCGGATCGAGCTGGCCAGCGTGTATTTCGAGCTCGGCCAACACGCCCTGCTGCCGGCGGACGCCGAACAGGCGATTGGACTGTTCGAAAAGGCGATTGCATACCGCCCCGACCAGCCCAAGTATTATTTCGTGCTGTCCCAACTCCACGGCAACCGAAAAGAGTACCCCCAAGCTATCGCTGCGGTGAAGAAGGCCATTCGGCTGGACCCCGAGACCGCGCTCTATTACGAGGCCCTCAGCCGGTACTCCTTAAAGGCGGAGGACCAAAAGGAATGCGAAGCGGCCCTGCGGCAAGCGGACCAGGTGTCGCCGAACAGCGGAAACTACTTGTTCAACCTGGCCGTTCTCTATGAGAAGTGGGGCCGGGATCGATCCGACACGATGCAACTGCTGGAAAAGGCGTTGGAGAAAGAACCGGAGAACGCCCAGTACCGGTTCTCGCTGGCGGGATTCCTGGGCCAGGAAAAACGCTATAAGGAGAGTCTGGCCGAGCTGCGCGAAGTCCTTCGAGTCGGCGCGGGAACCCGGTGGGAGAGCCTGGCGCAACAAATGATCGAGAAAACCGAAACGCTGATGCAGTCCGAGTCCGAATGACCGAGAAGCCGCCGCTTTCCGCCAGGGGCGGGGCGTCCTCCCCGCCGGATCCCCCCTCGGCTGTTCCCTCTTGCCGTCCCTTGTCTCGCTGGAGTCGATCCCGCCTGGCCGGTGGACTGACGCTCTTGGCCCTCCTGGCGTTGTACCTGGCCGGCGTCGCGGTGCGCACCCAATCCTTTTACGCTCGCGGGCATCGTCATGACGATCGCTTTTGGGTGGAGTCGGCACAGCACTTTCGCAACGTTCGCATGGTAGCCGAAGGGGGAACGATTCCGCTGCGGGACGTTGACCTGGAGTACCCGGACGGCCTCGAAACCCGCTCGCATACAATCCACGGAGAGTGGGCAATCGGCCTGCTGGCGCGCACGCTGCCGCTTGAGGCGATCGCTCACTACTGTCGAACCCACGGCTTGTTCGGCGGATTCTTTGACCGGCTGCTTGATCCCTTTTGGCCGGTTCAAACGCCGACGCTTTCCGCTTTCGTTCGCTACTTAGTGCGCCTGTCGACCTGCACGCTGATTTTTTGGCTGTTTTTGAACACGCGGGAAATCACCGGGAGCCGAACGGCCGGACTGATCGCCGCCGCGCTGTTTGCGTTTTCTTTCGGCGCAGTGTCCCGCTCGCTTGGCGACACGTTTTACCACGAGCACGTGGCTCTACCGCTGTTAGGCGTGCACCTTTGGCTCTTTCACCGGGCGCTGCGGCGGCCCGAGGTCAAGAGTGCAGTGCTATCTGCGCTATTCCTCGTCGCGGCGCTTTTAACTTGGAAGGTGATCGAATTCTATTTCCTGGTCCTGATGCTCTATTTTCTGCTGATGTTTCTGGGACCGGGATTGGACCGCCGAAGTTTGCGCTTGCTGGCTTTCATCACCGGTTTCGTTTTGCTCTCCAGTGTGCTGCTGAACGTTCACCTGCGCTACAACCGGTTCTTCCTGTCGCGCGGGATGCTCGTCGCCTATGGAATTCTAATCGCCTCGCTACTGCAAAAGCGCCGGGGCCCAGCCTGGAAGTGGAGCGCCGTGGCCGTCGTGATCGCGCTGATGGGCCTGAAGGCGGCGTGGCTGCCCAACGCGGGGCGCTATACCCACGTTTGGCAAACGTTTTTCTACCGGTTGCGCTACCTGTCCAAGCCGCTGGATCCGACGCTGCTGCCTTTTGATGTTCGACATTACTGGGTGCCGCCTTATGTATCGCCGAACCTGTTCGCGTTCTTGAACGAGGTGTTCTGGCCGGTGGTCTTGGCCGCGCCGGCCATCGCGGCGTTTGGGGGATTTCTCCTGCTGCCTCGCGGTTGGAGAAAGGGCGAGTGGACGCCCGAGCGGCGTGGCCTGGCCTTTCTCTTTGTCGGTTTCTTCGCCTTTCTGGCGTTCTATCTGCTGTTCTATAAGATCAAAACCTTTTTGCTGCTGTTCTCCATTCCATGGGTGGGGTATGTATGGAATCGGCTAAAGAACCGGGCGTTGGGCCGTATGATTTCCGCAGCGGTGATACTCTGTCTATTGGCCACGGTTCTGGTCATCGCTCCTCATTTATCCCAAGCCGGTGGGCGCGCCGCTTGGAACATTGGATGGGGAGCGGGATTCCTGGTGGCGGCAGGATTGCTCCTCGGTTTTCGCCGCAAGCTGCCGGCGCGAGTGGGCCTGTTGGCGCTGGTGGGCTTCGCGGCCTTTTCTCAAGGGTATCAAACGGTCGCCTGGAGCCGCTCCTGGCTGGCCGAAGCCATGTTCAAGATCCATCTTCAGCCGAGCAAGGAGAAGGATTGGAGCAGGGTGGTGCCGGGGCGCGTGATTCCCGAAGTCATCGAGTGGGCGGCTCAAAGAACCGAGCCGGGAGAGGCGTTTCTCTGCGAATTCGTGCTGTCGCCTTCGATTCTGGAGTACGCGCGGAGGCCGATCAATCAACATTGCTTCTTTGAATCGAACATGCGGATGAAATACGAGGAGTTTTCCTACGCGCTGTTCAAGAGCGAGGAGGAGTTCTACCAGTTCTGCCAGAAATATCAAACCACTTATTTTGTCTACAATGCGCACATGCTTCTGCGCGACGACCCCAATATGAGCTTTCGCTATATTAGCGCCTCGATGGATTGGAACCCGGATTGGGCGGCGTACCGGTTTCACTTTCGCCCGGAAACGCTGGAGCACTTCGAGCTGGCGTTTCAGAATGATTTTGTTCGCGTTTATCGAGTGCTCGAACCGGGAAAGCGTCCGAGTGAAAATCGAAACCGCAACACGCCCTATTCACCCCTTTTCGATGAGGTGGTTTTCCAGCGGATTGCCGAACAAGAGAGCCAAACGCCCGCGCAAGCCGCACCCGAGTTTCTTTATGCAACGGTCAACGGTTATGAACAATACTACATGGCGCTGGCGCAACTGGGTGGGCCGCCCGAGATGGCGCCGGCGGGGCTGGCGAGGTTGATTTTCGCCGCGCGCGCCTGTCCCTGGGCCGCGCCGATCTCCAATCGCCTCGGCCGCGCGTATGAAGCGCTGGGTCAAGCGGAATCCGCCCGGCAGGCTTATCAGAACACCCTGGCCTGGCGATCGGATGACCTCCTGGCCAAAAACGCCCTGCGCCGCCTGGGGGAAGAAAACTCCCCATCGCCTTGAGGCAGATCTCTTCTTTGTGTGGCAGGGTCTAACTTGCACTATGCGATCGATGGACCTTCCAAACGATGTTGGCTTTATTATCAATTCAACAGTCTGGAAACGAGTCCCGCAAGTTAGGCCCTGAAAGCGAGAGGCCCTGCCACACACCATCCGGTTGATCTGAAACTCAAATCCACTTATAGTGACGTTTGGACTGATCGAGACGAAAAGAGAGCATCCGGCCGAACCGTTGAATAGCAACCCTCGACAAGTTGAGGATCTGCCACAACAATAATAACTGATACCTGCCAAAGAG
>Ga0272444_10001261_pt1 | contig 24691 bp, 13 predicted proteins | sample SSMForm13_FD_201033 | JGI IMG/M metagenome (GOLD analysis project Ga0272444, IMG submission 201033) | Marine sediment archaeal communities from Little Sippewissett salt marsh, Falmouth, MA, United States - SSM-Form-13 | ecosystem: Environmental > Aquatic > Marine > Wetlands > Sediment ...
GGGCAGGGATGGTGATAGCCTCGGCCAGAGGCTGCCCACCAACCACGGCTGCTTCCACACCAAAGGCCTTTTCGGCCGCCGGATTGAGGAGCAGCACTCGCCCCTGGCAATCCGTGACCACGACGACATCCGAAGTACTCCCGAGGACTGCCGCCAACTTATGCCGCTCCCCCTCCGCCTCGTTATACAAGCGCGCCTTTTCGATCGCCGCAGCCACCTGAGCCGCGATGGTTGCGAAGAGGGCCAAATCCTGCTCATTGTACTGGTTCTCTAGCTCATAGTTCTGGATCGCCATCACACCGACAACCCGGTCCATCGCGATCAGGGGAACACCGAGCCAGGAATGAGCTGGTCGGCCCACCGGTTCCACCTCACCCTGCTGTTCCAAGTCCGCGATCTCGTCAGCGCTGCGAAAGAGCAGCGGCATCTTGTTGCAGATGATGTGGCCGGTCAGGCCTACTTCCAGGGGGTACCGTTGTGGGGCCAGTCGCTGGCCTTTCTCAATATCGAGCAAAGTCACCCATTCATCGCTGCCTTCTTCGTAGGCCGCAATGAAAAAGTTGGTGGTGTCAAAGAGCCGGTTGACCTGCATGTGAATGACCTCGAGCAGATTCTCCAGCCGCAGTGTAGAAGCCAGGGCCTGGCCAATCTCGTTGAGAATCGAGAGCTCGGTCGTGTGGCGGGCGTTATCCAGCGCAAGGGCAATCGTCTCGGCCACCGACTCGGCCAGTCGGATCGTTTCGTCGTCAAAGGCTGCTTGAGCGGTGCTCTCGGCGTCAAAGATGCCCAATACACGACTGCCCCGTCGCAAGGGGACGGCGAGTTCGCTGCAGATGTTGGGGTCACCAGCGATATAATCGGGGTCCGAATCGACATCAGGGACATTCTGAATGCTGCCCGTGCGAAAAGCACGGCCCGTGACACCCCGGTCCATCGGGACAGTCCAGCCCACGGCGTCGTCCCGTGAACCGGCCGCCGCCCGCACGACAAGGTTGCGGTTCGTATCGTCAGGAAGGAGGATAGCGACGCCGGGCCAGCCGATGTGCTCACATACGGATTCCGCGGCTACGCGACAGATGGCCTCGGGATCCAAATGTTCACCGACCGCGCGGAGGATTTCGTATAGGGTGGATTGCTGGTCAGCCAGGCGGCGCTGGGCATCATACATCTGGGCGTTGCGGAGCGCCACGGCGACTTGCGAGGCCAGTGTCTCTAGCAGCGGAACCTGTTCCTCGCTCAACTGCCCAGGCCGGTCGCTCTGAACGTCCAGAATACCCAGGATCTTGCCGCCAACTTGCAGGGGCACGGTCAACTCGGCGACGGTGTCCGGCAGGCTGTCGATCCTATAGTAGAGGGGTTCCTGGCTTACGTCAGGCACAAAGAGCGGTTCGCCGTGCTGTACCACCCAGGTTGTGATCCCCTGCTGGGAGAGGGCCATCCGAGAAGGGGGAACGGTCTGGTCCGGCCGACGGCCGCTGCCCCAGTCCTCAAAGACTAGATCCGTTCCCTGGAGAAGGCCTACGGCCACATAATAGTAGTCAAAAGTCTGACAAATCAGTTGGGATATCTGCTTCAGCAGCTGGGCCGGGTTCAAAATAGATGTGACTTGGCGGCCCACTTCGTTGACCAGCCATAACTGGCGCGCCCTTCGTTGTTCCTGCTGATAAGCACGGGCCTTTTCGATAACCATCGCTCCCTGGGTAGCGATGGAGGTCAACAGGTCAAGGTGATCGAGGGTAAAGTGGCTGACCTTGTCGTGGGTCAAGGTCAGTACCCCAAAGACCCGACTGGCATAGATCAAGGGAGTGGCCAGCACGGAACGCGTGGACTCGTAGGCCCCCTCGACCGCAATCCAGCGGGGGTCTTGGGCGGTATCGTGGATGACCACACCTTCATGGTATTGGACCACCCAGCCGGCAAGCCCATCCCGCAAAACCCGGTTCCATACGTCCGAGGCAATCGAGGCCACGCCATCCTCGTAAAAGGCAATCTTGCGGATTGCCTCGCCATGCTCACCAACCAGAATGATGCTGCCCCGGGCGGCGTTCGTCGCCTCAATAGTGAGATTGAGAATACGGGAGAGCAGCGTATCGAGATCCAATTCCGCGCTCAGCTCTCGGCTGACTTGATAGAGGAGATCGATCTTGCTTTTCTCGACGAGCAGCGCTTCTTGACTGCTTTTGATGCGCAGAAGAGATGCGATTCGGGCCAGCAAGTCGGCTTCGTCGGGCGGTTTGACCACCAAGTCATCGGCCCCAGCCTCCAGCCCCTTGAGCCTGGACTCCATGTCCCCCAGCGTTGTGATGAGGAGGATGGGGATGTAGGGCAACCCTGGCTCCCGACGCAGCCGGCGGGTGACCTTGTAGCCATCCATGCCGGGCAGGATCAGGTCCAGCAGGATCAAGTCGGGGACAGCCGCCCGTACCGCGGCCAGCGCTTCTTCACCGTTGCTCACGAAACGGGGCTGATAGCCTCCCCGCTGCAGTATTCCTTTGAGCAAGATCTGGGTGGTTGTGCTATCGTCCACGACCAAGATATCGCCCTTGGAGCTTGATTGTGGTTCAGTCATTACCACCTCTTCTCCGGGGAAGGAATTGAGTCTTGACAAGTGCAAAAAGTCGGGTCTAGATCAACTGCTGAATCGTCTCCAATAGACTGTCCTGATCAAATGCCCCTTTGACAATGTATGCGTCCGCGCCCACTTCGATCCCTTTGACCTTGTCCTCCGCGCTGTCCAGCGAGGTGACCAGGATCACCGGCAGTTCGCGATAGCGGTCGTCCCCCTTGAGCTGACGGGTCAATTCAAACCCGTCCATCCGGGGCATATCCAGGTCAGACACGATCAGGTCACAGGGGCTTTCGGCCAGCGCGGACAGCGCCTCTTGGCCATCCAATGCCAGTAGAACATTGTAGCCCGCCGTAGTAAGAATGTTTTTCTCCAAGGTGCGGGTCGTGATCGAGTCGTCCACGATCAGGATCGTCTTGCGTTCTTGAGGAGCTGCCGCTTCTTCCTGGATTGACAGGAGCGAGGGGCTGGCCGTGCGTTGGGCGCTTTTGACCAGATCGACAGCGTTGAGGATCAGTACAACCTGTCCTGTACCCAAGATCGTTGCACCGGCGACGTTGGGCACACGGGACAGCTGCCGGCCCAGATTTTTCACCACCAATTCTTGCTCACCCAGCAGTCCGTCCACCAGGAAAGCAATGCGGTGGCCGCCCGCGGAGAGAATCACGGCCGGCAGTTTGCCTTCCCCGGTCAGGTCCTCTGAAGTGCCAGGCATCTTCAAGACATCGACCAACCGCGCCAGGGCAAGCGGCCGGTCCTGATAGCGGATCGCGTCTTTGCCTTCCACTACCGCGATGTCTTCTGGCCTGACGGGGACCAGCTTTTCCACCGCCGCAAGCGGTACCGCGTAGGGCAATCCACCAGCTTGGACAAGCAGGCAGCGCGTACTGGCCAGGGTAAAGGGTAACGTCAAGGTAAAGGTTGTGCCTTCCCCGCGCACGGACTGAACCTCGACCCGCCCTTGTAGGTTCTCCACATGCTTCCGCACCACATCCAGGCCGATGCCGCGTCCCGAGACCTCGGTGATCATCGTAGAGGTGGACAGCCCGGAATGAAAGATAAGATTCAAGAGGGCCTGCTCACTGGCTTCGTCGGCAGCCTCCGCCGCCATAATGCCCCGCCGCACCGCTGCCTCACGCACTGCCTCCAGATCGATGCCGGTCCCGTCGTCAGAAATCTCGACGACGATAAAGTTGGCCCGCCGTTCGGCACGCAACAAAATGGTGCCCCGCAGCGGCTTGCCCTGCCGCTTGCGCTCGGCCAGCGGCTCAATCCCATGGTCGACGCAGTTGCGCAGCAAGTGCATCAGGGGGTCCTTGATCTGCTCCAGGACGTGCTTGTCCATCTCCGTCTCGCCCCCCTCCACCTTGAGCACGACATCACCCCCTTTGCTCCGGGCCAGGTCACGGAGCATGCGGCGGAAGGTGGGAAGCAGTGTAGCCAGTGGCAGCATCCGCATCCGCTTGATCCCTTCTTGCAACTGGTCTGACACCAAAGTCAGGCGTGTTGCGTCATCAGAGACGCGGCGGGTATGCTGACTCAGCCAATCGGTCAAAGTGTGCAGGTATTCCTCGTTATGTTCAACCCAGTTGTGGATGAGGGCCCCCTCATCGGAACCATTTTCACGCCAGTACTGCTGCAAATTGCCACGAACCCGCTGCCACTCTTTCTGCCAACTGGTGAGGAGAGATTGTAAATCGGTCAGCTCTTCGATCTGCTGGGCGACCCGCAGCCGGGTCACGAGCAATTCCCCCGCCTGGGCCATCAAATCGTCCAGGCGCGTTGTGGGAACCCGAATCGTCTCCCCACTCCATACCTGCGCGGACGGTTCCAAAACGACCTTGGGTGCCGGGGCCTCCGAATCGGGTGGTGGTACAATAGCCGGAGCCTCGATCTGCGGAGATTGGATCGGCTGTCCTCGCCAAGCGGCGGCCAGCCGCACGAGATAGCCGGACAGATCCAGGTCGGGACCGATCTCCTGGCCTGTGTCCAGGTTGGCCATAACATTACCGATCAGGTCCATCCCCTGGTACAAGAGATCAAAGAGTGTCTCCGAGAGGTTGATCGTCCCGCGCTTCGCCGCACCAAACACGTCCTCCATGCCGTGGGCCAACTCCTCGATCGGTTTCAAGCTGACCGCCCGGGCAGCCCCTTTGAGGCTGTGGACGTGTCGGAAGAGCTCCTCCAACAGGGCCACCTGCTGGGCTTCTTCGGGCTCCTGTTCCAGGCTCAGCAAGCCGGCGTTAATTGCCGCTACGCGTTCGGTCAACTCCTCACGAAAGCTGACCATCAGTTGTTTCAATAGGTCTTCATCCAACGTCATGGCAGGCCTCCAACACTTCTCCTATTGGACCTCATCGTGCACAATCATGCGCCGATCCTGCATGATAGCTTCCAGGTCAAGGAGTACGGTCATATCGGGGGTCACGCCGCGGGTGTATTCGGCAGCTACGTGCGTGACTGTGGGCAAAGCCGGCTCGAGATTGCCAAGGGGGATTGCGCCGACCGATTGGACATCGTTGGCCAGTAATCCCACTTCCAACCCGGCAACACTGACCGCGATCACCTGCGTGTTCTCATCCACGGCGACAGCATCGAGGCCCATAAAGCTTCGCAGGTCGATCACGGGAAAGATACGGCCGCGCAGGTTGACGATGCCGGCGACAAAATCGGGCGTGCAAGGGACCGGGGTCAACCCCTCCAGGGGGTAGATGTTTTCTACGTGAGTGGCCCCAATCCCATAGGATTCTTCACCCAAGGCAAAGATAACCACCTGGGCGGTCGAGCCCGCGAACTCTTCGGCCGGCGGCTGGGCCAAGGATTCGGCGCGCGTCTGAAGAATACGGGCTACCTCTTCCGGGGACATCTCTTCGTCACCCTCGGGGATCGCAAGCGGTTCTTTTTCTGCATTCATCATGTTCTCCAGATACTGCACGGCAAGTCGGATCACCCGAACAATACTATTGTACTATAAACGGTATCGTTCGACAACTTGGCTCAGTTGGTCCGCCAGCTCGTTCAACTCTGCAGCTGCCCACTCGGTCTGTTGGGAACTGGCTACAATTTGGGACGCCACTTGGTAAATATTGCTCATCGCCTGCAAGCTGACAATTGTGTCATTGATGCGCTAAACTCTTTTTCCGTAACGTTCGCAACAGATCTGCTCATAGAGCAGTTTTCTTCTATCATCTTCGCTGATGCTCACCGCGCCGGGTACTGTTTATCCACATGCTCCCACTCCTGCATTTGCTGGCGTACGGTAAAGCGCAGCCGGCCGGCCGTCATCCCGTCGGACCAGGGAATCGGGGTGCTTTCCGGGAGCCCTTCCAGCAGGACGGCCGTATTCTCCAACGACTTGTGGGCCCGGGACTGGTTCCCTGTCTCTCGATACAGGTTGGCCAGGCAAAAGTGTCCCAGGACGGCGCTGCGGTCCAGGTAAACGACACGCTTCATAGAAGACAGGGCCTCTTCTTGGTTGCCTTCCTGACTGTGGACCAGGGAGAGGAGAAAGTGGCCCTCTATCAGCAGCGGATTGAGCTGCAAGGCCCGATCGAACCAGTGGCGGGCCTCTTGCCACATTCCAGCGTTGGCGCGGATCTTGCCAATCATGAAATAGGCAGTAGCACACTGGGGGTCACGCTCCAGAAGCCGTTGCAGCTCCTCCAACGCCTGTTCGGTCTGCCCCGCCTCCAAGAGGGTGACGATCCCGTCACAGGGTTTGGCCTTTGGGGCTGGTTCAATCGGCAGCGGCGGAGGCTTGGCCGGCAGCTCGATCTTGGGCGGTGCCAGGTGCGGGACCGGCGCGGGCGTAGGACGGGCGGGCTTCTCCACTGTGGTCAACCAGGACGTGTCAAAACGGGCCGGCCGGCCGGCCTTTTGGTAGAGGATCGCCCCCGGAAAGGTATGCGCTGCAAACTGATTGTAGGTCACCGGCGAAGGCTCCGAATGGCCAACGATGAGCCAGCCTCCCTCGACCAGAGCCTCGTGGAGGCGATCCACCACGTGGCGAACCAGGTCGGGGGCGAAATAGATCGTCACATTGCGGCAGACAATGAGGTCAAAGGCAACAGTGTTGTTGGCCATCGAAGGATACGGGTCCTCACCCAGGTTGAGATAGGCAAATTCGACCATCTCGCGCACCCGCGGGTCCAACTGCCACACCTTGCCTTGGCGGGTAAAGTAGCGCGCGCGCATAGATTCCCAGCCTTCTTCCCGGAAAGACCAGTCCCCATAGTGGCCGGACCGCGCCTTGTTCAGCGCCTCCCGATTGATGTCGGTGGCTAGAATGGTAATGTTCCATGAGGAGAGATCGGGCAACAGCTCACGCAATACCATGGCGATGGAGTAGGGCTCTTCGCCAGAGGCACAACCGGCGCTCCAGATGCGGATCTGCCGCGTAAGGGCGCGTTTCTGGGCAATGATTTCGGGCAAGATTCGCCGGCGCAGGGCCTCGAATTGGCCGCGGTCGCGGAAAAAATAAGTTTCACCGATCGTCACCTGGCCAATCAACTTTTCCCATTCGGGGCCATCGGTCGGCTTGCTGGAGAGCAGTTGGTAATAGGCCTCTGCGCTCGGACAGCCGCTGCGATTCAGCGCTTGGGTCAGACCGCGTTCCAAGTCCTGCCGGCGCTTGTGAGGAAAATGCAGGCCGCTGCGCTCGAGAATCAGCGCCCGGAAGCTTTCATAAGTGTTCTGATCGAGCCTCGATTTGCCAGACGTCATGACCGCGATTTCCTCGTCCACTGGGTCTACGGGAAAAGACTGGGGCAAAGGTTCACGGGAAAAAGTGGGGCGTAGCCCACTTTTTCCTTGCAAGATTTTCCCCGCAAGCGGGGAAAATCTTTACTTGCGCCGAGAGGTACGGCTCTTGGCACCACGCTTCTTGGACATTGCCTGGTTCAGGGCCTCTTCCTCTTCACGGGACAAAAAGGTCGCCAGATCCAAGATCAGCAGCAAGCCGGTCTCCAACTGGGCGACACCGTGGAGGAGGGGCAAGGCCGGCCGTGTCTCGGGGGTAAAGATCTCGCCAGGCTCAGCGATTTCGGTCGATGGAAGCTCTGCCACGCCGCTCACACTGTCCACGATCAGACCAGCAACTTGATCGCGGATACGGCTGACGACAATAGGCGTACGCAGGGAATAGGCCTTGGCAGGAAGGTTCAAGCGTTTCCGAACATCGACAACCGGTATCACCCGGCCATGGAAATTGATCACCCCGGCTACGATTTCGGGCGCCTTGGGCAAGGGCGTGATCGCCACCATCTCAAAAATCTGGACAACATGCTCCACGGGCAGCCCAAAACGCTGACCGGCCACTTCAAAGACAAGGGTGGCCACCTCCTCGCTGTCCGGTGCGGACGGAGAGGACATAGTACTGGCGACAACCCCCTCTTTGGATACCTGGCTGTGGGACTCGTCTTCTTCCGGTTCTGGGGTCACAGGTTTTTCCTGACGGCTCATTTCCACACTCCATATTCATACGGGGCCAAGTACTATTTGCTACCCTATTATACCACAATTGGCGCAATCCGCTGTAAGCGCGCTCGCAAATTACGACCCTTCCTCTTGATTCTGCGTGCCGGCCCCCTCGGGGACCGGCAATGTGACGGTAAAGGTAGTGCCTCGGCTAGGGGAGCTCACAACCTCGATGCGGCCGCCATGCTCCTGAATGATCCCCAGGCTGACGGAGAGACCCAGCCCGATTCGTCCCCGTTTGGTCGTAAAGAACGGTTCAAAGAGATGCGCCTGGGCAGCGGCGGACATTCCTGGGCCTGTATCGGAGATGGCGATAGCGACTTGACCGTCCTTCCAGGAGGTGCGCAGGCGCAGGGTCCCTCCTTGGGGCATGGCCTGGGCAGCGTTGTTGATCAGGTTCAAAAAAACCTGGCCGATCTGGCTGACATCCAGCGGGATTTCGTCGAGACCGGCCGCATAGTGCTCATCGATCGTCAGGCCGGCCTTTTCCAACTGGACCCGGACCAGCGCCAGCGTCTTGCGCACGATTTCATTAATGTCGGCCATCTGCTTCTGGGGCCTCATCTGCCGTGCAAAGTCGAGCAGGTTGCGCACAATTTCGCTGGCCTGGCGCGCTTTGGCAATGATCCGCTGCAAATCCTTGTGCTGGGCCGAATCGGCCTCCAGCTGCTCGGACAATAACTCCGCGTACCCCAGGATGGGCGTCAGCGAGTTGTTCAATTGATGGGCGACACCAGCAGCCAACTCACCCACCGCAACCAGCCGAGCGGATTGGATTAACTGCGCCTGGGTGCGCTTTAATTGCTCGATTCGCTGCTGCACATCGCTGTACAGCCGAGCGTTCTCAATGGCAATGGCGGCCTGGTCGGCCAGCAACCCCAAGACACGCAGTTCTCCTTCGTCAAATTCGTGCGGCTGGTTCAGGGCAACATTCATGACTCCCAAAATACGCCGCCCAATACTCAAGGGCAGACCGACGATGGCCCCACCCCATTTCCAGGCCTCGAAAAGGGAATGGCTGTCTACATAGGGGATGACCAACCGCTCGCCGGTCCGGGCTACTGTATAGGTCAGGCCATCGGGGCGGGGAAGGCTGTGGGGCTGCTCCGTCCGACCGTTTGCCCAGAGCGCGGCACCAAAGGTCAACTGCTGCCCATCGTAGAGAAAGATGTGGGCATCGTCGGCCGCAGCCAGCTTGAGAGCCGATTCCAGGATGGCCTCCAAAACCGGCTGTAATTCCAACTGTGCGGTCAAGCGCAGACTGGCCTTCCGCAGGGCCTCCAGTTCGGCAGTGCGCTGATTGGCTGCAGCAAACAGCCGGGCATTCTCCAAGGCTACCGCAGCCTGGGTCGCAAAAAGGTTCAACAGCTCGGCATCGGCTTCGCTGAAGCAGCGCGGGGGAAGGGCGGCGACGTTCAGGATGCCCAATAAGCGATCCCCCCAACGAACCGGCACCCCGACAATGGCCATGCCGGGTTCCTCCTGAAAGACGGCTGCCTTGCCTTCCCACTGCTGATAGTCCGCTACAATGAGCGGCTGACCCGTCTCCCAAACCTTGCCGGATAGTCCCTCGCCCAGGTGGAGGGTACTACCGAGGGGAATCGTTTTACCGACACTGACCACCCGTTCCAGGACGTCTTTTTGGGGTCGATAGAGGTACAGGCCACCGTCGTCCGCTTCCAAAAGATGAATGGCTCGAGAGACAATAGAACGGAGGAGGGCGTCCAGGTCCAACTGGGTGGCCAACTCCAGCCCAACCTGACGCAGGGCCTCTAGCCGCAACGCTTCTTGCCGGGATCGCTCCTCGCCTTGGCGCAACGCATGCTGCGAGTGCTCCAGCGCGGCAATCATATTGTTGATCGTGCCGGCCAACCGAGCCAGTTCATCCTCGCCAGATTGGGAGACGCGCGCGGACAGCTCACCATCGGCCCGAATCTGGCCGACCTCGTGGCTGAGGCTGGAGATGCGCCGCAGCACCGACCGCTCCAGGAAGAACAACATCGCCCCACCAAAGGCCACCGTCACCACGACAAGCGAGACCAGCAGATAAAGGGTGCTGGCCCGGCCCTGCTGGTAATAGGAGCGCGGCAGCATAACCCGCAGCAGCAGTGCTTGCGAGCCCGTGACATCGTTCAGTATCGTGTAGCCCACGATCGTCTTGTCGTTGAGGGGCATCGTGATGGTCGTCGCATGAGCTGTGAGTCGCGCTTTGGCGTGGGCACAGTCCATCGGCAGGGCCGGATCGTCGATACGGTACAGCGCGAGGGTCAGATCGGTCAGTTGCGCCAGACGCGCAACCTTGGTCGTGTTCAGGTAACGACCCATAACCAAGGAACCGCGGATCGGACCAACCTCTGAAGTGGGGCGGATCGGCCAGGAAACGACCAGCAGGGGTCCTTCGGGGAGCAAGACGATACCCCCCCGATGCAGTTTTTCCTCCGTGTATTGCACCAGCGAACTGCCGGGGGTGAGGTACGCTTGCAGTACCTCCGAAACTGGGAGCACCTCCTGCTCCTCGAGATCATAACCGGTTCCCCAGACGATCTGACCCGCAGTATCGGCAAAGAGCAGGAGGTTGAGCTGGAGGCTTTCTAATGTCAGCGGCAGCAGGTTTTCTTCGATATAGGCGCTGTTGCCATCTTGGACAAAATTATAGGTCTCGTCCCAAGAAGCCCAGTCGTGCGCGCTCAGATCCATGCTGGCCAGCTCTTCCTCCAGAATCTTGACCACACGTTGGACGCTGGCCTGCGTATCTTGATCTTCGAGCTTGGCAACGCCGTGCAACAAGATCGTCGAGGACACCGCGTATAGGACCACGATCAGGACGAGTCCGATTGCACCGATCGTCAGAAGCGTTCGCTTGCGCAGCGTCATTGGGATTACCCTGAAGACGGTTGCAGTCGAGCCCAACGGATGTAGCGCTGCTGCGAGAGTGCCCGTCGGCCCAGGGGGCCGTGCTGCAAATAGTTCTGCTCCAGTTCCTGCACCACGCGGGAGAGTTGCACGTCCAGGTCGTGGGCAAAGGTTTCGCTGACCGGAAACCCGCTTTCCTGCAGTTTAGGTGCCAAGTCGTCCTGCACCAGCAGGCAATCTGTGGCAGAAAGGATCCAGGCGGCCAGGTCGTCGCTGGCAGCAATACAGACCGTCACCGTCGGTACAGAGAGGTTCAACAGGGTGTGGACGGTCTCCCCGAGCGTTGCCGTGACCTCACTGGGGTCGCGGCGCCGGCCGATCTGGAGCGTGGGCTCGTCTACCAGGAGGACGACAGGCAGGCCAAAGCGACCGGCCAACCGCAGCAAGCGTGTCGCCTTGCGCCAGCCAGCTGCACCAATGGCACCGGCATGCCGGCGGGCTTTTGTCTTGCCTTCTCCGCAGGCTGTAGCCAAGACGAGCAAGGGCACACCGTCCGGCTTGAGCCGGGCCAGTCCCCCAATCAACGCCGGATCGTCCGCGGATTGGCGGTCGCCGGTCAGTTCGCGGAAGGAAGTAAAGAGGTTGTGGAACGGGGCGGGCATCCGCTCCGGCACCGCGGGGACGGGCAGCGTCAAGGCGCCTTGGCCGGTGACGCCGAGCAGGTCCAGGAGGTCGGACAGCGCCGCGTGTTGTATTCTCCGGGGGAGGACAGCGTCGGCCCACCCCTCCCGCAGGAGCTGGCGGGGCAGACGGGTGCTCTCGATTGGCAGCCGGCCGGCCTGGCGCAAGACCTCGGGCAGGACGGGAGCAATCACCGCGCCTGGCTCGGCCAAAACTAGGTCGGACTGGATGGCCAACGCTGCGACCGGGCCGTAGACCGGCCCAGAGAGCAAGGTGATCCTGGGAAGGGGCGTACTGCGTCCATGTTCCATGCCCACCTTCCCCCCGCTGTCAAGTGCAATTTGGAGTCCAGGCCAGTGCCGTGTGGCCGCCACCCCTTGGGCGGCGGTCACCACCCACAGCAGGGGCCTTTGTTCTCGCCTGGCTTTCTCGGCCAAGTCAGCCAGTGCGGTGATCTCGTTCGCCTCCCAACGAGAGACAGGATCACTTACCGCAATGGCCAGGGGCCGGCCGGCGATTGTAGCCCAGCCCAGGCGGGCCGGGCCGGCGGATGAATCCAGGGGACGGAAAGAACCCTCGTCCACCAACAGCTCCAGGTGCGGGCCGGCCTCCAGGGGAAAATGAAAGTCGCACCATCCACAGACCATCGCCTGGGTCGCCAGCTCCGTCATGGACGACGTCTCCCCACAGGCGGGGCAGCGGAGCCGGATTTCCCCGCCTGCCTGGGGGGGTGATGCAGTGGGAAGGGTGATGAACCGTTTCGGCATCGGTTTCCTCCTTGTGGCCGGTGTTTCACAGTATCTCTATTATACCACAGGGACGCTGCCCCTGCACCCCACCCGAGCCGCTCGGACCGAGAACTGAAAACTGTAAACTGTAAACTGTGTCCACTGAAATGGCGCAAATCCCCCTCCCATGTTATAATACCCCCCGCAGAGGTACAGGAGGACCGCGATGCCGATCTATGAATACCGTTGCCCACAGTGCCGGGGCCGGTTCAGTGTCTTGGTGCGCCGCCTCGGAACCGACATCGCCCCCAAGTGTCCGCGATGTGGGAACACCGAGGTTCAGCGCCTGATCTCGCGCTTCGCTGCACCCCGTCCGGAGGAAGAGCTCCTGGAATCGCTGGCCGACCCGGCTCGGATGGCCGACGTGGACGAGAACGACCCGCGCAGCATTGCCCGCTGGGCGCGGCGGATGCAGCGCAGCGTAGGCGAGGATCTGGGGCCCGAATTCGACGAGATGATCGAGCAGCTGGAATCGGGCGATCTGGACGAGGAAAGCCTGGGCGGCGCGCCTGGCGCTGACGACGATCTCGGCTGGGGCGAGGGGTACTGAAAACTGTCAACTGAGAACTGTCAACTGTTAACTGAAAACTGACACCTGAGGACTACTATGCCATTCTGGTCTCGCAAAAAAGAACCACAAGAAACTCCTCCGCCGCCGGTGGAGGAGGAACCGGCCCCCGAGGCGGCCGGCCTGGAGGAAAGCGTCGCCCGCACGCGCCAAACCTTTTTTAGCCGCATTGGGCAGCTGTTCCGACGCGGCGGATTGGGCGAGGAAGACTGGGAGGAACTCGAGGCCCTACTCATCCAGGCCGACGTGGGGGTCGAGACAACACTGCACCTGGTGCAGCACCTGCGCCAGCGAGTGCGCGAGGAGGGCATCCGCGACCCGGAGGCCCTGTACCAAACCCTGGCCCAAGAGATGGTCTCCATTCTCGAGACACCCACGCCCCCAACCCCGGTCTTGGAAGAAGGGGTCCCTTTTGTCGTATTGGTGGTCGGGGTGAACGGTGTCGGCAAGACGACGACCATCGCCAAGCTGGCCCAGCGCTATCGCCGCGAGGGCCGCACGGTCCTCCTCGCCGCGGCCGATACCTTTCGGGCAGCGGCTATCGAGCAGCTCCAGGTGTGGGGCGAACGCGTCGGTGTGCCGGTCATCGCCCACCAAACAGGTGCCGACCCCGGAGCGGTGGCCTTTGATGCCGTCTCGGCCGCCATCTCGCGCGGCACCGATGTGGTCATCGTGGACACGGCCGGCCGGCTGCACACCAAGCATAACCTGATGCAAGAGCTGGAAAAGGTCCGCCGCGTGATTCAACGCCAGATCCCCTCCGCCCCGCACGAGGTCCTACTGGTCATTGACGCCACCACGGGCCAAAACGGCTTGCAGCAGGCCCGTATCTTTGCCGCCGCGGTCCAGGTCACCCACTTGGCGCTGGCCAAGCTCGACGGCACCGCCAAGGGCGGCATTGCCTTTGCCATCACCCACGAGCTGGGCCTGCCCATCTCCTATGTCGGCACCGGCGAGCAGCTGAATGACCTGGCCGAGTTCGATGCCAGTAGGTTTGTGAAAGCGCTGCTGGCGTAGGCCAACCCCCTTGTCGGACACAGATCCAGGGCCGCGTCATGTGCGGTCAGTAAGGGGTGAACGAACCGCGAAACACACGAAATACACCAAAAAACAAGCTGCTTCGTTCGTGTATTTCGTGTGTTTTGTGGTCAAAGGATGGCAGGCCTCCTTCGTACAAGAATCCGAATTTCCTGAATCATGTATACGTTACCCTCATACAGCTGCCGGTTGCGCACAGGTGATGTATGTGCTACAATAAAGGATGCCTGGATCCACTGCAAGTCGGTGTCGCCGCTTACGTTGTTACTGATTGAGAGGTGCTCGTTGTCGAAACGTTGGGCCATTCTTGCCTCCTGTCTCCTGCTTCTTTCCTTCCTCGTCACCTCGTGCTACCTGGTCTCGGGCGAGCGCATCGAGACGGCGCCGCTGGAAGAGACCCAGGCCGGTCTCTATGCCGTCACCTTTGTCAGCTCAGACGGCCAGACCTATCGCACCATCGACACCGGCATCGCCTCGGCCCCCTTCGTTGTGGAGGTCAGCACCCAGACTGAACAAGGGGAACTCACCGTGGAAATCCTCGACCTGAGAGGAGACACCGCCGCCACCATCGTTGCGCGGCTGGGTGTGCCGGAAAGTGGCCAGGCAACCATCCGTACTGACGTGGACGGCCTTTTCACCCTGCGCCTGACCGCGACCGAGGCCCGCAGCGGCTCCTATACCGTGTACTATTACCTCGCCGCGCCGCTGACGCCGACCCCCACCTCGCCACCAACGCCGGCGCCGTAGTTGGTAATTGGGTACTGGTTACTGGTGAATGGGAATGTAGACCCCCATCACAAATCGATAGCAACAGATTGGGCATCAGGTGCTGGGTTTCCCCAGGAATCCTGATGCCCAATCAGCTACATGATTACCAGGTACCGGTCACCAATCACTGGTCGCCCATACCCAATAACCGATTTGCCCCTTGCTACTTGCTACTTGCTTTCATCACCAACGGCAGGTACGCCATATAGGCGGGCGGAACCTCGCCGGCTGTGGTAAACGACCAACTGTGCTCCCGCTGCAGGGAGATGCCCTCGTTGTCCGCGAAGAGACCGGTCAGGCCCGTCCGCAGCGTCACCGTGTAGTGCGTGCCCTCCGCTAGCGGCATGGTCGGCGTCAGCAGAATCGTCGTCGCCGTCATCTCCGGGTGGTAGAAGAAACCGAGCGCGACCGTTGGCGTCATCGCCGCCGAATGCAGCACCACGTTCGTCGTCGTGATGGTAGTCGGGTCGAGGTAGCGGCTCAAGGTGGCGGTCACCACGACCGTCGTGGTCACGTCGGTGGCCCCGTCCATCGGGAACTCGACCATCGGCAGCGGGTCGCGCCAGTAGTAGACGGTGTCGGCCAGGAGCTGCGTACCGTCGCCGCCATAAGCAATCGTCGCCTGACGGTTGTTCAGCCCAGTGATCGGGCCCCACCACTCGTTGACGTCCCAGTTGCCGCGTGTGTACTTGTACTCGATGGCAACGCCATCAGGCAGGCTGATCACCCGCGACCAGGTGATGTCGCCGGTCTTGGTCAGGAAGACGGTCTGGGGGTTGCACCAACCACACAGCTCGGGCCGGTCGCCTACCACGTAGACGGTGGCGTCGGCCGGCGTGTACCACGGCACAACGGCCTGGAAGGTCACTGCCACCAGCTTGGCCTCGGCCGTAGTCCAAACCTGGTTCGAGTAGCCGGAGCGGTTGAAGGATGTGTCCACGGCCTGGACCACATAGTAGTAGGTGTGCCCGCTGGCCACGGTAGTGTCGGTATAAGCGGCCGTCGGGGCCATCACCCGGTCCAGGAAAACGCCCACCGTGCCGCTCACCTCGGAGCGGAAGAGGTCATAGGCGTAGAGGGTCGGGTCGCCGACCACGGGGTCCCAGGCCAGGGCGATGAAATCGGCGCCCCAGTCGGTCACCTGCAGGTTCAGCGGGGTGTCCGGCGGGGTGCTGTCGTCCGAGGGCAGGACGTGTAAGAGCCCGGGGCTGACAACGCCCGTGGTGGAGATGATCCCGCTCTGATCGGCATAAACCCAATCACGCCCTTGCGTGGTCGAATAGCGGTAGACGTACTCGTATTCGCCGACCTCCTCCGGCGAGAGCTGGCCCTTGAATTCGTCATTGTTGCCGGCGTCCATATTGAAAACGGCGTCCACCCAGTGGGTCCAGGAGATGGGCGGCTCCCCGACAGGACCGAAGCCAACCTGGGCTTCCAGGCCAGGCGTCGAGCCGGTGATCGGGGTCACGCCCGAGATATAGACCTGACCATAGATGTCCGGCGTGGGCGTGATGCCGATGGTGTGGGTAATCTCGGCCGGCCACTGCAAATTGGCCCAGTCGATGGTATAGTGCGGCAGCGCGGCCGCTTCGTTCGAGTAGTCGCTCTCGTTGCTGCTCAGGTCCTCGGCAGTGACGACGTAATAGTACCAGGTGCCGTTGACGACGGTCGTATCGGTGTAGGCCGTCGTCGCCAGGCCCGTGGCGATCGGCACGTAGCCCCCACCCGAGACCACGCTGCGATAGAGGTTGTAGGTGACGGTTTCGGTGACCGCTTCCCAAGCAAGAAAGACGGCGCCGTCGCCCTCAACCGCAGTCAGGTTGGTCGGGGCCGGAGGCGGGGTGATGTCCTGGCCGCCGGCGATGAGCACGGCCCCACGCATGGACGGCACGTCCGTCAAGGTGATCGCCCCGCTGGTCACAGTGTAGACGATGCTGGCATTTAACTCGTCGGTCAGGGTGATGCCCTCGGGCAGGTACATGCTCACATCCACAGTAACCGTCTGGGTCGGACCCATATTGGCGACGACCACGGCCGCCTCGCCGTGGCCTTTGCGGCCGTAGGCGTAGAGCTCGTCGGTGTCGTCGGTGAGCAGGGTGTCAAAGGAACCAGTCCGCAGCGCCGGGTGGCCATTGCGGATGCCGGCCAGGGCGCTGTAATACGCCAAGAGTTCGGGATCCTGCTGCCGCCAAGCCGGGAGTTCGGCGTAGCCGGCCTCGTCGGGCCAGGGGAAGGGCTGGCGGTTGTAGGGGTCCGAGTAATAGACCCCGCCGCCGGCGTCCTCACCATAGCCCACCAAACCTACCTCATCGCCGTAATAGATCGTCGGCGCACCGGGCATTGTCAATTGGATGAGAGCCAGGATGTGCAGGCGCGCCTTGCCGTCAGAGTAGTCTGGATCGGTCGGGTCGCCGTCCTGGTCCAGGGGAATCAGCACCCGGTTGGTGTCGTGGCTGTCCACCAGGTTCATCAGCGCGTACCAGGCCTCGGGCGGATAGTCCTCTTCAATGCTGTGCATCAGGCTGTCGAATTGGCTGACGGTGAGGGCACGGATGGTACTGTTGGTGTCCTCCCAGTCCGTCTCGCGCAGCAGGCCGATGACGGCATTGCGGAAGCGATAGTTCATGCTGCTGTCGAGCTCGTCGCCCAGGATAAATTCGCTGGCATCGCCCCACTCCTCGGCGATGGTGATCGCCGTGGGCTTGGCCCCGCGGATGTAGGCGCGCCAATCCTGCCAGAAGGAGTGGTCGACGTCGCCGGCCACATCCAACCGCCAACCATCGGACCCCTGGCTCAGCCAGTAGGTGGCGATCGCCGTGGTGTCGCGGTAAATATAGTCGCGTACGTCCTCGTTGTCGGTGGTGTTGAGCTTGGGCAGCGAGTCAAAGCCCCACCACGCCTCATAGTTGGTGTCGCCGGCACAGACGCCGGTGCCCGGCGGGCTGGCGGGGGTGAAATAGTACCAGTCCCGGTAGGGGCTGTTGACGTCCTCACAGGCGCCGACACTGGAATAGCGGCCGTAGCGGTCGAAATAGATGCTGTCGCTGGAGGTGTGGTTGAACACGCCGTCGAGGACCAGGCCCATGCCACGGGCCTGTAGTTCCTGCGTCAGCGTCAGGAAGGTGGCCAGGTCGCCAAAGTTGTCGTCGATTAGCTCATAGTTGGTGGTGTCGTACTTGTGATTGGAGGGCGATTCAAAGATCGGGTTAAAGTAGAGGACGGTGACCCCCAGGCTCTGCAGGTAGTCGAGCTGATCGACGATACCCTGCAGGTCGCCACCGTAAAAGAGCTTGCTGTAGGAGCCCTCCCAGGGGCTGCCCACCACGCGCGGGTCGGGGACGATCCAGTTCCACTGCGGGGCGGTCAACACACCGGGATCCTCGCCGTAGAAAAAGGTGCCGCTGATCGGATCGTTGGCGGAGAGTCCGTTGCGGAAGCGGTCGGGAAAGATCTGGTAGACGATGCCATCCTTGAACCAGTCGGGCGTGTCAAAGGCCGGGTCGTAGACATCGATCTGCCAGGAGTAATCCGGGGAGTCGTCGTAGGCCATACCCAAGGCACCGTCAAAGAGGTCGTCGTCCTCGTAATAATCGGTGTCACTCCCATCGGTGACGATGAAGCGATACCAGAAGACGGTCAGGTAGCCGGGTGTGGTGAGCTGCAGTTCCCAGATGTCGTAATCAAAGGGGTCGCCGGGGAGGGTAGTCAAATAGGCCATATCGTAGAGGGACTGGCTCTCCAGCGCCGTATCCCAGACCCGGACCTGGACGCCGGTGACGTCGTTGGCATAGGTGCGGAAACGCAGGGTGATCGGCGTGTTCATTGGTTCGGCCCCAAAGGGGGTGCGGTAGAAGGGGTCGCGGGAGTCGTGCTCCAGGCCGTCCCACCAAACGTCGTTGTCGTGGCTGGGCGGGTTGCCCGGCCCACCACCGCCGACGGTGACCGCGCGGACGCGGCCGGCCGCCAAATCGAGGAAAAAGTAGGCCTCCTCGTTGGCCTGCGTGGTGGTAAAGACAACGGTGTTGGCGTTAATGGAGCGATTGTCCGCGCCGATAGCATCCCAGGAACCGGTGACGACGGCCTTGTACTCATGGCTGCCGGCGGTGGGGATGGTGTAGGACAAAAAGTAGCGACCATAGCCCAGGTCAGTCATCGCGGTAGCCGGGTTGGCATTGTCCCATCCCTGCCAGTCGCCGATGGCGGTCCAGCCGGTCACGCCGTCGTTGGCATTGAGGATGTATTCCATGGGGACCCAGTCATCGTCATAGTAGTTCGTGTCAAAGGTGAAGCGGACAATCTGGTCATCCCCGGTCGTGATCAGCCAGGAGTTGCCGCTGCCCGGCCAGGATTGGGACCAGTCATCGTTGGCGACCTTCCATTCGTAGCGGCCGGTCGTGGTGATGGTGATCTCGGTGCTAAAGATGTTGTCGCCAGGCACCAGGTCACCGTGGGTACCGTCATCGTAGAGGGGATCGGTGGTCCCCCAGCCGTTGAAATCGCCACGGACGTACCAGGGTGAGACCGACGGCGTGTCGCCCAGCGTGACCCGGATACGCCCGGTCGCCAGATCGAGGAAAAAGTAGGCGGGCTGATTGTCGGAAGTGGTCTCAAAAGCGACGGTGTCGGCGTTGATGGAGCGATTGTCCGCGCCGATGGCATCCCAGGACCCGGTGACGACGGCCTTGTACTCGTGGCTGCCAGCGGTGGGGATGGTAGAAGCCAAAAAGTAGCGGCCATAGCCCAGGTCGGTCATCGCGGTGGCGGGATCAGCGTTGTTCCAGCCTTGCCAATCGCCGACGGCCGTCCAGCCGGTCACGCCGTCGTTGGCGTTGAGGATGTCATCCATGGGGTCCCAGCCGTCGTTGTAGGTGTTGCGGTCCAAGGTGAAGCGCACGACCTGGTCGTCCAGAGTCGTGATGATCCAAGAGTTGCCAGTGGATGGCCAGGACTGGGACCAGCTCTCGTCGGCCACCTTCCACTCGTAGCGGCCGGCCGTGGTGACAGTGATCGCGGTGGTAAAGATACTGTCGTCGGGCACCAGGTCACCGTGGGTGCCATCGTCGTAGAGGGGGTCAGTGGTCCCCCAGCCATTGAAATCGCCGCGGACGTACCATTCGGACGGCGCGTCTATAGCAATCTGGTGGTCTTTAACGACGCGATCAGCCGGCGCAGTGTCCCCTCGGACCAGGCTCTCGGATGCGACGGGAGCGTTGCCCGCCGAAGCGGAAAGGGTCGCCTGGGGCCAGGCCATGCCGCCGAGCAGGACAAGGAGCAGGGCGGCTAACAGAAAGGAACGGGGGAGCTTCATCTTCTTGCCTCCTTGAAATAGGGATGATTGCCGCGGATGGGGAAAAGGTCTTCTGCCAGGGTTATCTCTCGACCTCCTTTCGACACGCATTGCTGCTGGACCGACAGGAATAGCGTGGGCAGGCACCCTTGTTTGGTGCCCGTACAAACGAATACATTATAGCAAAGGGAGGGGACTTTGTCAAACAGGAGAACAAAGAGGATTCGTAGCAGAATATGGTAGGGGCGAACGGCCGTTCGCCCCTACTTGCCTTTTCCCTTTTCCGCAGATATAATGCTTCTCGAAGGATAACCAACGGCTCCACCTTTCGACCCCCGTCGATTTTTCCAACGCAGAGGTCGCAGGTTTATGATTGATCTCTGCGGTTAAAAGCCCATACCTGAGCAGTTATCTCCAAGCAGCTGCTGGATTTCACCGGGAGGCCCAGCGATGGAAACAAACCCCGAATCGATCGATCTTTTGCTCCGCGACGGCATCGTCGTGACAATGGACGAAAACTGGCGCGTCTTTGATCCCGGAGCGGTGGCCGTCCAGGCGGATCGTATCGTCGCCGTCGGGCCTGCTGCGGAGTTGGCGGCTCGCTACACCGCCACCGAGGTCGTAGATTGCACCGGTATGGCCCTCATCCCCGGCCTGGTCAACGGCCACGGTCACGCCCCGATGAGTCTGCTGCGCGGACTGCGTGACGACCTGCAGCTCGACGTCTGGCTCTTTGGCTATATGCTCCCCGTCGAGACCCGCTTTGTGAACGAGGACTTTTGCCGCTGCGGCACACTGCTGGCGTGCGCCGAGATGATTCGCAGCGGCACCACCACCTTTGCCGATATGTACTACTTTGAGGATGCCATCGCCGCCGCGGCTGACGAGGCCGGCCTCCGCGCCGTCTGCGCCGAGACGATCATGAAGTTGCCGACCCCCGATGCAGAGAGCTATGACGTCAGCCTGGCCTATACCCGCAGCTTTATCGAGCGATGGAAGGACCATCCGCGCATCCTTCCCGCCCTCGGGCCGCACGCCCCCTACACCACGACCCCCGAAATCCTGGCCCAGGTGCGCCAGATGGCCGACCAGTACGAGGTCCCGCTCCTCATCCACATCGCGGAGACAGCGCAAGAAGTAGGCGATTCGCTGGAGGAACTGGGATTGTCCCCGGTCGTTTGGCTGGAGTCGATGGACTTTTTTGCCGGCGGCCGCGTCGTGGCCGCTCACTGCGTCCACGTGGACGAAGGTGATGTCGCCATTCTGGCTGGGCGTGGCGTCGGCGTCGTCTCCAACCCCAGCAGCAACCTCAAGCTGGCCAGCGGCATTGCGCCCTACACCACCATGTTGGCACATGAGCTGACGCTTGGTTTGGGGACCGACGGCTGCGCTAGCAACAATGATCTGAATATGTTTGAGGAGATGCGCCTGGCCTCCTTCCTGGCCAAGGTCACCGGCCAGGACCCCACGGCCCTGCCGGCCCGCCAGGCGCTGGCGATGGGCACAATCGCCGGGGCGCGCGCTCTACACATGGCCGACCGCATCGGTTCGCTGGAGGTGGGGAAACAAGCCGACATCGTCACGATTGATCTCAATCAGCCGCACAGCACCCCGCGTTACCGGGTGGCGGAGGACAATATCTACTCCCAACTGGTCTATACATCCTGCCCCACCGATGTTCAGCACGTGCTGGTCGACGGACGCTTCCTCCTGCGCGATCGGCAGCTGACCACGCTGGATTTGGCCGAGGTCACCGCCCAGGCCCAGTCCCTGGCCGACGAGATCGGGCACTTTGTCCTGGCCCGCGAGGAGAACCTGCTGGACAAGATTCTGGCCATCGGGGGAGTCGATCAGGTCGAGATCTTTGAGGTGCAGGTCAAGGCCCGCGTACCCGAGAAGACGGTCCTGGAGCAACTGTTGGCCTTTCCCCAGATCACCGACCGCCGGCGCAGCGAGCGGGTACAATACGACACCTACTTTCTCTTCCAAGACGAGCGCCGCGGCCGCCTGCGCTACCGCGAGGACAATGTGCTGGACGAGAGCGGCCGCCTGCATCCCACCTACAGCCTGACCCTGACTTCGCCGACGCGCCGCGAGGAGTATCCTCACGCCGCGATCCTATCCCGCTCGCGCTACACGGCCACGGCGGACCGTTCCTTGCGTTTTTACCGCGAATATTTCCAGCCGGACGAAATTCGCGAGGTGGAAAAGCGCCGCCAGCGCGTGCACATCAGCTACCAGGGCCAGCACTTTGCCATCAACCTGGACACTATCGTCGAGCCAGCCCGGGGTAAATTCCTAGAGATCAAGAGCCGCACCTGGTCCCGCACCGACGCGGAGAACAAGGTGCGCTTGATCGGCGAACTGCTGGAACTGTTTCGGGTGGCGCAGGAGGATTTGGTCAAGCGGGAATACGTCGAGTTGTGAGTTGTCAGTTCACAGTTGTCAGTTGTCAGTTAACAGTTCACAGCGAGCAGTCTAGTACTCAGATTTCGGTTTCCAGCAGTCTGAGAACTGTAAACTGGCAACTGTAAACTGTAAACTGATCACTGAGAACTGTAAACTGATCACTGAGAACTGTAAACTGATCACTGAGAACTGTAAACTGATCACTGAGAACTGACCCATGCGCATCTTGATCGCCACCGACGTCTTTCCCCCCCAATGCGGCGGCGCCGGCTGGAGCTCCTACCATCTGGCGCGGGCCCTAGCCCAGCGTGGGCACCAAGTGCTGGCCGTCGTCCCGCGCGAGGGGCAGCGGGGGGTGAGCGAACGCACCTATGGCCAGATCCCCATCCGGGATTATGGTTACCCGACCACCCGCCTGCCTATTCTGCGCAACGTCTTGCGCAACGAGATCCTGTGGCCGCGGCTGGGGCGCTACCTGGCGGAGCTGGTGCGGGCCGGCCGCTATGACCTGATCCACGCCCAGCACAGCCAGACCATCCCGGCGGCGGTCCTGGCCGGCCGGATGGTAGATGTCCCCGTCGTCGGCACGGTACGTGATTACTGGCCACTCTGCTACCGCTCAACGCTGCTGGGGGCGAACGACGCGCCATGCGGCCGCTGCGATCTGTGCGCGATGGTGCGCTGCATGGGCGGTGGGCTGCGGACCCCGTTCGTGGCCCTGGCCACTCCCTACATGCGGGCCAACGTCCGGCGCAAGGCGCGCCTGCTCGCCCAGGCCGACGCCGTCGTGGCGGTGAGCCATTTCGTGGCCGGAAAACTGGCCGCGATTGTGCCCGCCGAGCGCCGGCACGTCCTGCCCAATCTGGTGGACCTGGAGGAGATCGACGCCATCGTTGCCCAGGAGCCGGTCACCCCTCTCTCCGGCCCCTTCCTGCTCTTTGTCGGCAAGGTCGAGGCCAACAAGGGAGCGGCCGACTTGGCCGGCGCGCTGCGCTGGGCGGCCGAACAGGTACCCCCAACGGACCGCCTGCCCCTGCTCATCGCCGGTGAGGGCTCGCGGGCCGCGTGGCTGGAGGCCGAGCTGGCCGCGGTTGGCTGGCCGGCCCACTTCCTGCACTGGGCCGACCACGACGAGGTCCTGCGCCTGCTGGCGCGGACTACGCTGCTGCTCTTTCCCTCACGCTGGGACGAGCCGCTGAGCCGGGTGCTTCTGGAGGCGTGCGCCTGCGACGCGCCGATCCTGGCCATGGCCACAGGGGGGACGGGCGAGATTCTTGCGGACGGGATCAGTGGGGCGGTGGTGCCACCAGAAGAGGGGGCCTTTATGGAGCGCTTGGTAATGCTGCTGAGTGACGAGGCCGGCCGGCGCCGCCTGGGCGCGGGCGCCCGCCGCGCTGCGAAGGAGCGCTTTGCTGCGCCCGTGGTGGCGGGGCAGGTGGAGATACTGTACCGCTCGCTGACAGATACGCAAACCAGGGTACATACCTCGGGGGACACACCATAAGGGGTAAAAATGGCGGCCCCAAACAAAGCAAGATAGAGACACGGATTCAAAAGGTTTTCAATCTGTGTTGATCTGTGGTCATCTGTGTCCCTATCTTGTTGGTTTGAGGCGCAGCTTTTTCGTACAGTTACGCTAGAAGGGAAATATCCGCCACCCCGCCAGGGTGGCGAGGATCAGGTAGGCAAAGATGAGAAAAAGGATAAACCCACAGCCGCAGCCGGCGCAGGACCTATTGCGGCCCCAGCCAAAGGTGTTCTGGAGCCAGTCAAAGAGCCAGCCCAGGAGAAAGATCTGCAGCAGCCCGCTCAGACAACCACCACGACGTCGCATTGTGTCCTCCTTGTTATAGATAGGACCCGCATTACTGGACCAGGGTCCTTTTCAATCTTATCATAGATTCATACGCAGAACAAACGCGAGGGTTGCATGACCACCATCGGCATCGATGCCAGCCGCATGGCCTGGGCCCGGCGCACCGGGACCGAGCAGTACACGACCCACCTCCTGGAGGCCCTTGTGCCACAGGCCGGCGGAAGCCGCCTACGCCTCTATTTCAACCAACTGCCCACCCCGCGGCCGGCCTGGCTGGAGGAGGTCGACGTGCGGGCGATGCCCTTTCCCCGCCTGTGGACGCACCTGCGCCTCTCCTGGGAGATGCTCCGCCGGCCGCCGGAGGTGCTCTTTGTCCCCGCCCACGTCCTGCCGCTCTGGCGCCCGTCCCGCACGGTGGTCACCATCCACGACCTGGGCTACC